>ERZ1034915.325-NODE-325-length-33280-cov-6.629827_pt1 | contig 33280 bp, 26 predicted proteins | sample MGYA00520592_ERZ1034915 | MGnify/ENA primary metagenome ERZ1034915 (study PRJEB33766, sample SAMN09781787) | gut metagenome | biome: gut microbiome | host: Homo sapiens | place: Madagascar | study: EMG produced TPA metagenomics assembly of the PRJNA485056 data set... | reverse complement strand
CCGCCGGGACTTGCGGAACAGCGTTTCGGGAGTGGTTCCCTGAAACACGTCGTTTTCATTCGGCCGGAACAGGGTTTCGGGCGTGGCTCCCTGAAACACGTCGTTTTCATTCGGCCGGAACAGCGTTTTGCTGTCCGTGCCGGCAAAGCGGTTGTTCGGCGACTGGCGGTAAAAGTTGTAAAGCCCCCGTTTTTCCGCCCACTTCGCCTGCGACTGGCCCTCGCCGGACATCGCCTCGAATTCAGCGGAAAAACCGTATTGCGGCTCCGGGGGAGGCTCCGGAGCTGCCGCCGCGCGCCGGGGCTGCGGAGGCAAAGGTTGCGGAGACCCGGCGGCTTCCACGGCGGGGGGATCGTCCATCGGCGTCCAGATCTGCGGCCAGTAGCGGTATCCCGCGGCAGCGGCGGCCGCCAGCAGAATGATGATCACAACCCATTTCATATATCGCCCCGCCTCCCGACGCAATCCGGCAATTCCCCGGCAGCTTTCCCCCGCGGAAGCACCGGGCCGGTCATAGTACATATATATTATACTATTTTTTTTGAAATAATCAACCGCCGGGCAAAAGAAAAGCGGTAAAACCTGCTTGAGAAACGATCGGATCCGGCTGGAAGCGTCTCACCTCTCAAGAATGCTTTACCGCAGTCAAAAACTGAAAACAGATACCGGACTATAGCCGGAACCGGCAATAGTTCGAGCAGGCCGAACGGCCGCCCGTTTTCTTCAGCATCTGTCGCCGACCGGCTGTTTCCGGCCGACTTCCGACGGCTGCCGTCTCCGGCTTCCGCGCGGAATACGCCGCAGCACCGTCCACCGAACAGCTCCAGTCCGACCGGAGGTTCGCCGCCAGCACCGAGCGTTCGAAATCATTCTTCAGACGCAACGTCAGACAGAAACCGCCCGAATACCAGCGACGCCCCGATGAAACCGAGAAGGTGCAATCGACCTCCGGCAGCTTCATTGCGGCCATGCTCAAGGGTACGCAGATGGTGAAGACGTTCGTCATTCGGAATTTCTTTCTCGGAAACGATTACTTCGCGTTTTCGTTCTTGGTCAGCACACCGGCTTCGACCAGCTTGTCGATCAGCTGCTGCATCGAGTTGAACGCGCCGAGGAAGCCCTGGGGCGGCATGATGATGCGCTCGTTGACGACCGGGGTCGGGGCCGCGCCGTCTTCGCCGGGCTGCAGGGTGACGAAGTCGAACCGGACCATGCCGCCCGCAAAGTGAATCTGACCGATGCCGTCCGCGAAGATTTCCTTCTTGTTTTCCATTTTGAAAACTCCTTTTCTGGTTTGTTGTTACACCGGCGCCATTGCCGATAATACAACAATACACCACTCGGAAAAAATTGCAAATCGGAACGGCCCGATTTTTCCTGAAATCATTTTTCCCGGGGAGCGGAACCGCAAATAATTTCGGAATTTTCCGGGCCGGGCGGTTGCCGGAACCGCTTCGCGGGAGTATTTTATAACGATACCGTTATCGAATATTCCAAACAGGAAGGTCCATTGTTATGTATCTCGGTCGAATCGTCGCCATCGGCATGACCCCGCAGGGCAAGGCCGCCGCCATGTACCGCGTCTCTTCGCGTTCGTTCCCGAACCGCGAAGCGGTGCTCGTCAACAATCAGATTTCGATCCTGCCGCGCGCCGGCTTTGAATCCGATCTGCGCAAGAATCCCTACATCAGCTACAACTGCGTGCGCCTCGCCGGCGAATGGGCCGTCGCGACCAACGGTTCGCAGACCGATCCGATCGTCGAAAAGATCGCGATGGGCTTCCCGCCCCGCGACGCGATCAGCCTCGGGCTGCTCGCGATGGATTACGAAAAGGACAGCCTCGACACTCCGCGCATCGTCGCCGCGGTCAGCAACAAACGCCCGGTCGGCTACCTCGGCATCATCCGTAAGGATGCGCTGCTGGTCCGCGAGTTCACGCTGGTGCCCGGCGAAATCCGCTACCTCTCCACCTACGAGAAGAACCGCCCCTGCGACGACCAGGTCGCGACCGGCTTCGCGGCTCCGTGCGTGAACTGCGCGGCGCAGTATGTGGTTGACGGCGGCATCTTCGCGGAGTTCACCAACCCGGTGACCAGCGCCGCCGCGCTCGCCTCCGAAGACGGTTTCGATCTCGCCGTCAAAGTCCTGTAAGCCGGCGCTCCCGCACTTATGGAAAAAGACGAAATCCTCAGGCAGTTGAATCCCGAGCAGGCTTCGGCGGCGGGAACCGTGAACGGCCCGGTGCTGGTGCTGGCAGGGGCCGGCACCGGCAAGACCCGCGTGATCACGTTCCGCATCGCGTATATGCTCGCCTGCGGCATCCCGCCGCAGATGATCCTCGGCATGACCTTCACCAACAAGGCGGCGCGCGAAATGCGCGAACGTCTTGCCCAGCTGGTTCAGCCGCAGATCGCGCGCAAGGTCACGCTCGGCACTTTTCACTCCTTCTGCATCAAGATTCTGCGCCGCGACATCGCCAAGCTCGGTTATCTGCCCAGCTTCACCATCGCGGACGAATCCGACCAGCAGGGAGTGCTCAAGCAGGCCGCCGGGCAGCTCGGCTGCAACTATGAAGGATTTCCGCTCGGCGAAGTGCAGTCGATGATCGGGCGCTGGAAGAACAAGCTGTTTTTTCCGGAAGACGCCCGTCGGCATGCCGACACCACCTTTGAAGCGACCGCCGCACAGCTTTACGAGGAGTACCAGACGCTGCTTGAAATGCAGAATTCGCTGGACTTCGACGACATGCTGCTTCTGGTCTACCGGCTTTTTACGGAACACCCCGACGTGCTGGAGCGTTACCGCGAAACCTATCAGTATTTGCTGATCGACGAGTATCAGGACACCAACGCCGCGCAGTTCACGATCGTGAAGCTGCTGACCGGGGACCGCTGCAATCTGTGCGTGGTCGGCGACGACGACCAGAGCATCTATTCGTGGCGGGGGGCGGACATCAGCAACATCCTCGGTTTCCCGGACCACTTTCCGGGGGCCAAGGTGGTCAAACTCGAACAGAACTACCGCTCCACCACCTCCATCCTGAATGCGGCCAACGTGGTGATCGGCAGCAATGCCAACCGCCATGAAAAGCAGTTGTGGTCCAACCTCGGCGACGGCGAACCCGTGAAGATCGTGACCACCGAAAACGGCGAATCCGAAGCGGAGTTCATCGGCAGCATGATCACGCAGATGAAGAACGACAAGCCGGAGCTGAGATATCAGGATTTCGCGATCCTCTACCGCTCCAACCACCTGTCGCGGCAGCTCGAACAGACGCTGCGCCGCCAGCAGATTCCCTATCGGCTCGTCGGCGGCCAGGAGTTTTTCAAGCGCCGCGAAATCAAAGACGCGGTCGCCTATCTGAAATTGCTGGTCAATCCGTGCGACGACCAGAGCTTGCTGCGCATTCTCGGCACGCCGCCGCGCGGGCTGGCCCAGAAAGCGGTCGATTCCCTGAAGACCGGGCGCAGGGCGAAACACAAGCCGATGTTTGAGCTGCTTGCGGAGGAGGAGTTCCAGAAAGAGCTGACCCCGAAGGCCGCCGCCGCCGCCAGGGAGTTCGCCGAGGTTTATGCGAAGTACAAAGAACGGTTCGCCGAACCCGGCGCCCTCGCCTGGAAGATCACCGAGTTCCTGAAGGAAATCGGCTATCTTGACGGCCTCCAGCGGATTTACAAGGACCTCAAGGACGCGATGAAGCGCCGGGAAAACGTCGACGAATTCATCACCGCGATCACCCAGTACGAAGAGCGGCAGGCCGAGCCGCCCACCTTGGAAGCCTATCTCGAAAACCTCGCCCTGCTCGAAGAATCCGACAAAGTGGAGGAAGAGACCGGCACGGTGGATGCGGTGACGTTGATGACCGTCCATGCCTCCAAAGGGCTGGAGTTCCCGGTCGTTTTTGTGGTCGCGATGGAGCGCAACATCTTCCCGCATGAACGGGCGTTGGAGGAGGGTTCCGTCGAGGAGGAGCTGCGGCTCTTCTATGTCGCGATCACCCGCGCGCGCAAGTATCTGTATTTGCTGCGCGCCAAGGAGAGGATGCAGCGCGGCATCACCCGCGCCACACTGCCCTCGCCGTTCCTGCATCTGCTGACCGACGAGGTGGCCGAACGGACCACGCCGGAAGGGCTGCTGCGCCCCGCCAGCGAGGACGAGGTGCGGCAGGCGTTCGCCAATATCTTCAAAATGCTTAAAAGCGATCAGTGACCCTCCCCGGACTCTCAGGGCTTGCCGGGCTGGTAAACTCTAAAGCGGGGAGTTGCTGAGCGCCTCCGCAAGGTCGGCTTCGGGAGTGGTGATCGGGCGCAGGCGGTAGCCCTGCGCGAGCAGTGCTTTCATATCCTCCGAGAAAAACGCGGGCATGCCCGGCCCGAGCCTGATGTTCCGCATTCCGAGCGAAAACAAAGCCAGCAGGATGGAGACCGCCTTCTGTTCGTACCAGGAGAGGATGATCGACAGCGGCAGGGAGTTCACATCGGTGTGCATCAGCTCGGCGAGGCGGCGGATCGCGACGATCGCGGTGTGGGCGTCGCTGCACTGGCCGAGATCGAGCAGCCGCGGGATGCCGTCGATCGTGCCGAATTCCTGCCGGTTGAAGCGGAACTTGCCGCAGGCCAGCGTCAGGATCAGGCAATCCTGCGGAATGATTTCGGCGAGAGTGGTGTAGTAGTCCCGGACCGTTTTGGCGCCGTCGCAGCCGCCGATCAGGAAGAGGCGGCGGATCTGTCCGTCGCGCATCAGTTCGACGATTCGCGGCAATATGGCTTCCAGCGCATGATGGCCGAAACCGACCAGTATTTTCCGGGGCGGGGTGACCGTCAGCGGGAAACCGGGTTCGGAGGAGGCGACGCAGGCCAGCGCGCCGTATTCGCCGGCTTCCAGATGGGACACATCCGGGTAGCGCACCGCTCCGGCGGTGAAGAGCCGCTCGTGGTACTCGTCGCGCGGCGGCATCATGCAGTTGGTGGTGACCAGGACCGGCCCGGGAAATGCGGCGAATTCGGTCTGCTGTTCGTGCCAGGAGCCGCCGTAGTTGCCGACCAGATGCGGAAAAGCCCGCAGCTTCGGATAGGAGTGGGCCGGGAGCAATTCCCCATGCGTATAGACGTTGATTCCGGTTCCCTCGGTCGCGATCAGGACCTCCCGCAGGAGCCGCAGGTCGTGGCCGGTGACCAGAATCGCCTTGCCTGCCGTCGGGGTGACCGCCACTTCGGTCGGCTCCGGCGACCCGAAAACCTCGTTATGGGCCTTGTCCAGCAGCGCCAGGATTTTCAACGTGTTGCGGCCGCACTCCAGACTCAGGTTGATCATCTCCGAAGGCTTCAGGTCGGGGTGTACCAGATAGGCGAGCGCGTGGCGGAAATACCGGGAAATTTCCGGATCGCAATAGCCGAGTTCCACCGCATGGTGATAATAGGCGGCGGCTCCTTTGATTGCGAAAAGCAGGAACGACAGCCGGTTGGCCATCTCGCAGCCTGTGTTCCGGCGTTCGCTCTCCACGCCGCAGCGTTCCGCCATTTCCAGCAGGTCCTCGCGCGATGCGGGCAGGGGACGGCTGCAGGCAGAACCCATCCGGCGGCAGAGGGTTTCCAGGTGATCCGGATCGAAATCGACGTTGGTCATCGTGGCCAGCAGCGCATTCAGGATCATCCGGTCGAACGACTCCGACGAGGAGCTGCGGTCGACCATCTGGCGCGCCAGCCGCTCCGCGAGCCGCAGCAGAAGATCCTGCAGCCTTGACGCCTCGGCGGACTTGCCGCAGGTGCCGTGGCCGGAACCCGAACAGCCGGTTCCTCCCGCCGCCTGTTCACATTGAAAGCAGAACATACCACTCATGAAAAACCTCCTCCGGTTATGATCCTCATTAATGAAGTATAGGTCGTTTTCAACTTTTGTCAAGGGTGTGTTCCGATCCGTTTAGTCGGGATTCCTTGAATTTTCGGATTTTTCTTGATAATTTGCCGTCCGGAGTGTAGATTACCTGTACCAGTATTAATTTCAGGAAACATCATGAAAGATTTACAGACTTATCTCTCCGGCTTTTACGGGGCGGAAGAGTATCCGGCTTTGCGTGTTCAGATCGACTCCTGGAGTACCGCGCGGCCGCTGGCCGGATTGAGCGTATTGGACGGCACGCCGGTTTTTCGCAATACGATGACCAAATATCTGGCGCTGCTGGCCGGCGGTGCGGAGCTGACGGTGGTGCTGGGCGACGGGATACCGCACGATCCGGAGATTGCGCGGCTTCTGCCGGAATTCGGGATTCCGGTTCTCTCCGGGGAAGAAGCGCGCCGGCGGGAGTTCGATGTGGTGCTCGACTGCGCCGGAGTCAATACCGCGGTGAAATCGAAATACGGTTATGTCGAACTGACCCGCTCCGGGATGTACCGCTACCGGGAGTGCCGGCAGCCGGTCTTTCTGGCGGATGACGGCAGGATCAAGGTGATTGAAACCGGGCTGGGCACCGGCGACGGTTTCCGGCGGGGGATGGCCCATGCCGGATATGGTGACTTCAAAGGGCGCCGGATCGTGCTGTTCGGCTGCGGCAAGGTCGGGCGCGGCATCGCGATGTATGCGCTGCTCGGGGGAGCGGAGCTCACGGTGGTGGATGACGCGTCGCGGGTGAAACCGCCTGAGGGGGCCGTGCTGGTGGATTTCCGCGACCGGGAGGCGGTCGAGGCTGCGCTGGATGGTGTGTGGTGCGTGGTTTCGGCGACCGGCCGGGCCGGGGCGCTGGCCGGGACTTTCGATATGGAAAAGCTGGCGGCCGGAAATGCGCTGATCGCGAATATGGGCGTGGAGGATGAGTTCGGGCCGGAGCTGCCCGCCGAACGGGTGCTGAACCGCAAGGCGCCGCTGAATTTCGTACTGGAAGAGCCGACCCGGCTCAAATACATCGACCCGACCATGGCGCTCGATAATGCCGGGATTCCGGTGCTGCTGGCGGGCGGCCTGCCGGCGGGGCTGGTTCAGCCGTCGCCGGAGTTGGAAGAGAAGATTCTGGACGCAGTCCGCAAACATGGCGCGGTGGCTCCCGAACTGCCGCTGATGGAGGAGTTTTTATGAGTACGCTGTTGCTGAAAAATGTGATTCTGGACGGAAAAACCGCCGATGTGCTGGTCGAGGGCAACCGTTTCAAACGGATCGCTTCGGAGATCGCCGGAGAGGCGGACCGGGTGATCGACGCGGGCGGGCGCAAGGCGTTGATTCCGCCCTTTTACAATACGCACACCCATGCGGCGATGACGCTGCTGCGCGGCTATGCCGACGATATGGAACTGTTCACCTGGCTTAACGACTACATCTGGCCCGCCGAGGCGAAGCTGACCGAAGAGGATGTGTACTGCGGAACCCGGCTGGCGATTCTGGAGATGATCCGCTCCGGCACCGTTTTTTTCAGCGATATGTACTGGCATCAGCGCGGCGCGGTCCGGGCGGCGGAGGAGATGGGCGTGCGCGCCGCGATCGGGCTGCTCTACCTTTCGGGTTCCGACGGAGAGGTGCTCGAACGCAACCGCCGCAGCAACGAGGAGCTGCTGGCCTCGCGCGGCGGCAATTCCGGGCGGATTCAGATTACCTATGCCCCCCATGCGATCTACACGGTTTCCGAACCGGTGCTGCGGCGGATCGCCGAAGAGGCCCGTGCCAACGATCTCGCGATCCACATCCACGCGTCGGAGACGTCGCGCGAAGTGGAGGAGTGCAAGGCCGCCCATGACGGGCTTACGCCGATCGAATACCTGGACCGGCTCGGCATCCTCGGACGGCGCACCGTACTGGCCCACTGCACGCACCTGACGGATCACGACATCGAACTGATCCGCGAACGGCGCGCGGTGATCGCGCATATGCCGTGTTCGAATATGAAGCTTTGTTCGGGCGCGTTCCGTTTCCACGACGCTTTCGATCTGGCGGGGTGCCGGGTCACGATCGGCACCGACGGCGCTTCGTCGAACAACAATCTTTCGATGCTCGACGAGATGAAGTTCGCCGCGTTGCTGGCCAAGCATGAGTCCGGATTGCCGACCGCGGCGCGCGACGCCGACGTGTTCAACCTCGCCACCCGCTGCGGAGCCGAAGCCTACGGCATCGACGCCGGGGTGATCGCGGAGGGGAAGCTGGCCGACGCGTTGCTGGTGAAGCTCGACCATCCCCAGATGACCGGGGATTACAACCTTGTGGCGAATCTGGTCTACTCCGCTGATTCCAGCGTGATCGACACCGTGGTCTGCGACGGCCGGGTGCTGATGGAAAGCGGCCGGATTGAAAACGAAACCGAAATCCTGGAGCAGGCCCGCGCCTGCTGCCGCAAACTCGGCCGTTCCTGAGGCGCGCCGTCCCGCAGCGGGATTTTCGAGATTCGCCGGAGTTTGTTCTTGCGTTTGGAGGGGTTTCGTAGTATATTCTACTAACTGTAGACAGAGGGATGGAACCATGCGGCTTGAGCCGGTGAAAAACTGGGTATTCGACTTCATCGGGCGGAATGTGGATCCGTCCCGCTGGTGCTACCATTCCCGGATTCATACCCGGTGGGTATTGGAAGACGTGACTTTGTTTGCAACCCGCAGTAAAGTGGGGGAGGCGGAGCTGTTGCGGCTGCAGGTCGCCGCCCTGTTCCACGACACCGGTTATTCGCGGGGGGGGCGGAACCACGAGGCGGCTTCCGCGGCGATTGCGGTGACGGTGCTGCCCCGTTTCGGTTTCCCGAAAGAAGAGCTGAACCGGATTGCGGCGCTGATTCTGGCGACGGAGTTTCCGCCCCGGCCGCGAAACTTTTCGGAGGAGTTGCTGTGCGATGCGGATATGGGGCGCAACGGCGCCGACGATTTTCCGGAGGCGGCCGCATTGCTGCGCAAAGAGCTGGCAGCCGGAGGCAGGCCGATGAACGACGCCGAATGGGTGGCGTTCGAGACGGCTTTCCTGTTGAATTTCCGGTATTTCACTCCGGCGGCGCAGGAGCTGCGCGGAGCCGGGGTGATGCGTAATCTTGAGCGGTTGAAACTTGAGTTCGGGGAGAAAGAGCTGTGATCAGCAAACTGGATGCAAACGATCATTACGAGATTGTGAACCTGATTGCCGAAGGCGGCATGGGCGCGGTGTACAAAGCGAAAAAGGTCGGCGCGGCCGGCTTCGAAAAGACGGTGGCGATCAAGATGATGCTCGACAAGCTCGCGGGGGACCGCCGGAACGTCGACGACTTTGTCGGCGAGGCCAAGCTGGTGGCGAACCTGATCCACGAGAACATCGTCCAGATCTATGATCTTGCGCAGTGCCCGGAGGGGTACTACTTCGTGCTGGAGTTCGTGGACGGCATTTCGCTTTATGACTTCATCGATTTTCATTTGAAGATCAGGCGGCAGCTGCCGCTGAATCTGGCGGTGTTCATCGCGGCGCGGGTGGCGCGCGGGCTGGCCTATGCGCACAGCCGCCGGGATGCCGCCGGCCGGCCGCTCGGCATCGTCCACTGCGATGTCTGTCCGCATAACGTGCTGATCAACACCGAGGGGGTGCCCAAGATCACCGATTTCGGAATCGCGCGGATCACCACGCAGGCGTTCGCCGGGCGGGTGTCGGGCAAGCTTGCTTTCATGGCGCCGGAGCAGGCGCGCCGGGAGGAGGTGGATTTCCGCAGCGATATCTATTCGCTTGGAATCGTGCTGTTTTTCATGATTTCCGGGAAAATGGCGCGCGACCTGTCGCCGTCGCTGACTGAGATCCTGCACAATGTGCGGCAGAACAAGCTCGATTGGACGCAGCTTCCCGCCGACCTGCCCGGAGAGCTGGTCGGAATGCTGAAGAAGATGCTCGCGGACGATCCCGCCGACCGCTATTCGGACACCTCGCTTCTGGCGAAGGACCTGGAGTATTTCATCTACAAGGACGGTTACGGCCCGACGATTGTGACGCTGGCCAATTACATGCGCGAGCTGCTGCCCGGCAGATTCGGGAGCGCCGCGCCGGAGGAGACCGCCCCGATTGACGATCTGGACCGTACGATGGTGCTGGACCGCACCATCGTTTTGAATGACCGAGAACTGAATTAAGGATAACGTCATCATGAGTTTCATGGAAAAGTTGAAGTCGGCCTCTCAGCACAACCGCAGTCTGGTCTGCGTGGGGCTGGACCCCGATCTCAAAAAACTGCCGGAGTGCCTGAAGGGCGCCGAACACCCGATTTTCGAATTCAACAAGGCGATCGTCGACGCGACCCGCGACTGGGTCTCGTGCTACAAGCCGCAGGCCGCCTACTACGCCGGGCAGGGGGCGGACGACGAGCTCAAGATGACGATCGACTACATCCACGAGCACGCGCCGATGGTGCCGGTGATCCTCGACGTGAAGCGCGGCGATATCGGCTCCACCGCCGAAATGTATGCGCGCGAAGCGTTCGAGCGTTATCAGGCCGACGCGGTGACGGTGAATCCGTACATGGGCTTCGACACGCTCAAGCCGTTCCTGGACCACGCGGACAAGGGCGTGATCATCCTGTGCCGCACCTCGAATCCGAATTCGGGCGACCTGCAGAACCTGATGTGCGACGGCAGAATGGTCTACGAGCACGTCGCGCTGCTGGCCCGCGACAAGTGGAACTACAACAACAACGTGGCGCTGGTGATCGGCGCGACCTACCCGGAGGAGCTCAAACACGTGCGCGGGCTTTGCCCGGAGATGCCTTTCCTGGTGCCGGGAGTCGGCGCGCAGGGCGGCGACGTGGAGAAGGTGGTCCGGTTCGGCTGCGACGCGAACGGCGGCGGACTGGCGATCAACTCCTCGCGCGGGATCATCTACGCCGACAGGAGCGAAAACTTCGGCGCGGCGGCCGGCGCGGCGGCGCGGCAGCTCCGCGACCTGATCAACTCCTTCCGCTGAGCGGAACCATTTTACAATCGGGAATCATTTTATGTCTGAACAGAACAACAGCGAAACGAAACCGGTGCACATTCCGACCGTCGCTATCGTAGGCCGTCCGAATGTCGGCAAATCCTCGCTTTTCAACGCGATCGTGGGCCGTCGGCTGTCGATCGTGCACGAAATGCCGGGGGTGACCCGCGACCGGGTGGTCGCGCCGCTGGTCCGGGGCAAGTGCCGTTTTCAATTGATCGATACCGGCGGCCTCGGGATGCTTTCCGGTGAAACGCGCAAAGTGGATATGTGGGACAGCCGCATCGCGTCGCAGGTCGATATCGCAATCGGCGGCGCGGATGTGCTGATCCTGGTCGCGAACGTGCAGGACGGGGTGGTGAACCTCGACGAGGAGGTCGCGGCCCGGCTGCGGGAGTCCGGCAAGCCGGTGCTCTTCGCCGCGAACAAATGCGACAACCCGACGCTGGAGCACGAGTCGGTGGAGTTCATGAAGCTCGGCTTCAGGAAGATTTTTCCGGTTTCCTGTTTGCATAAGCGCGGCGTCAACGCGCTGGTGGAGGCCGCGATCAAACTGCTGCCGCAGAATGTGTCGGAGAACGGCGAAAGCGAAGCTCCGGCGGTGAAGCCGCTGAATATCGCGGTCGTGGGCCGCCCGAATGTCGGCAAGTCCTCGCTGGTCAACGCGCTGCTCGGCGAAGAGCGCGTGATGGTCAGCGACGTCGCCGGGACCACCCGCGACGCGATCGACGTGGATTTCACGCTGCGCTATCAGGGGGGCGACCGCGCCGCCGTGCTGGTGGACACCGCCGGGTTGCGCAAGAAGGCCAAGGTCGATACCGTGGTCGAATTTTTCAGCGTGATGCGTGCGCAGGCCGCGATCGACCGGGCGGATTTGGTGCTTTTCGTGGTGGAGGCCAGCCCCGACGGGATGACCGCGCAGGACCGCCGTATTGCGAGCATGATTCAGAAAGCGGGCAAGGCGTGCGTGGTGGTCGCGAATAAATTCGACCTTTACAAGAGCGGGCACAAGGTGCGCGCATTGGAGGAGGAGCTGCGCTATTCGCTGCCCGGCATGAACTTCTCGCCGGTGGTGTTCATCAGCGCGAAGGACCGCTCCAACCTCGACGGGCTGCTGGACAGCATCGCGCAGGTGATGGACCAGCTCGAACTGAGCATCCCGACCGGCGTGCTGAACCGGGTGCTGGCGGATGCGTTTGAAAGCAGCACGCCGCCGGTGGTCGGGGCCGCCCCGCTGAAGCTCTATTACGCTTCGATGGTCGGCATGACGCCGCCGAAGGTGCTGCTCTTTGTGAACAATCCGAAATACTGCGCCGACAACTATCTGGCGTTTTTGAAGAATACCCTGCGGCAGGCGTTCGACCTGACCGGGGTGCCGCTTGAGCTGGAGCTGCGCGCCCGGCCGAAAAAAGTCGAGAGCATCCGGCGCGAACCGTCGCCGGCGGCGCGGCGCAGGATGAAAGCCGGGAAACCGGCTCCGAAACGGGATGCGGAAAAACCGAAGCGGCGGGTGAAGCCGAATTCCAAACGACGCAACAATTCATCCGGAAGGAAGGGGTAAGATTGTTATGGATAAGCAAAAAGAACTTGAAGTCAAGCGGTTTATGGCCGCGAAGATCGCCGAGGGCGTGAATCTCTCCGACGTGCAGAAACTGGTCAATCAGGAGTTCGGTCTCAAGCTGACCTACATGGATGTGCGCATTCTCGCCTCCGAGCTGGACAACATCGACTGGGATGCGAACGACCCGAAGGCGCAGGAGCTGGCGAAGGAGAAGGCCAGGGCCGAAGCCGAAAAGAAACGGCAGGAGGAGGAGGGCATCGAACCGGAGGTGGAAGCGACTCCCGGCGACGGCAAGACCGTGGTCGAGGTGAGCAAGCTGGTCCGGCCGGGAACCGCGCTCTCCGGCACGGTGAAGTTCGCGGGCGGTTCGACCGCCGACTGGTATGTGGATTCCTACGGCCGTCTCGGCATCGAGAATCTGCAGGGGGACAAGCCCACCGAGTCGGATATCATGGCTTTCCAGGACGAGCTTAAAAAGGCGTTGGGACAGTAACCCTGACCTGCGTTCACCGACCGGATTGCCCCCATGAAGAAGCCGTTGAAATTCACGCTGCTGGGGATGATTCCGGCGATTCTGTTGATTGTTTTCGCTGTTTTTTTCATCCGCGGCTCCTATTTTCTGACCCGGGTCGTGCTGCCGCTGGCGAGCAGCCGCACCGGGGTGGAGATTTCGGCGCAGCGCGCCGAATGGTCGTGGCTTGAATCGCGCGTGACGGTGGAAAAATTGCGGATCGGCTCCGAGGCCGATCCGATCTTTTCCGCGGGCAGGGGGACGTTCCGTTACCATTGGCGCGAGTTGTGGGACGGTGTGCTCAAGTTTTCCGATATCCGGGTATGGCGCGGGGATTTCACGCTGTACCGGCAGGAGGACGGCTCCTGGAGCTGTTTCCGCGATTCGGCGGCTCCGCTGAGCCGGGGGAAAACGGCCGCCGAAAGAAAAAGCGCGGGCGGCAAAGATGCGGCCCAAGGGGGGAAAACGCCGGAGTTTGACCTCTCCGGCATCCGGTTGGAGGATTCCCGATTCACGCTGGTTTACGGCGCAAAGGACGCCGGAGGGGCGTTGGAGGTGGTGAACCTTTCCGGGAAGTCGAAGCAGTTCCGCAACGGCAGCAGCTTCGACGCGGAGCTGTCGGGTGGATTGCGGTTTTCGTCCAGCCGGGCCAATCACATCGACTCGGGGCGGATCGACCTGAAGCTGAATTCCCGGCTGAACGAGGCGCTGCTGCCGCGCTCGCTGGAGCTGAAGTGCGATCTGCGCGACCTGTACGGTTCCGTGAACGATTTCCCGCTGCAGGGCGGGGCGCTGTCGCTGGACCTCGACGCTTCCGGCGACGACGACGAGATCGACGTAACGAAGCTGACGCTGCGGCAGTCGCTGGACGGCAAACCGCGCAGCGTGGTCGACGTCTCCGGCCGGATCGGCTGGAAGCCGCTGTCGATCGACGCGGACTTCAACACCGGGCAGCTCTCCAGCGAGGTGACCGCGATTCTGACCGATCTCTTTTTCGGTTTCAATCCCGGGCAGGCGACGCTGGGGTATCAGGGGAAACTCTCTTATAACGGCCGGCGGCTGGCGGCGGACGGACAGGTGCGGCTGACCCGGAAGGGAGACGCGATTTTCGGGCTGGAGCGGATCGCGCTGCCGGATTTCCGGCTGGAAATCGACCATGATTGTTCGGTCGATCTGGAATCCAGTTCGCTGGATCTGGCGAAATTCCGGCTGGCCCTGATCACCGGAGACAGCGAGAGTCTGCTGCTGAAGCTGCGTGAGCCGGTCAAGTATTCGTGGCTGACCGCGGACCGGCAGCCGGGACGGAGCGCAAACTTCGATCTGGAATTCAGGAAATTCAATCTGGCGCTGCTGCGCTTCCTGTCGCCGCCGAAAGCCCGGTTCCGCCTGGACGGCGGCGAGATGACCGGCAAAATCCAGCTGGCGTTCAAGCATAACCTTTCTGCGGTTTCGGTGCTGGGCAGCACCCGGCTTTCCCGGGCCAGATGGCGTCTGGACGCAGAGAAGCGGCGATTGGACGGAGTGACGCTGGGGATTGACGGAGAACTCCGGCGCGATTTCGCGTTTCTGGTCCGCGACCTGTCGCTGAGTCTGCAGGACAGGGGCGTCGAGCTGGGAACCTTGACCTTCTCCGGGGACGGGGACGCGCTCGAGCGGAGCGGCAGAGTCAAGCTGCGGCTCGACCGGGGCAGGCCGGAACTGCTGAGCTGGCTGTTTCCGGAATGGGAACGGCTTCTGCCGGAGTGGAACAAACTGGGATTGTCCACGTTTTCCGTGGCCGTCAACGCCGAGGCCGGCGCGGACGGCGTCTGGACGGTGCGCGGCACGGAGGCGGCGTTGCGCCGGGGAACAGCGGAGTTTTCACGGCTGAACGTGGATTCGTTCCGGTATATGTCCGGGGAAAAGGAGCTGCGCGACACCGTGCGGTTCCGGCTGTCGGGCGGCACGGAGGCGATGAATCTGAAGCCGTTCCTGGTGTCTGCCGGTGTCGTGCCGGAACAGGGGAGGCTGGAGTGGAAATTTACCGGCTCTCTGTCACGTACCCTGGCTTCGCTGCTGGTCGACGGTGAATTGACAGCGGAAGCGATGGCGGTCGGGTACGGGCGGAAGAGCTACCGGGATTTTTCGCTGCAGAACAGTTTCTCGGTCTATATGAATGACTTCAACGCGCTGGACGTGAAGATGTTCAACTTCTATATGCGCCGCCTCGGGAAGCCGGCGTTGCGGCTGGAGTGTCCGGGGGTCTGGAATTTTTCCGAAGGAAGCTACCGCGGGGATTGGGCGATCCGCTATCTGAATGAGCAGTTTGTGCAGTTGCTGGACCCGGCGCTCGCGGCGGCGGTGCAGTTGACCGGTTCGATGCAGGTGATCGTCAGGGATCATTTCGAGACGGTGCGGCTGGCCGGAGCGGTGGAGTGTCCGCGCTGGCTGCTGCCGGAGCCGGGAGTGCCGCTTGAAGGGCGTCTGGGATTTGTGCTGAGTAAAAATCCGTCGGAATTGAGTTTGAGCCAGTTTCAGGCGGCGTTGCGGCGCGGCGGGCCGCTGGTTGATCTGTCGGGCGGTTTCCGGGTGGATCTGGTAAAGCCGGACGGCGGGGTGAATCTGCAGCTGCATTCCAGCCTGATCGATCTGGATAAGCTGATTGAGCTTTTCCAACCCATTGCCGCCGCCGCGCAGGCGAGGCACGAGGCGGAGAACAAAAAAAACGAGGCCGCAGCGACGGCGGAGGCAGAGAGTGTAAAGAAAGAAAAAACGGCGGTTCCGGTTGTGGAAAAGGCGCCGCCGCCGGTTCTGGATTTCGGCCCCCGCCCGGTGGATGTGGAGGTGTTGGCAGACGAAATCCGCCTGTCGTCCGGCGTCTCCGGCTCGCTGAACAGCCGGATTTTGTTTGATCGGAACCGGATGAATACGAACTACTTCCGAATCGTGCTCAACCAGGCGCAATATGATGCCGAGCTGGCGGCGGCCAGCGGCGCGGAGGGAGTCCGCTGCATGGCCCGGGTCCGCGGCTCGGAGCCGCTGGCGCTGCGGCCGGTGATCGGCCTGCTGCTGAAAGCCGACCAGACGGGGCTGGAAGGGCGGCTGGATGATCTGGATTTGCGCATGGAGTGGCTGGATGACGGTGCTCCCGACTATTTTTTCCGGACGCTTTCGGGGAATCTGAAGCTGCGGATCAACGATCTGGTGGTTCCGAATACGGTGACCAGCGGGCCGGTCGGGCAGCTGTTTCTGTTTCCGGTCGATCTGGTCTCGCAGCTCAGGCAGATGATGCCGGAGCAGCTGGGGCAGCTGAATACTTCTTTGCTGGCGCGGGAGGGGCTCGGAACCCGCCTGCGGACGGTCCGCTTCTCGAATGGAGACGTCCGGCTGAGGGCGGACGACGGCCGGGTCACCGTGGAGGAGTGCCGTTTTGACGGCGACTGGGTGAACCGGATGACGTTTTCCGGTTCGGTGGAGCTGACCGGGGAGCGGAAACTGGACCTGATTTCGCGGCTGTCGGTCAGCGGCGTGCAGATGGTGCTGCCGATCCACGGGACGGTGTCCGAACCGGCGGTGGAGCTGAACGCGACCGCTTCCAGCTCCGCGAAGGAGCTGCTGCGCAAGATCGGCGAGTTGAAGCTGATCGGGCTGGAGGTGGAGCCGGGAACCGAGGCCGGCGCGGAGCCGGTGATCGTGCTGAAGGATCTGCCCACCGGCGGAACGATCCGGGAGATCCATCAGATATTCAGTGAGTTTTTCAAGAAAAAGAAGTAAGAGAAATGAAGATTTTCGATTCCCATTTTCACTATTACGGCGAAACCGCGCCGCAGGAATTTTACCACACCGTCCTTGCGGAGCTGGAGGTGCCGCCCCAGAGCGACGCGGGCCGGGTGGAGCGTATTTTCGTGAACGCGGTCGGCGGCGACTATCTGGAAAGCTGCCGGGCCCGCGAATTCGCGCAGGTGGTCAAAGAAGCTTTCTTTTCAGTCGGTGTGCATCCGCACCAGGCGGACGAATTTCTGGCCGCGCCACAGGAGTTCGGCGAGTTCCGGGGGCATGAAAAACTCGTCGCGATCGGAGAACTGGGGTTGGATTATTATTATGAGCAGTCCGACCGCGAGGCGCAAAAGCAGGTGTTCCGGCGGTTTCTCGACCTTGCGCTGGAGTGGGGATTGCCCGCGATCGTGCATATCCGCGACAAGGAGGAGGCCGATGCGGCCTACTCGGACGCGTATGAATTGCTGGCGCCGTTCGCGCAGGCCGGAGGGAAGTTTGTGGTCCACTGTTTCGCCGGGAGCGTCGCGTGGGCGGAGAAGTTCCTGGCGCTCGGCGCTTATCTCGGCGTGACCGGCATCGTCACGTTCCGCCGCGCCGACAACGTGCGCGAGTGCCTGAAGGCGATTCCGGATGACCGGCTGCTGATCGAGACCGATTCCCCCTATCTCGCTCCGGTGCCGCACCGCGGTTCGGACAACCATCCCGGTTACCTGATTCTGGTCGCCGCCCGGATCGCCGCCGAGCGCGGCCGCCCGGTCGGGGAGATCGCCGAACTCACCACGCGCAACGCATTCGCGTTCTTCAACCGGAAAGAGTGCTGAATATGAGCATCGAATTTGTCCCTACCGTCAATATCACACTGGAGGAAGCCCCGGACGAGGGCGAAGTGCTGATCGCGCTCCGCGGCGACACGTTGCTTCTGGCCGGGGGCGAAAGCGGCGCGAAGCGGTTGCCGACCGGCGCCGACTGGCCTCTGCCCGAACCGCTGCGCAAGCGGCTGGTGGTCGGGCAACTCGATTCCCGGCGCTGTTCGCTGGTCAGCGTGCCGCCGGATTTCCAGTTGCCGGAGACACTTGAAGCAATGGAGCTGCGTCCGGCCCGGCTGCTACTCGAAGCCGCCGACGAAACCGCCGTGTGCCGCGCCAAGGAGCTGGCGTTCTGGCGGCGCAGCCACCGGTTCTGCGGCGGTTGCGGCAAGCCGCTGGAGGATCACGAAACCGAATGCGCCCGGAGGTGTCCGGCGTGCGGGGCGGTGTTCTACCCGGTGATCTCCCCGGCGGTGATCGTCGCGGTCACCGACGGCTGCGGACGGCTGTTGCTGGCGCACAACGCCAAATTCCGCACGCGGATGTTCGCGCTGCTGGCCGGTTTCGTCGAAGCGGGCGAAACCATGGAGGGGGCGGTCCGTCGCGAAATCCGCGAGGAGGTCGGCATCGAGGTGAAGAACATCCGTTACTTCGGCAGCCAGAGCTGGCCGTACCCGAATTCGCTGATGGCCGGATTCACGGCGGAATACGCCGGAGGAGAACTGGCGCCCGACGGAGTGGAGATCACCGCCGCCGGATTCTACACACCCGACGAACTGCCGGAAATTCCGCCGCCCGGTTCGATCGCGCGCCGCCTGATCGATCACTGGAAATCACAATATGAGGTAAAAGAACGATGAGTGAACTGCTGTTGTGCCGGATCGCCGGCGTCCTTTCCGCGCTGGTGCTGGCGGCTGCGGCCGTCTGGTGTTTCCGGCTGAATCCGGCCAATCTGCCGAAGTACGAGCCGTGGCCGCGCAACCGGTTGGCCGGGTTGCTGATCGGCTGGGCGGTGCTGGCGGTCTGCGTGCCTCACGCGGCGGTGGTGTCGCCGGGGTTCCTGCAGCCGCTGCTGTGGCCGCTGGCGGTGGTTGCGCCGGTGCTCTGTTACTTCTATGTGGACTACCTGACCGCACGGGCGGTCGGCGGGGCGATGATTTTCTGGAGCTACTATCTGGTCCACAAGGGGTTTGAGCTGCACACGCCGATGCTGGCGGTGCCGGCGGTGCTGGGCTGGGGCTTCGGCGTCGCCGGAATCTGGATCTCCGGCAAGCCGTGCGCGCTGCGCGACTGGATCCGCCTCTGTGCGAAGTCCGGCCTCTGGCGCGGCGTCAGTGCCGCGTATCTGCTGGTGCTGGCGGCGGTCACGCTGCTGGCGGTTGTCCTGACGAAAGGAGTATGAATATGGCTTTTAACTTAAAAGAGTTTGCAATCGGCTGCGGCCTGCACGACCCGGAGGGGTTCGTCGCGGGAGTGGACAAATTGTACGAACTGGTGATCGAAACCAACAAAACGATGAATCTGACCCGGATCGTCGAACCGGAGGAGTTCCGGATTAAGCACGTTGCCGACTCTCTGGCGATCGCGCGGGAGTTTCCGGAATTCGCGAGCGAATACCTGAAAGTGGCCGATATCGGCTGCGGCGCGGGGTTCCCGTCGCTGGTGCTGGCGATGGCGTTTCCGAACCTGAAGGTCACGCCGATCGATTCGACCGGCAAGAAAGCGGCTTTCGTGGACCGCACCGCGCAGGCGCTGGGGCTACGCAACGTCAACGTGGTGAACGGGCGCAGTTGCGAATTGAACCGCCTGAGCCGGTTCAAGCATCAGTTCGATGTGGTGACGGCGCGGGCGGTGGCTCCGGCTCCGGTGATTTACGGGGATGCGGATAACTTCCCGAAGCGCAAAACGGGCCGCTTCATCCTGTACAAGACGCCGGAACAGGCCGCCGAGGACCTGCCCGCGCTGGAGATCATGTGCGCCAAGCTGCCGATCAAGTGGCATGTCACCGAAACCTTCTCCCTGCCTGAAAACGCCGGAAAGCGCCTTTTCCTCTATTCCGGTGAAGCGTGACTCTGGCAATCGGGGGATTTCGCTCCAAAGGAGCGAAATCCCAAGTACTCCGGAGGCGAAAGAGTCAGTCGGCTGCGAAAAGGGCGTAGCAGCTTTGCATGCCTTCGCGGTACTGGCGCAGGGTTTCGGCTGCGGTTCTGGAGCCGGGATCGCAGGCTTTCAGCGCCTTGGCCGTGTAAAGCTCTTTGAGCTGGGCGTTGCGGACGGTGGTGTCGACGACGGAGCCGCGCACTCCGTCGAGCACGTCGGAGTGGGTGCGGAACGCATGGCCGCGGAATCCCTCCGATTGGAGCAGCCGTTCCAGCTCCGGGATCGCCTCCGGGCAGGGCCGGGCGGAGAAGTAGAGCGAGACGGCGCGGAAGTGGGAAAATTCCGCCGCCGGGGTCAGGGCTTTCAGCTTTTCGAGCACCGGCGCGGCGTCGCCCCCGGTGTGCCGGTAAGCCATGATCGCGACATCCAGCGGGCTTGCGCTGCGGCCGAACTGGCCCATGCCGCGATAAGCCCAGCCGGAATCCCAGGCGGTTTCGCGGATGGTTTGTTCGAGCAGTTCCGTTCCGGCGGGGTTGCCGAGGAAGGCGAGCAGTTCGGCGGTTTCGAGGTCCGGGGAGGCGGCGAATTTCGCGAGCAGTCTGGCTTCCGCCTCCTGCGGTGCGAGAAAGAGGTCGGCCAGCTCCTTGTGGGTGTCCTCATCCTCGAAGCCGCCGCAGGAGTCCACTTCGGTCAGGATGGTTTCCGGCAGGATTTTGACGGAGACCAGTTTGCGCTGCAATTCTCGGATCGCGATTTCGCGGAATCCCTTGCCTTCCAGTGCGGCGGTCGCGGCGGCAAGTCCGGCGGCGTACCCCTGATTCTGCACGTCCGGCTGCATCCGGATCAGCGGCATGCAGTCGCGGTGGGCGCTGACGCCCAGCCCGGTGGCCAGCACCCCCTCCCACGCTTTCGGCAGCAGCGCCCGGAAAGGGACGTTCGCGTAATAGGGCTGGTGTTCGGCCGGTTTCAGCAGGAACATCGGGTGGAGCACGAAACCGTGCGTGTCGAAGTTGCTGCGGGCGATCACCACCGTGTCGCCGTAGCGGCGGTGGGCGAAGAAATCCTGCGGCTGAAGTTCAAGCTCCCCGACGATGCGGCGGCGTTCGCGGGTGTCGAGAATCTGGGCGACGTCGAAGTGGTTCGCGAATTTGTCGTGGGCCATCGTGAAAGAGGCGGTCGCGTCGACCGTATCGCTGTCGCAGCTGAACAGGTAATCGGTGTTGAAGCAGGGCTTGTCGAGTTCATAGGGCGGCAGGCCCGCGCCCTGCACGGCGGGTTCCGCTTCGACCAGCGGACGGGTGGGGCCGCCGGCGGCGGCGACCAGGTCGGCATTGCCGCTGGCGTCCACCGCGGCTTTGGCTGCGGCCAGCGTGACGCCCCACGGCCCGGCGAGGATTGCGCCGCATACTTTCCGGCCCTGCACGGCGGCGCCGACGCAGAGGGTGTTGAAACGCACTTCGCTGCCGGAGCGGAAAAGCTCGCGGGTCAGCCACGCTCCCTTGCGCTCCATCGGGGAGTGGCCTTTGAGCGGCACGTAGCCGTCGGCCGGAGCCATCGCGCCGACGCCGAGATCCATCTCTTCGGTGAAGCCGCAGCAGTTGCCGAACCAGTAGCTGGCGATGCGTCCGGCGGTGCAGATGCCGCCGGGGATGCTCAGTTTTTCGACGCAGAGCGTTTTGGCGCCCGCGCGGGCGGCGGAGATCGCGGCGGGCGCGCCGCCGGTGCCGCCGCCGCAGACCAGCACGTCGTATTCGGCGTCGAACGGCAGGGAGTTGAGTTCAAAGGGGACGGTCTCGCACTCCTTCCAGCGGAACAGTGTGTCGAAGGAAACCGCGTCGAACGGGTATTTTCGGCCTTTTTCCGCGAAGTTCCAGCCCGTGCCGAATCCGTTGGCTTCGGCCGCCGCGGCGATCTCATCCGCATCGGCGGCGTCGGGATAGACCGGGAACTCCGGCGAAGCGGCGGGCAGCACGCTGCGGAAGCCGAAATCACATTCATCGGCGATGCGCAGCGTCTCCGGCGCCCAGGCCAGCGTGCGCATTTCGAGGTCGATCCGGCTCAGTTCCGCGATGGAACCGTCGGCGAGATCGTACTCTTTTTCCAGATGCACGAGCGGCAGGGATTTGCCGCTGCAATCGCACCGGCCGACGGTTTCGGCGCGGTCGAAGTTTTCTGCGGCGGCTCCGCCGATCACGTTCAGCGCCACGGTGTGCCTGCCGGTCCGGGCCGGAGCCGGGGCGAACACGCTGTTGGCGGAGGCGTCGACGACCGCACGGGCGGCGACCGCGAAGAAGCCGCTGCGCCCGGCGAAGAGACAGCCCCGGACGCAGCCCGCCGCGTCGAACAGCGGCGCGACCGGGTTGTTCTGGTAGAGGTACTCCACGCCCGCCGAAATCAGCACGGAATCGAGCAGCTGCTTGATGCCGGCCGGGTTGCGGTTCCAGACGGTGATGCCGAACCGGTTCAGGCGTTCGAGCTTTTCCGGCGCGAAATCGAGCCGGGCGCAGAGTTCTTCGCCGAAATAGGTGTAAGGCGTGACGCAGAAGACGCTGCGGTTCTTCCGGCGCAGCGCCGAAGCCAGATGGCAGGCTGCGGCGCTGCCGCCGATGACGAGCACGTCGGTTTTACGAATGACCGGGACTTGAATCTTCATATTGTTTCCTCAAATGGAGTGGTTTTTCCATAAAATATACCTCCGGAAAGCATGAATGGAAAGCCCGTTTAAAAATTTCTGCCGGGAAATCATACCGGCCCGTTCAGGCGGCAGTCGGCGCGGAACGCGGAGGGGGAGCGCCCGGTCAGGCGCGTGAAAAGGCGCGAGAAGTGAAAGGGATCGTTCCAGCCGGTACGCCGCGCGACCTCCGCCACGGGCAGTTCGGTGGTCAGCAGCAGCTTTTGCGCCTCCTGCAGCCGTTTCCGGCACTGGAACTCCTGCGCGGTCACGCCCAGCTCCTGCCGGAAGAGCCGGAAGAAGTGGGGCCGCGAAACCGCGCACAGCCCGGCGAGGCGGCCGATGTCGAGCGGTTCGGCGAAGTGGGCGTTCAGATAGCGGACCGCCGGGGTGCAGCGCGGTGCGCCGCCGGGCAACTGCACGTCGCTGCGGAACTCGGCCAGGCCGAGCAGCCGCCCCGCAATCGCGAACATCCGGCGCTGCCGTTCAAAACGTTCGCGCGGGGTGTCGCCGGTTTTGATCCGGTTGATTTCGCGGATTTCGCGGCTGACGGCAAGGCGGTCCGCATCGGGGAATACGGCGGGCAGCGTGTAGTAGTCGAAGAAGTTCGGCCCGTTCTCGAATTCGATGTCGAACGCGAACGCGATCAGGTGGAGCGGTTCCGGCCCCGGCACCTCCACGTAGCGCACCAGCCGGGCGTGCAGATAGTAGAGGTCCGCGCTTTCCGGGTCGACGCGGCAGCGGCGGGCGGGTTCGCGGATGTGCAGCACGCCCCGGCCGGAGAGGGTCAGCATCAATATCTGGTAGGGCTGGGTCATCCAGAGGGGCGGGTGTCCGACCGGATGGTCGAATTCGTAACAGCCGATCAGGTGCGGGATGATGTTCCATTGCAAATCGAAAACCATTGAAATTCTCCTTTTTGATACTATACGACATGAAATGCTATTTTCAACCATTCTCACGGACGATTCCTTGTGGTATAATAAAAACAACGAAAGGACTGTAATCATGGAAATGAATCTGTGGAATACGTTCGACGCCGTCCGGCCGAGGCTGGAGCGGCAATATCTGGAGCCTGAGTTCGCTCCCGACACCGGCGAACCGCCGGAAGAACTGAAACGCATGGCGGAAGCATTGGTGCGGGAACACAGCGGCGAACCCCGCATCCGGCTCCGGGCCATGCTGCTGGAGCTGCTGCTGACCCGGGGACGGATCGGCGTCGATCCCGCCGACTGGTTCGCCGACCACTTAGATGCGGACGGCGTGATGGTGCCGATCCGGGAACACTGGCGCGATGAGGCGCGGCGGGCGATGCCGGAGGTCGCGGCCCGCTGTGCGGCGAACTCCGAGCAGGGGCTTTCGCTTTCCCAACTGGATTTGAGCCACACTTCACCCGACTGGCGCAATGTGCTGAAACTCGGTCCGGCGGGAATCCGCGACCGGGCGGAGAAGGCGCTGGAAACGGCGGAGGACGGCGAAGCGCGGGAATTTTTTGCGGCGGTCGCGCGGGTGTACGGTGCGATGTGCCGCTATATCGTGCGGCTCGCCGACGAGGCGGACCGGCGCGGCGCGGTCCGGGTGACCGGTGCGCTGCGGGCGATCGCGGAGCGCCCGCCGGAGACGCTGCAGCAGGCGCTCCAGCTCGCTTTGCTGTACCATCATACGCAGGAGCTGGAGGGAGAGCTGGTGCGTTCGATGGGATGCTTCGACCGGCTGTTTATCGACTTCTACCGGCGCGACCTTGCTGCCGGGCGGCTGAACCGGGAGCAGGCGAAGGAGCTGCTGAAGTTCTACTGGACCAAATTTTTCGCGCAGACGCAGGGGAAGCTGTGGGGCAAGAACTTCTGTTTCGGCGGGATGGACGGCGACGGCTCCGACGCGTGCAACGAGCTGACCGAACTCGGTTTCGAGGTCTACCGGGAATTGCGGACGGTCGACCCGAAGTTGTCGCTGCGGGTGCATGGGGGATTGCCGGAAAAAGTCCTGCTTCAGGCGGCGGAATGCGTCTGTCGGGGGCGGACCGCGGTGGTTTTCGCGAATGACGAAATCGCGAAAGAGATGTTCGTGCGGCGCGGCAAGCTGCCGGAGGAGATCGCCGACTTCATCCCGGTCGGCTGCTACGAACCCTGCGTGATGGGCAAAGAACTCTGCTGCAGCATGAGCACGCTGTTCAACCTGGCGAAGGCGGTCGAACTCCTGATGGAGAATCCGGCGCCGCCCCGGGATTTCGGCGAATTGCTGGGGCGCTATCTCGGAGTGGTCCGCGAAAAGCTGGACGACGCGCTGGAGCTGACCCGCCGCTGGGAGTTGCGCTGGCCCGAAATCAATCCGTCGCCGCTCCTCTCCGGGACGATGGACTCCTGTTTTGAAAAGGGGCGCGACGTCTCCGCCGCCGGGACGAAGTACAGCTCTTCCGGCGTGATGTGCGCCGGGCTCGGCAGCGCCGCAGACTCGCTGACGGCGCTGCGTATTTTGCTGTTTGAAGAGCGCCGCTGCACGTGGGAGGAGCTGCGCGCGACACTGAAGGCCGACTGGGAGGGCCGCGAACCGCTGCGGCTCTACGTCTCCGGCCGCCTGCCGAAATGGGGAAACAACCTGCCTGAACCCGATGCGCTCGCCCGGAAAATCGCCGACGCGGTTGCGGAGCGGATCAACCGTGCACCGAATGCGCGCGGCGGCTTTTTCCAGACCGGGATGTGGTCGATCGACTGGGCGCAGCGGTATGGCGGGATGACCGGGGCGACGCCGGACGGCCGCCGGGCGGGCGAACCGCTCTCCAAGAATCTCGGCGCCGCGATTGCGAAGGACCGGCGCGGCGTGGCGGCGCTGCTGCACAGCGCGGCGAAGCTGGATCAGGCGGAGTTTCCGGATGGAGCGGTGCTGGATGTGATGCTCCACCCGTCGATGGTGAAGGGGAAGGAGGGGCCGAAGGTGGTCGCGGACCTTGTCCGTACCTATTTCGAGGCGGGCGGATTGTTCATCCAGTTCAATATTCTGGATGTGGACACCCTGCGCCGGGCGCGCCGGGAGCCGGAGAAATACAGCTCAGTGCAGATCCGCGTCTGCGGCTGGAACGTGCGCTTCATCGACCTCGATCCGGCGGCGCAGGAGCTGTTCATTCAGGAGGCGGAGAGTAAATCATGCTGAACATTGAGGCGCTGCTGGCCGACGTCAAACCGCTGGCCGTCCATGACGGGCCGGGACTGCGCACCACTTTTTTTCTGAAAGGATGCCCGCTGCGCTGCCGCTGGTGCCACAATCCGGAGTGCATCTCCCCCCGGCCGCAGTTGCTGTACCGGGAAAAATTCTGCGCGGACTGCGGAAACTGCGTGCCGGCCTGTCCGGCCGGAGCGCACCGCATCGGGGCGGGCGGACACCGCTTTGAGCGGGAACGCTGCATTGGCTGCGGCAGTTGCGAGACGGCCTGCCTCCACGGTGCGCTCCAGCTCTGCGGCAGGAGAATCACGGTGGAAAAGGCGCTGGAACTCGCGCTGGAGGACCGCGACTTTCAGCGGCGGAGCGGTGGCGGCGTGACCGTTTCGGGCGGCGAACCGCTGCTGCAGACCGGTTTCTGCTGGGCCTTCTTCATGGAGCTGGGCAAACTCGGCGTCCACCGGGCGCTGGACACCTCGGGCGAAGCGCCGTGGGAGACGCTGGAACTGCTGCTGGCCGAAACCGATCTGGTGCTTTACGATTTCAAGCAGGCCGACGACGCAAAGCACCGGGCGGGGACCGGGGTTTCCAACCGCCGGATTCTGGAGAACCTGCGGCGGTTGACCGCGACCGGGATTCCGGTTGAGATTCGCATCCCGCTGATTCCGGGGTATAATATGGAACAGGAGGATCTGGAGAAAGCCGGAAGGTTTCTGGCCGGAGTGCCGCAGCCGCCGCCGGTGCGGCTGCTGGCCTACCATCCGTTCGCACATGAAAAGTACCGGTTCGCCGGGAGGAGCGACACCCTGCCGGATGCCGATCCTCCGGAAGATGCGGAAATGGAAAGCGCCGCCGGAATCCTGCGTTCCTTCGGCTTGAAAGTTCTATGGTAGACGGGAAATGTGAAAAAAAAAAGAAAGGGTTGATAATGAAAGCTGTTGAACGCAAAATATTTACGCTTGTTGAGCTGCTCGTGGTGATAGCGATTATCGCGATATTGGCTGCAATGCTGCTGCCGGCCCTGAATCAGGCCCGGGAAAAGGCGCGCGCCACCAAATGTCTTGCAAACCTTCGCCAGTGCATACAGGGGGCACAGGCCTATATGGGCGATTTCGGAGGGATGTTCTATACCTCCTATCCGCGCGGCGGGGATGCCTACAGTTGGGTGTGGGGACTTTGGACGCTGACCGGATCAAGTTACTTCCCGTTCAAGGAAATTCCGCTTTCCAGCAGTGCTACCGGTACGATGATCGAGGTTTCGATTTGTCCGTCGACTCCGTTCAACGCGTTTGGAACCCTTGCTGTGAAAAACTACCATGCTTGTTACAATATGAATCCTTATGGTGCATGGCATCTGCTTTACGAAGCTTACACCAATACCGCATTGCCCGATGCGATCGGACAATGTGCCGTCATGCCGCAATTGAATGCGGGCATGCTGGTTGCAAACCGCTGTAAATCTCCCAGCGGCATGGTGCTCTTCGGGGATACGGCGAACAGCAGCAACAATATGGCGCCAAGCTCTTACTTCTACAGAAACGGCCTGTCATGGAGCGGCAGTGTTTCCGCCGGAACCGGACTGGTGCTGCGTCACTCCAACCGGGCCAATGTCGCCTGGCTTGACGGGCATGTCTCCAGTCAGAACGGCCAGGAGCTTGCGGCATCGCCCTCCAATCTGCGCAGTGTTCTTACTTCAATCGGTACCCCGATTTCTTACTATTAATTAAATGAAAAGGATTTCTGATCGATGAAAATGTTTTTGACCTTGTGGGCCACTGCTTGCATCTGGTGCGTTTGGAGTGTGGATTTCCTCGGTGCGCCCTGTTTGGTCCGCAGCGCTTCACTGGACTTGAGACACAGCGTAAAGCCGCAGGCTCCCGGTATGACTTCCGATGTCGTGATCTCCGGGGTTACCGCTAGGCCGTTCGGTTTTACAGTTACGATGAAACACAATCAGAATGATTTCATCGGCGGCGCGGTGTTGCCGAAGCAAGTTTTCTTTGATTTCAGCGGGCATACGGTTTTGGCGTGTGATATCGAGAATCTGTCGGCGTGGCCGGTTGATGTGTTGTTGCGCATTCATTCGGGAATGGACATCGACAATCCGACCGGACGGCCTGAAATGGGTGTCTATCTGATGCCGCATGAGAAAAAGACGCTACGCATTCCGCTTTATCCTTTCCGCAAGGATAATAAAGTGAACCTCGCCCCTCAGGGGAAGGCGACGCTGAATCAGCCGGAACGGCCGGATAATCCGTATGGGATTCCCTATGTGCAGCCGCCGATGCACGGAAAGCCGTTCGGTATTCCGGGAATGACCGGGATCGACGCGGAACATGTGAATGCGTTGATTTTCTGGTCGATGACCCCGTATCTGCGGCGGGATCAGGAGAAAAGCGTATTCCGGGTCACGAATTTACGGTTTACTGACGAATTGAAACCCGATAAAGCTCCGCTCAATGAGCCGGCGAAATATTTCCCGTTCGTCGACCGTTACGGTCAGTACCGCCACGCCGACTGGCCGGGCAAGATTCACAGTGACGGGGAATTAAAGGAGTGCGCCCGCAACGAGGCGGCCTCATGGAAGCCGCGTCCCGCCGACTGGAACCAATATGGCGGCTACCAGCCGGGGCCGACGCTGAAAGCAACCGGGTTTTTCCGCACTGAAAAGTACGAAGGAAAATGGTATCTGGTCGATCCGGCGGGAAAGCTTTTTTTCTCGATGGGAGTGAATGGTGTTGCTTGGGATACGCTGGAATTCATCGATGGCCGCGAACATTATTTTACCGGCAAAGGGGAATATTCCACGCGATTCAAAAGGCTGACGCTCAATCATCAGAAAGCGGCCAATATGATCCAGTGGGGAACCGCGACGCCGGAAGAGGTATTCAGAAAAAGGTTCGATTCATGGGGAATCAATGCTCTCGGCCCCTGGACCGGGGTTGAATTCGTGAAAAAGATGCAGCGTCCTTACACCGTTCTGCTAAGGCAGAATGACCGGTTTTGCGACGGATTCGATCCCGCATTCACGGCAGGTCTCAAATCGGATTTGAACTACTGGGGATGGACGGTCAGTGATCCGATGTGCATCGGCTATTTCGTGACCAATGAACTCTACTACGGCGGCCCAACGGGATGGGCGGAGATGATGATTAAAAGACCCGCCGGTCAGCCGGGCAAACAGGAATTCCGAAGGTTTCTGGAGCGGCGTTACCGCACAGTCGCGGCACTCAACCGCGCGTGGGGGAAGTCTTATTCCGGCTTCGACGCGTTTCTCAATGACGATCAGCCGCCGGAGACCGCCGTCGGAAAGCGGGACCTTGAGGAGTTCAGCCGGATTCTGATCCGCAAGTTCTTCGCGGTGAGCCGCGACGTGCTCAAAGCGGTCGCTCCGAACCACCTTTTTCTCGGCAGCCGGTTCCAGATGAGCGCGGGAGCGGCCTACGATTTCCTGGCCGAACTTTTTCCGGAATACTGCGACGTCGCCAGTTACAACTGCTACTGGCTGGGGCTGGACCATTTCGCGCCGCAGATCCCGGATATGCCGGTGATGATCACGGAATTCGGTATCGGCGGCGCATTCACCCGGGGGCTTTTCTATTCGGGCCTTTCGGTCAGCGGTTTTACGCCGGAGGAACGGAAAGAGGCGTTGAAGCGCTACTATGAAAGCGCGCTGCGCAATCCGCGTATCGTCGGTATGCACTACTTCTGCCTGAATGATCAGCCGCTTTGCGGACGGTGGAGCGACGGCGAAAACATGAATCTCGGCATACTCGACTCGACCTCCCGCCCGATTCCCGAGGTGACGGAAGCCATCCGCGAGATCGCGGAAAAAGCAGTTCCTTACCGGATGAACCGGTAATTTACGGAAAATCGGCTGCCGGAAAGAAATGTGGCATCCCGACGGCAAAGAGGCTGGAAAATCCGGGTAATGGTGGTACACTATAGGTGAATCATCAGAGGAATGCTGTTTATGGATAAGAAAATTTCAGGCGGGGATGAAGCTCCGGCCAGTTTTCAGAGCCGGGAGATTCGCCGGGTTCTGGTCGATGGCGAATGGTTCTTTTCGGTGGTCGACGTGGTCGGTGCGCTGACCGACAGCGCCAACCCGCGCGATTACTGGTTCAAGATGAAACAGCGCGTTCAATTGGAGGACGGACTTGAGTTGTCGACAATTTGTCGACAACTGAAATTGATGTCTTCAGACGGCAAAAAATACAATACCGATTGTGCCGGTGTGGAGGCGCTGCTCCGGATTATCCAGTCGATTCCGTCGCCCAAGGCCGAACCCTTTAAGCGATGGCTGGCGAAAGTCGGCTATGAACGGGTGAAGGAGATTGCCGATCCGGCTCAGGCATTGGACCGGGCGCGGGAGAACTGGAAGAAACTCGGGCGCAGCGAAAAGTGGATTCAGCAGCGCATGATGAGTCAGGAAACCCGCAACAAGCTCACCGACTACTGGAAGGATCATCGGATCACCAAGGAGATGGAGTTCGCGGTCCTGACCAATATCATCCACAAAGAGTGGTCGGATCTGACTGTGCGCGAACATATGGAGCTGAAAGGTCTCGACCGGCAGAATCTGCGTGACCATATGTCGGAAGCGGAATTGATCTTTACGGCGCTTGCCGAGCTTTCCACCCGCCAGATCGCCGAAGCGGAGCAGGCCGACGGCATGAAGGAGAATGCCGGAGCGGCGCGGAAAGGCGGACGGATCGCCAAATCCGCCCGCCGGGAACTCGAAGAAAAAACCGGCAGAAGCATCGTTACCGGTGAAAACTTTCTGCCGCCGGATCAAGCGAAGAAAAAGCTGAAATAGATAAAAAAACGGCTTTCAGGAGAGAAAGCCGGGGCTGAAAAACAGTGTTCAGCGCGGAGTGCCCGCCTCGAACTGCCGGTAGGCCGCGAGCTTATCGCGGTAGAGTTTCACGTTGGCCGGAACCGGGGAAACGGTTTCGGTTGCCGCGCAGAACTTCCGGTACAATTCCGGGAACGGAATGCCGCCGACCGCGTTGGCGGCGCGCAGCGCCGCGCCGAGCGCCGCCGAATTCGCGACCCGGATCGATTCGATCGGAGCTTCAAACACATCGGCCAGAATTTGCCGGAGCGCCAGGCTTTTCGACGCGCCGCCGGTGACCCGGATGCGTTTGAAATTCGCCTGCTGCCACTCGGAATGCGCTCGCATCGACAATGCCTGCGACTCCAGCACCGCGCGGATGCGTTCGGCGGGCGTCGCGTCGCCGGGATTGAAGTTGTATTTCACGCCCGGCGTCAGCACCAGCGGCGTGTTTTCCGGTTCAAAATAAGGCAGCATCAGCTTGCCGTGGTTGCCGGGCAGGGTGGTTTCGCAGGCGGTCCGGTCGAAGAAGTTCCAGTCCGCGCCGCACTCCTCCTTGACCCGTTCGCGCGCCAGCGAGCCGTTCGCAAAGCAGATCAGGCTCATGAAGCCGCCCGCCGGATTACCGAACACGTGGCCGCAGCCCGCCGGATCGGTTTTGAAATCGGCCATCGCCGCGAAAAAGGTGTCGCTGGTGCCGAGGCTGATCACCGCCACGCCCGGCTCGGTCGCGCCGGTGCCGACCAGGCTGTTCGGGTTGTCGCCCGAAAAGACCGCGACCGGCGTTCCGGCCCGGAGGCCGTATTTTTCAAAATAGGGCGACAGTCCGCCCGCGACCGTATCCGACGGCGCCGCCGCCGGGAGTTTGCCGGTCAGGCCGGGAGCGGTGAACTCCGCGATTTCGGCATCCCACTGCAGCGACTTCAGATTCAGCAGGTTCATGCCCGCGCCGTCGCCGTAGTCGATCGGCGACGGTTTTCCGGCCAGTACTGACGCGAGGAAGCTGCTGACCAGATGGACCGACGCGGTCGCGGCGTAGGCGGCGGGCTGCTCCTTCGCGAATTTGCGGAGCTGCGGGCCGGTGAAGCGTTCGATCGCCGGGCTGCCGGTGTCGAGCCGGAGCCGTTCGCCGAACCTTGCATCCAGCTCTTCGCATTCGGTGTGGGTGCTGCGGTCCATCCAGATCGGCGCGAGCGGGCGGCTCAGTGCGGGGGCGAGCTGCCCGGCCAGCGGCCGCGCCGGATCAAGCGCCGCGAGAAGGCGGGGAAATTCCGCATTCAGACAGACCGAGCCGTGCTGCTGGCCGGAGCCGGAGATTCCGGCGACCCGGTCGAGCGTCGCGCCGGCGTCGCGCAGTTTTTCCAGCACCCGGTCGAGCGCGTCGAGCCACATCAACGGATCGGCCTGCCGCACCGTCGGGTCGGGATGGGGGCAAAAGCCGTTCGGCGCGCCGTACTGCGGCAGTTCCGCACCGAAGTTCACCGCGCAGGATTCGACGATCCGCCCGGATTCCACGTCGATCAGTTCCGCCTTGATGCTCTGGGTGCCCGCGTCGATGCCGAGGTAGAGGCTCATCTGCGGTTCCCCGTGATGCCGTCGAGTCCGCACATCTGCATCGTCGCGGCGAGGTCGACGGCACTCTGGCTCTGCTGCGGCTCCGGCTGCCGGATACGGCCGGCCAGCGCCAGCGCGATTTCAGTCGCGACCGCGCAATTGCGGATGAACACCTTGCGGCAGCCGATCTGGTCGCCGATATCGGCTTCGGCGCGCAGCATGTGGCAGTCGTACTCCAATACGCCCTTCCAGCCGATCTGGTTCAGCGCCCAGAACATCTGCACGGTCTCCTTCAGCCCTTCGGGGCCGATCAGCGGCGGGAAGTCGTTGTCGAACTGCGCCTTGATCTGGCTGCCGAAGTGCAGGAACTTGAGCTTGTTCAGGCTGCACAGGTAGCCGACGGTCATCACCGCATTCATCAACGCCATGCTCTCATGCTGCAGCAGCTCGGGATTCACGCCCCAGAATTCGGGATGGCGGAGCTTGCCGAGGATGAAACCGGCCGCATGTCCGCTGGTGGGCAGGAACATCTGGCCGCGAGGCTCGTTCGGCTTGGGTTCGACGGTCGCGCCGACGTAGTTGGTGAAGCCCTGCTCGTGAATGTAATCCCACACGTGGTTCAGGCCGTCGGCGAGCCAGTCGTAGACTTCGTCCCACTTCACAGTCAGCGGCACCTCGAAGCCGTCACGGGCGACCCAGTAGATGTAGTGCTTCGCGTTGAAGAAGTTGCCGATGCGCAGCGTGCGTTCCACCTTCAGCCGGGCGAGGCGGCGCAGCTCCGGGTCGGGATTGCACAGCCCGCCGTTGCGGAAGAGCTTATTGCCGTGCAGGCTGCACACCGCGGAGTTCACGGAGACGCCCGCCGCATCGAGGATCGCCTTGATTTCGCGCAGCGTCCGGCTGGTTTCGCTGGAGGGATCGAGGTCGTCCTCCGGGTTGTCCGGGTCCCACGGCACAAGGTCGTCGTCGTGGAAGCCGGTGGCTTCGAGATAGCCTTCTTTGGCTCCCCACGCGATCAGCCGGGCGACTTCGACCGAACTGATCCGGTCGAGCACCACCCCGCCGAACGGGTCCGACATCGGGTTGCCGACGCACCAGAATGGCATCGAACGCAGCGTTACACAGGATTTGTTGTATTCCATTTTCACTTTCTCCGGGTTGGGTTCCTGATTGTGCTTCCAATCTCAATATAAGGCGATTCCGGCGGGAAACCTTGAATTTATCACCAAAAATCAGCACAATCTCACCAAAATAAACCTATCCGCCTTCGGCATTGGGATTTCGCTCCTTGGGAGCGAGCAGGGCGCTTCGCCCCTGCACCCCGACCGGCAAGGTGCCGGCGCCGGGTACGAGATCCGGGAAAACCGTTCCGGTTTCCCCTCCGGGTGGGGAAGCCCTGATGGAGACAGGCATGGTTGTACAGGAGCGGCACACCGCTTCGGTCGGC
>ERZ1034915.324-NODE-324-length-33284-cov-12.287400_pt1 | contig 33284 bp, 32 predicted proteins | sample MGYA00520592_ERZ1034915 | MGnify/ENA primary metagenome ERZ1034915 (study PRJEB33766, sample SAMN09781787) | gut metagenome | biome: gut microbiome | host: Homo sapiens | place: Madagascar | study: EMG produced TPA metagenomics assembly of the PRJNA485056 data... | reverse complement strand
AAGTGTACATTCTTAAATGATCATTTATGTACATATTTAGATTATCATTTATATTGAGTATTCATTTTGTGATATATCTGAAGAATTGATTTGGTATGTAATTAAAGATTTTGATGTAAAGAGAAGATTTATTTCTAGACTTCCAATGTCATTTTTTGAGAGAAAGTGTGAATCATTAAAGGATAAAGATATATTTAGTTTGATTAAAATATTGTTTCGTTTACCGTCAACAGTTCATATTGAAACAAGTATCCCTAAGAGTAGGGAAAAGTTACAAAAATTTGCTAAATCGTATTTATTCAACATTGCGTATAATTTTGATTCTGTATTTAAAGCAGTAACGGATATTGAAGATTTATTTCCGCAACGAAGCATTTTAACGAGAAGGAGACATCATAATATTTCAGACCTAATGCCACCTCAACTTTTATATCAAGAACAGTTAGTTGAACAGTATTATATGGCATTAACCTCAGAAGACCCTTTTGTAAAGTTTATAGGCTTCTATCATATTATGGAATATTTTTATGAAGAGGTCTATAACGAAGATATTCTAAAAAGTGTGCAACATATAATTCAGCATCCTGGATTTTCTGCAAAAAGAACGAAAGACATTGCTAAGATTGTGGATTTAATTAAAAAGAAGAACAGGTTAAATAAGGAAGAATTTCAGGGATCAGAATTAGAAGCATTAGAATTAACTTTAAAAAAGTTTGTTAATTTAAGTGAATTGGTTCAGGATTTGGCAGAATTTAATGATTCTATTTTGGAATATTACAAAACAACAGAAGTTAGTTTTTCAAAGGGAGATGCTATTGATTTAAAAGATGTGTCTAATGAGAAATTGTACAAAAAATTAGCAGCAAGGATATATAAGACAAGAAATTCGTTAGTACATAGCAAATCAAATGAAAGTCGTTTAAATGAACGTGGTGTTTATAATCCATTTACGAATAGTCAAGAATTAATGAAGGAAATTCCATTGATGAGATATATTTCGGAAGTAATAATCATTAATTCATCCTCATCTTTGTAATGGAATTTTATCACTTATTTTCTCGTGAATTAACTGGAAGCTAACACTACAAAATAAATTGTTTTTTCTTTTGCGTTAGCATAGTCTAATACTGTATAATTTTTCCATAGATATTTGATAATAAATAGGAGAATAAAGGTTATGAAAACAAACAAATGTATTGCTGTATTATTAAGCTTATTAATGGGCTTTAACACAGTTGGTGTTTGCTATGCAGAAGAAGTAAATGATCCTAGTACTGATGGTTCATCACATACTTTTGGTGATGTTATTAGTGAGTATGCAGATGATGTTCCATATTATGAAAGTGAAGTTGAAGGTTATGCAGATATTCCAGCACATTATGAATTAGATAAGAATTTGTTTCCGGATGTTAGAAATCAGAATCCGTATGGTACTTGTTGGGCATTTGCAGCATTGGGTTTAAGTGAATTTGATTTAATTAAAAGGGGATTAGCTAATAAATCTATTGATTTAAGTGAATTGCAATTGGCTTATTATGTTTATAATTCGGCTTTAGATCCATTAGGTGGTACTGAGGGTGATCAAAGTAAATATTATAATGGATCTACTTCATATTCATATTTAAATCGTGGTGGTATGTATGAATATGCTGTTAGAAGATTATCACAGTGGTCTGGTGCTGTTAATGAGAGTGATGTTCCATATAATACTACAACAATTAATAATGTATTAGAAAATGGTTTGAGTGATGAATATGCTTATAGTAAAGATGTTGCTCATTTGGAAAATGCATATGTGATGAGTCTAAAAAATAATCCGGATGATGTTAAAAGAACTATTATGTCAAATGGAGCAGTCGGAATACAGTATTATCATTCTGATAACTACTTATTATGGAATAGTGAAAAACAATTATGGACATATTATGATCCTAATACAACTGGTGGTGGCCATAATGTTATGATTGTAGGTTGGGATGATGATTTTTCAAAAGATAATTTTGTAGGTGATAAACCTACAAATAATGGTGCATGGTTAATAAGAAACAGTTGGGGATTTCAGCAAGAGTATTTTTGGATGTCTTATGAGAATAAATCTTTATTAGATGCGGCATGGGCATTTGATATGAATACTGCTGATAATTATGATAACAATTACCAATTAGATGGTGGTATTGATAGCTATAATGTTTCAAATACAATCTGCCAATATAAAACATATTCAAATGTATTTTCAGTAGGGAACAAAGATGGTGTAGCCTCAGAAAGTTTAAAAGCAGTTTCTTTATCATTTACACATGTTGCAAATGTAAACTATAAAGTTGAGATTTATACAGACTTAAAAAATAGTAATCCTTATAGTGGAACTAAACAAGCAGAAGCTACTACGGAAGGTACAACAACTTATGCTGGACTATATACTGTTCCATTGAGTAAGACAATTGAATTAAAACCTAGTTCTTCCTTTGCGGTAGTTGTTACTACAGACAAATATGCATTAGACTATGAACAAGGTGTCAATTGGGAATCTAATGGCACAAAAGTCTGGGATGCACCTGTTAGTTTGAATAGTGGAAAAAGTTTCTATGGAAACAGTAATTATCAATGGGGTTGGTACTGGGGAAATTTCTGTGTTAAAGCATTCACAACTAATAACTACAAACAAAAGAAGGATATCAGTAATGCTGTAATTACTAAAAATGATGATTTTAGTGAAGATAATCCAAGTATTAATGTTACTTATGATAATGTAAGCTTAAAACAAGATGTTGATTATACTTTGACAAGTACTAAGGATGAGAGTGGTGTTACTGTGACAATTAATGGTCAAGGGGATTATACAGGTACATCATCTAAGACGTTTATTCCAATTAGTAGTTTAAACATAAAATGTAAGGATGTTGCTTATACGGGTAGTGAGGTAAAACCAGAAGTAACAGTTCAAAATGATGTGAAAACATTAACAGAGAATATAGATTATTCTTTATCTTATTCAAATAACAAGAATGTAGGGGAGGATGCAGTAGTTACTATAAAAGGACTCAATGATTATTATGGAAGGAAAGATGTGAAATTCCAGATTTATAATGATATTGGTGAAAATCTAAAAAGATATTCTTTAAGTTTAAATGGATTAATTGAATTTAATTTTTATTTTAATTTATCTGATGCATTAGCAAATGATAAAGAAGCTTATGTTTTATTTACAATGCCTGATGGAAGGCAATCAAGACAATATGTAAAAGATGCAAATCGTAAAAATGGTATGTATGGATTTACGTGTGGATTGTATGCTAAAGAAATGACGCAAAAAGTTATTGTTCAAGTAGTAAATGGAAAGGGCATGACAGGATATAAATATGCATATGCGGTTGAAGATTATGCTAACTATGTACTAAATTCATCTGAGTCTTCTTATGAACGAGCTAAACCTGTAATAAAAACTATGATGAATTATGGAGGATATGCTCAGGATGAGTTCAATGCATATTTAGACAACAAGGCTTATAAAGATGTAAAGAATGAATTTAAACAAGAACTTGAGTCAATTTCAGCTTCTGATTTTTCTGATTATGCATTTAAGGAATTATCTAAAGATCAAAATTTTTCTTCTAAAAGTATATCTTTGATTTTAGAAGAAGCAACAACATTAAGGTTTTACATTAATGTAAAAGATAGTAGTCAAGTGTCTTCTGCGAAAGTTACGGTTGATGGTTTATCTAGAAAAATAGAAAAGAATAATAAAGGTTATTTTGTTGATGTACCATCAATTAAATCAAATAAATTGAATGAAGTTCATAACATACAAATTAATGATTTAAAAGTAGAATGTTCAGCTTTGACTTATATGAATATCTTTTTGAATTATAGTAAAAACGAGACAGATATTGCAGTGACTAAGGCATTGTATATCTATTATTTGCGTAGTAAAGAATATTTTGGTTAAGGAAATATTAATGGTATGAAAAAGAAAAAATTAATTATTTGTAGCATATTGATTTGTTTAATTTTCTCTTTAGGTTTCATTTTAACTAATTATAACGAAGCACATCATTCAAGTAATGTAAATGTTGTAACAGAAAGTAAAGAAAAAGGGAGTCAAGAATTAGAAATTGTACCAATCAAAATTGAAAATAATCAAGATATTGACAAGCATGATAAAATAAAAGTAGAAAAGGAAACGGATGAAGATATGAAAAAAGAATTTGAAACACCAACTGTTGAAATTGTAGAGTTTGATAATGAAGATGTCATTACTACATCAAATGAACTGCCTGACGCTCCAGTTACAGGACATTAAACAATATGAATGCACTACATCAAATGGTGTGGTGCTTTTTTTGTTATAAATTATTACGAGGTAGACGATGAAAATTTTATTGGTGAATAGAGTGTTTTTGATACATAATATGTATTCGTATATTGAATCTTATTGTAAGGATTATTTGTATGATGGTGATCGTGTTGATTATTCGATTTCTATAAGTATGTCTGATATTTTGTATGAGAAAGAAAAGAGTCGAAGAGAAGATATTAAAGAGGGTATTCCAATACGTGAATTTAGTGATGCGTATTTAGAGACTTTAGCTGTCTATCGTAAGATATGTAGGCGTTTATTAGATGAGGATATTCTATTATTTCATGGCTCCGTTGTGAGTGTGGATGGTATTGGCTATTTGTTTACGGCTAAGAGTGGTACGGGTAAATCGACACATACAAGGTATTGGAGAGAGTATTTTAAGGATAGAGCGATTATGATCAATGATGATAAGCCTTTATTAGAAATAAAAGAGGATCGTGTGAATGTGTATGGTACGCCTTGGGATGGTAAGCATAGGTTGTCTACGAATACTTGTGTATCATTAAAGGCAATTTGTATATTAAATAGAGGTCAGGATAATTGTATTCGTAGGATAGATGGGGCTGATGCTTATTCTATGCTTATACAACAGGTGAATCGACCTGTTGGGGATGCGCTAGCTATGAGTAAAACATTAGAGTTGATTGATCGATTATGTTCGTGTGTAGAATTTTATTCTATGCATTGTACAATGGATATAGATGCTGCAAGAGTAGCTTATGAAGGGATGAAGGGATGAAGGGATTATGAAATTAAAAGATAATTTTATTACACATATGAGTAATGGAGAACAGATATTAGTGGATGTGAGTGGAGAGTTTTCTGGGTTGATTCGAAATAATGAGAGTGCTGCAAGGATTGTGGATTGTTTAAAAACAGAAACGAGTGTTTCTAAGATTGTTGAACAATTGTCCTTGGAATATGAGGCTTCCAATGAAGAATTAGTATCTGCCGTAAAAACGGTTATAGATAAATTAAGAAGTGTAGGAGCTATTGATGAGTAAATCTACTTTTGAAGAGGAGTTAAAAGAAAAGGGAGTTCTTGTTTATACAAATGTAGGTACGAGTATGCGTCCTTTGATTCGACAGGGTAAGGATGTCATGATTATTTCAAGTTTAGATCATCTTGGTCGTGATTTGAGGAAAATGGATGTACCTTTGTATAAACGAGAAAGTGGTCAATATGTACTTCATAGAATTATAAAGATAAATAAGGATGGTTATGTGATTCGTGGAGATAACACATATTCAAATGAATATGGTGTTACAGATTCACAAATATTAGGTGTATTAAGTGGTGTAATACGTAATGGTAAAGAAATCAGTGTAAATAGCTTTTGGTATAAAGTATATAGTTATTTTTGGCTTTATACGTACTACATTAGAAAGGTTGTGGTGTGGATGAAAAGAAAAAATCGATTGACAAAGTCTACATTACAATACTTAAAGGATATTACTAGAAATAAGAAATTATACTTTTTAATTTTAATGATTGTGCAGATACTTCAGGGTGTTAGTGGTGTTTGTTTTGCGTTATTACTAAAAAGTGTAATTGATAGTGCTGTGATTCATGATGGAAGATTATTAGTTCAAAATATTCTTTTATTTATGGGTTTGATTGTCCTACAAATGATTTTTAGTGCCTTACTTAGATATTATAATGAATTGAGTAAAGCTACTTTTGAAAATAATTGTAAGGCAAGATTATTTGAACAACTTTTACATAGAGATTATAGTTCTATTTCAAGTATTCATTCTGCTGAATGGATGAATCGGTTGACTTCAGATACTGTCGTTGTATCTTCTGGACTCACTGAAATTGTGCCTGGACTTGCCGGTATGGCTGCAAAAATGTTGGGTGCTTTAAGCATGATCATTTTAATGGAACCTCGCTTTGTGTTTGTGATTGGCATTGGTGGAATCTTAATGGTTTTATTAACTACAGTCTTTCGGAAGAAACTGAAGGCATATCATAAAATTGTGCAGGAAAAGGATGGTAAGGTCCGTATTTTTTTGCAGGAGCATTTGCATAGTTTAATGATTATAAAGGTATTCACAACTGAACAACATACTTATAATGAATCTTTAAAAACAATGGAAGAACATAAACAGGCGCGAATGGAAAAGACACGTTTTTCAAATGTATGTAATGTTGGTTTTTCTTTTATGATGAATGGTGCTTATGTATTGGGTGCTATTTATAGTGTAATAGGAATATACAGGGGTACTGTAAGCTATGGTACTTTAATGGCACTTCTACAATTAATTAGTCAAATACAAGCTCCTTTTGCGAATATCACGAGTTATATTCCAAAATATCATGCGATGATTGCGAGTGGTGAAAGACTATTAGAAATTGAAAAGAGTTGTATGGATATAGAGGAGAATAATGGAATCAAAAATTTTGAATCAATATCTTTAGAACATATTGATTTTTCTTACGAGAAAAGTCGTGAAGTTATATTAAAAGATTTTAATTTTCATTTAGAAAAAGGAGAATGCATTGGTTTTACAGGTCCTAGTGGATGTGGTAAGAGTACCGTATTAAAGATTTTATTAAGCTTATATCCAATCACAAGTGGAAGTAAGACGATTGTCTGTAATGGAAAGCCTGAATTATTAACTTCTGGATATCGCCATTTGTTTTCTTATGTTCCCCAAGGCAATCAACTGATGTCTGGAACGATAAGGGATGTAGTCACTTTTTCAAATGGGAATCATGAAGAAAAGATATGGGAAGCTTTAGAAATAGCTTGTGCAAGTGATTTTGTAAGAAAACTTCCTGATGGATTAGATACGAAGTTAAAAGAACAGGGTTCCGGCATTTCTGAAGGACAGATGCAAAGATTGGCAATTGCTCGTGCCATTTATTCAAATAGACCTATATTATTATTGGATGAAGCTACGAGTGCTTTGGATGTCAAAACAGAAAAACAAGTATTGTCAAATTTAAAGGCAATGAAGGACATGACGGTTATTATAGTTACACATAGATTAGAAGCTCTTTCTATATGTAGTCGTGAAGTTCAATTTAAGGTAAAAGAAGATGAATAAAACAGAACAAGATATTTTATATTTAGTAGGTTGTGCTATACATCAAATTAAGCCAAATGTAGAGGGTATGGATTTTGAAAAGATAAGTAAAATGGCTATATCGCATTCTATATCTTCTATGGTTTGTATGGCATTAGAATCAGCAGGTATAAAAGTAGATGTATTAATGGATCAAAAGAATAAGGCTATTCGTAAAGTGATGTTGCTGGACAGTGAAAGAGAGAAGATTTTTTCTTTATTTAAGAGTGCTAGTATTTGGTATCTTCCTTTAAAAGGTGTAATACTAAAAGAAATGTATCCCGTATATGGTATGCGTCAAATGGCGGATAATGATATTCTTTTTGATTCTACATATAGAAAAGAAGTAAAAGATATATTTCTTTCTTTAGGCTATGAAATAGAGTCTTATAATAAAATGAATCATGATGTGTATTTAAAAGCGCCAATTTATAATTATGAGATGCACGTATCTTTATTTGATAAATCTATTCCTGGATTTTTAGAATATTATACGCAATTAGAAAAGAAATATGCTGATCAAGGATTAAATCGACACATGAATGTTAATGATGCATATATATATATCATTGCCCATGCCTATAAACATTTTATATTTAGCGGTACTGGAATTCGAACATTAATTGATATTTATGTGTATAACGAATCTTGTTCATTGGATCCAAATTATATTTATGAACAATGTAAAATTCTAGGTATACAAGACTATGAAAAAGAAGCTAGAGAAATGGCTTATAAATTGCTTGATGTACCAACAAATGATTTTTCAATTTTAACAAAAGAAGAACTTGAATATGTTGAATATTATTTTACAAGTGGTACCTATGGCACAGCCAAACAAAGAATGAAGAATGAAATTCATAAATTTGAACTTGAAGGTTCTAAACACGCAAAAGCTAAATATGTATTTAGAAGATTGTTTCCTGAAGCTTCTTGGTTTAAGAATCATTCTAAATTCCTTGAAACATATCCAATTTTCATTCCATTCTATGCAGTCTTTCGAATTATAACGAAAGTCTTTACAAGTTGGAAAAAGTGGACGAGTGAAATCAAAAATATACTATTTATGGATTGAAATTGTAAAAATGAAGAGATTATTGATAGTATTTATATAATTTTTCCATGAAAATTAACAATTGTTTATATATAAAATGAATTTATTTATAAAAAAAGGGTCATTTTATGGTATAGTTATAGTTGTTTTGGTTCATGGTTGTTTTAATCATGCTTAAAATAAAAAGTAGGAGGATAAGGGTTTATGGCTTACAAGAGAATGTCTCGTAATGATGCTTATATGAATGTAGCTAATGTAGAAGATGATGAAGATGTTATTGATCTTCTTGAAGTGGCTCGTGCTATTTTAAAACATATTAAATTAATTATTTTACTTTGTGTTATATTTGGTGCTGCTGGATTTTTTGGAACAAAGTTTTTGATTGCGCCTAAATATACGGCTAGTACTTCCATTTATTTAACGCCTCAAGTAAGTGATAGTGGTGCTTTGGATTATAACTCACAGATTGCCAATAGTAAGTTGGTTACCAATGTAGTAAACTTAATGACGCAGAATAATGTCATGTCTGAAGTGGCTAAAAATGTGGGTATGGAAAACGCAAATAGTGTTAGGGATTGTATTAGTGTCACGAATGAAACAAATACGGAAATTATTACTGTAACGGCTACAACAACAGATCCTAAGTTATCTAAGGATATCGCAAATGGAACTGTAGATACTTTTATTAAGACAATGCAGAAGAATTTGAATGTTCGTAATATTGAAATTGTAGATAAGGCGAAATTATCGTATGTACCTAGTGGTCCAAATGTGAAGAAGAATGGTGTACTTGCGGCTGCAGTTGGATTTGTATTAGGTGCAGGATATGCAGTATTAAGATATTTATTAGATAATCGTTTGCGTACGAAAGAAGAGGCAGAAAAATATTTGGGTATTCCTGTTTTCTGCGAGATTCCTGAATTATAATGGCTAAGTTTATAGATATTCACTCACATATCGCTTGGGGTATTGATGATGGTATGCCATCGATTGAGGATGCTCAAAGTTCGTTAGAATCTGCTAAGGCTGATGGTTTTGTAGGAATCTGTAGTACACCACACTTTATACCTGGACAATTAGATGTTTCTATTTATAATGAGATTGTTTCTCGTCAAATGGAATTGAAAGAAATGAGTCCGATTCCTATTTATTATGGTGGAGAAGTCATGATGAATAGTGAGTTTATTGATGGATTGGATTTAGATTTATATCCTACACTAAATGGATCTCGTTATATGCTTGTGGAGTATAATGTTCTTCGTGATATTCATTCCATTGATTATAGAGATGATTGTTTGTATGAATTGAAGGTAAAGGGTTTTATTCCTGTGATTGCGCATATTGAACGTTATTTTCATTCAGGACTAGATAATTCGATTATTGATAATTGGATTGATATGGGTTGTGTATTACAGATTAATCGTACGTCTATTTTAGGAATGCATGGAAAGACGATTCAATCGAATGCATTATCTTTATTGGATGATGGATATTGTGATGTGATTGGTACAGATACACATAGAGCAAGTGGGCATCGTATTTCTAAGTTGAGTGATGCGTACTCTGTTGTAAGTAAGCGTATTGGATCTGAAAATGCGGATGTATTATTTTATGAGAATCCTAAGCGTATCTTGAGTGATATGGATATATTAAATATTGATGTTGTAAAGAAAAAGAAGCGTTTTAGTTTCTTTAGGAGATAGAAATGGCAAAGAAAAAGAGAAATCAGTTTGATGTAGATGAGATTTATCGTGGGTTGCGTACAAATATTGAGTTTAGTCAAATGGATGAAGCTATGCAAGTTATTACTTGTGTAAGTACAGTTCCAAATGAAGGAAAGAGTACAATTGCTTGTAACTTGGCTCGTATTATGGCAGCGAAATATAAAAATGTATTATTAGTGGATTGTGATTTAAGAAATGCATCGGTTCATAAAACGTTGCACATTTCAAATCGTTCAGGACTTACAAATATTATTTCTGAATTTCAAGAAGGTCTTAGTATCAATTCTTATGAGGGTGTTCAACAAGTTCAATATGATGGTGGACAAACATTGACTGTTATTACAGCAGGTCATAGAGTACCAAATCCTAGTGAAGTATTGGGTTCTAAAAGAATGGGGCGCTTTTTAGAACAGGCTCGTAAAGAATTTGGATATATTATAATTGACTCACCACCAATGGCTATAGCTAGTGATACAATTCCATTGAGTAATGTGAGTGATGGCGTATTATATGTAGTGGATGCGAAATCTTCAGATAAACGAAGAGTTAAAACAGCTATCAATGACTTAAAACGTAATGGTGGACACGTAATTGGTGTTGTATTAAACAAAGTGGATATGAGTGATGAAAACCGTTATGGCTACGGATATGGATATGGTTATGGAGGAGACGATGATGGTAAAAAGAAATAGTTTAATATTCCTTACAGCTTTTGGTCTACTTCTAACGGGTTGTAGTAAATCTGGCTTAGAAATCACAAAAGATGATATTCTAGAAGTAGCTAGAGATGATGCGAATGCCACAAAAAGTGAATGTGAAAATGTATCAATCAAAGAACAAAAAGGTTCATATATGGTTTCATTTAATACGAATGGTGGATCCTATGAATATAAGATTGGTAAAGATGGAATTGTAAAAGAACGTAGTTTTAAACGAGGAACTAAAGAAGAAAGTGTTCAAGAAGAACAGCCAGTAACTTCAGAAGAAACATCAAGTAAAAAAGATGAAAAGTCTTCAACTTCATTTGATGAAGGTCAACAACAGGCAATCAATGCGGTATTGGCAAATTCTGGATTAGAACAAAGTGATGTTAGTAATCTTTCTTGTTCTTTAGATTCAAATACTAACCAATATACAGTCACATTTGTATTAAATGGTGTCACAACTACAGCTACTGTAGATGCGACTACGTTTACTGTATTATCTACAATTTTAGGATAATGAATGCATACATTTGTGTATGCATTTTTTCGCTTTTGTAGTAATATAGTTAGAAAATGAGGTGTTAACTATGAATGAAAAGAAGAGTGTTATTAGTAAAATATTTGGAATTCTATTTTCTTTAATCTTAGTTATTTCAAGTATTTACTGTTTATATCAATTGATTCAATTAAATGTTTTGACAAGTAAATTATTATTTTTAGCTACAACAATATTTATCTTAATCGACTTAATTTTTGTATTGTTACTATGTTTTATTTCTAAAGGTGTAGTATCTAAAATTATATGTATTCTATTAGCTGTTGTATTATCTGTAGGATACGGTATTGGTGGATACTATATTTCTAAAACGGGTGGTGCTTTAAATAAGATTACTTCTGTTACAAAGAATGCAAAAAATACGGTAAGTATTGTTGTAAAACAATCGAGCGATATTAAAGATAAGAAGTCTTTAAATGGCCTTAGTGTTGGTTATTTAAGAAATATTGGTACAGCTGGATCGGCTGCCATGTTAGAAGATTTAAGTAAATCCAATATTAAGATGGAACAAATACAATATGATAGTATGACAGCACTATTAGAGGCTTTCTATAATGGAGAAGTAGATTCGATTATTATTAATGAATCAAGTCGTTCTCAAATTTTAGATATGGAAGCCTATTCTAATTTTGATTCAAATACGCGTGTTGTGTATCAAACTTCTTATAAAGTAAAAAATAATGATGCAGCTTCAGCAGTAACTGATATTACTTCAAAACCATTTAATGTATTGATCTCTGGTTCAGATACACGTGGTGGATTTGATGAAAATGGTCGTAGTGATGTGATTATGGTAGCTACAGTTAATCCTAAATCACATACCATTCTATTAACTTCCGTACCACGTGATTTCTATGTCACTACAGCTTGTGATGCAGACGATGGATGTATGCAAGGAGCTTTAGATAAGATTACACATACAGGTATTCATGGTACAAATACAACAAAGCGTACTGTAGAACAATTATTGGGTATTGAAATTAACTATACATTTAAAGTTGGCTTTGATACAGTAACAGAGCTTGTAGATGCCGTTGGTGGAGTGGATGTTACCGTAGCTCCTGGATATGCTTTAGACAGACTTACGACGGATTCTTCTTTTGGTGTACACGAAGGGGTTAACCATTTAAGTGGACAACAGGCACTAGCCTATGCTCGTGAACGTTATTCCTATACAGAAGGGGATCGACAACGTACAAAGAATCAACAGCAAGTTCTTATGGGAATTATCGATAAGATTACAAGTCCAGCGATTGTCACAAATTATGCTTCGATTATGGATAGTATGGCCAATACATTCTCAACAACGATGTCTAATGATGAGATTACGGATTTGATTAAGTATCAGTTAAATAAGAATCCAAAATGGAAGATGGAACAGTATATGGTAGATGGTACGGGTGATACTTTAATGTGTGCTGAACTTGGAGATGCTGCATCTGTTATGGTTCCAGATCAGAGTACGGTTAAAATGGCTAAGGATAAAATTAATGCTGTTTTAGCTGGTAATTCAAGTGATGGTGTACAATAATATAGCTAGAGAGGTACTTACAATGAACAAAGCACATTTGGGTTTAATGATTGGAATGATTTCTTGTATCATGGCTAGTATTATATGTCTGGTTCTATATTTAATGATTTCGATTGTGTGGTTAGTTTTGGCTAGTATTGTATTATTGTTAGTTTCTTTATTATTGTTTTTTATAGATTTATTACATGATTAAGTATTGTAGGATGGTTTAAAATGGCCATCCTTTTTTTGTCGATTTGCCAAAAAGTAGTATTTTATTATATAATATGTAATTGTGAGCCATATAAATCAATTATAGGAGATTATTTTATGTCTAAAAAAGATATTGAACTTTCCCATGATGTAAAGGGAAATAGTAAAAAGAATAAGAAAAAAAGAAGGCCTATAAGTAAATTTTTAACGGTGTTTATGTTTGTTGCACTCGCATTACTTATACTTCAAATGGTGCGTTTAAATTTATTGCCATTTAAATTGATTGTGTTAATTTCGGCTGTGTTTATAATATTAGCTTTGATTGTCACTTTAATGTTGCATTATAAGGCAAAGAAGTTTTTCAGTCGATTATTACTTGGATTGATTTCTTTGTGTATGTGTGTAGCTTTTGCGTATGGAAATTATTTTATTTATAAGACGAAGGATACTTTTGATGTAGTAACAAGTCTTGCAGATAAAAGGGCTATCACAACTTCAATTATCACATTAAAGGATTCAAATATTACTTCAAAGGCTGATCTTAAGAATAAGAAGATTGGTACTATTGTTGAAATGGATAAGGAAGCTACAAAGCGTACTTTAGAGGCACTTAAAAAAGATGAGATTAAATATTCAACTTCAGATTATAGCAATCTAGATGATTTGGTAAATGCTTTATATGATGGTAGTGTAAATGCGATTTGTTTAAATGAAAAGTATCGTGATGTTTTACATGAGACAGAGGAATATTTTACTTTTAACACGATTACGAATGTTGCTTATCAAAATGTGCATTATGTAGAAAAAGCGGCAAGTGAAAATGAGAGTGATCCGGTTAGAAATATTACGAAAGATGCGTTTACTGTACTAGTGAGTGGTAATGATTCTTATGGTAGTTTACAGGATTCAAATACGCGTAGTGATGCGAATATGTTGTTGACGATAAATCCTAAAACAGGAACGATTTTAATGACAAGTATTCCTAGAGATTATTATGTAAATCTTGTATGTCCTGAAGGGGATGAAAATTCGTGTCCTGAAGATAGTAAAGATAAATTGACTCATACGGGTCTTCTTGGAATCAAGAGTACGGAAAAGTCAATTGAGAATGCTTTAGGCATAAAGATCAATTATAATGTTCGTATAAACTTTTCAAGTGTGGTTAATTTAGTGGATGCTTTGGATGGAATTGATTTGGATATCAAGGAAGGCGAAGAGTGTGATATTTTATATGCGAACATGCAGCCTGGACTTAGTGTAGGTAAGCATCATGTGGATGGTGAAACAGCTTTAGCTTTTGCACGTGAAAGACATGCTTATTTAAATGGGGATAATCAGCGTGTTAAAAATCAGCAGAAGGTATTTAAGGCAATATTCAAGCGTATTGTATCTCCTAAGATGATTACAAACTATGGTAAGTTTATGGATGCTTTGGCAGTTGCGTTTGATACAAACATTTCGGCGAATGAAATGAGTGATTTTATTAAGTATGAACTTGGTTCTATGCCAAAATGGAAGTTTGAATCGTATTCGATTTCGGGTGATTCTGGTTCTGAATTCTGTTATTTAGCACAAACATATGCTTCCATAACATATGAAAATAAATTGATGAATCAAATAGCAAGAGATAAGATCAATGCGGTTTTAGAGGGTAAAAGTTCAGATACAGTAAAAGATACGTCTGGATCCGTTCAAGAACCAAGTGCAGATAATGTGATTCATGAATCAAATGATTCAAGTACAGATTATAATTACGATTATGATTACGATTATGATTATAGTTATGATCCAAGTTATCAAGAATCTTATGAAACACAGGATTCATCGAATGACGATTATTCGAATTCGAATGCGGGTAATGATTCTTATGAAGAGCCATCATATGATGATTCTAATGAAGGGTATTAAGGAGAAAACATGAAAAAGAATATTATTTTTAAGGTTTTTGCAGTTATTCTTTCCATCTTGATGGTAGCTGCTTCAGGATTAATTGTAGTTCAACTGTCTAAAATGGATATTTTACCACAAGAGCTATTCATTCCAGTCGTATTGATATTTGTATTAATTTGTTTGATTTTCATCTTATGGATCAACCTAATGGCAAAGGGAATTGTAAGTAAAGTCTTTGCGGTTATATTTGTTCTTTTGTATACAGTATCTATGGGCATTGGAAATTTCTATCTTTATAAGACGGATGATTTCATGCAAAAGGTTACGGATCACAAGGTTGGTGAAGTAAAGAATACAGTTTCCATTATTGTTAAGGATGAGAGTAAAATTACTAAATTATCTTCTTTAAAGGGTAAAAAGGTTGGTCGACTTAACAACGTCGATAAGGTTGGAACAAGCAAATTATTAAAGGCTGTTAAGAAAGAAAAGGGTGCAAATTATTTTGATCTTGAAAAATATGATGGTGCTCTAAGCTTAGTTGAAGCTTTATATAATGGTGATATTGATGCGATGATTTTAAATGAATCTTATCGTGGTAATATTACAAGTGTTGAGGAATATGAGCATTTCTCAACCGAAACTCGTGTCGTTTATTCAAAATCATATTATACTACGAAAAAGAATGATTCATTAGTTGTTTCTGATATCACTAAAAATCCTTTCACAATTTTAATTAGTGGTAATGATACAACGGGTGATGTAAGCACATTGAGTCGTAGTGATGTGAATATGTTGGTTACAATCAATCCTAAAACTTCAACAATTCTTTTAACGAGTATGTCTCGTGATACGTATGTAGAAACTGTTTGTGATGCCGATGGGGATGTGGCTTGTCCAAATGGTCAAATGGATAAGATTACGCATACGGGTATTTATGGATTAAATACAACGCGTGAAACAATCGAGAATTTCTATGATTTAAAAGTGAATTATTCTTTCCGTGTAAACTTTACAAGTGTTATTGACGTTGTGAATGCATTGGATGGAATTGATTTAAATGTAGAAGAAGGAGAACAATGTGATCTGTTCTGGGCAAATATGAAACCAGGACTTCCAGTAGGATTACACCATGTGGATGGTGAAACGGCATTGGCATTTGCTCGTGAAAGAAAAGCATATGTGGATGGGGATTATCAGCGTGTTCGTAACCAACAAAAGGTTTTACAAGCTATTATCAATCGTGCAATCAGTAGTAGTGCATTAGTAAATTACACAAGCTTTATTGATTCTCTTCAATCAGCTTTTGAAACGAATATGACATATGATGAAATCACAGATTTAATCAAATATGAATTACAGACAAAACCTTCATGGAAATTTGAAACATACCAAATTTCAGGATTGGGAGACAATTTGATGTGTGCATCTATGGGACAAGGTGCAAGTGTACAGGTTCCAGATTTAAATACAGTAAGAATCGCAAGAGAAAAGATTCAGGCTGTAATGGATGGTAAATCTAGTACAGAAGTAGCTGAAGATGGCTCTCCTCAATATAATTATTATGAAACAGTTCCAACTACGGATTATTTAGAAGAGGAAACTGTTACTGAAGAGCCGATTTATTCAGATCAAATTGTTCAGGATCAGGAAACATATACTCCGGATACTGAAGAAACGGATAATGAATTTACAGAAGAACCAGAAAATTAATTTAAGAAACCATTTCGCTTTGAAATGGTTTTTTTACTTTTTATGTATTTTCAGTTATAATTAATAAATGAAAAAGAGGTTTTACAATGAATAGTCTTTATAAATCTAATTTATATAAAAATTACAGAGGACTACTAATATCATTTATTGATGTGTGTATTGTCTTCTTGGCATATATTGTCGCATTTTTAATTCAAAATAATTTTTTAATTTCAGGACGTGTAATCACTTTGACAAAATTACTAAGCTTAGGATTGTTCTTTTTATTGGCAATCCATTTTGTTGTGTTACGCCTATTTAAAACGCAAATGTCTTTATGGACATATACGGGGCCAAATGAAATTGTTCGTACTTTTTTAAGTTGTTTAGTTTGTTTTTGCATAATGTCCTTTTTTGTGATTCAAGTCGATATTTTTAATATTGAACTGATTGCTTTAGCTGAATTATTATGCTTTGTGTTCTTACTTGGCGCTAGAATGCTCTATCGTATGGCCAGACGCTATATCATGGATCTTGAAAGAGTTGAGAATTGTTTAATTGTTGGTGCTGGTAGTGGCGGCTATTTATTGATGAATGAAATCTATCATAATATGGCCTACCCATATAACGTCATTGGTTTTGTGGATGACTTTAAAAAGAAGGGGACTATGCTTAGTGGTAAGCCAGTACTTGGAACGATTGAAGAAGTGAAACAAGTGTGTGAAGAAAATAATGTGCGTTGTATTTTTATTACAATCTCTTCTGTAAGTGACAAAAGAAAGCAGGAAATATTAGATTTATGTGCATCGACTTCAATCCCTACAAAAATGATGCGTATCTTAGTTGGCAATGATGCGAATAATCATATTTCATTTGAAGATATTGACATCAAGGATTTATTGAATCGTCCGAGTATTGATTTAAAAGTGGATCAGATTGGATCGTATCTTACCAACAAAGTGGTTTGTGTTACTGGAGCAGGTGGATCCATTGGTTCTGAATTGTGTCGTCAAATTGTTCATTTCAATCCGTCTAAATTGATTATGGTGGATATCAATGAGAATGCTTTATATATGTTAAAACAAGAATTCTTGGTCATGAAAAGAAAACATGAAATGAAGGATTCCATCGAACTTGAATCATTGATTATTTCCATTCGTGAAAGAGAAGAAATCTATAAATTAATGAAGAACTACAAGCCGGATGTTGTCTATCATGCAGCCGCTCATAAACATGTTCCTTTAATGGAAGATCGTCCTACAGAAGCCATTCGCAATAATATCTTTGGAACTAAGAATGTGATTGATGCTTGTTGCGACTGTGGTATTTCTAGGTTTATTATGATTTCAACCGACAAAGCAGTAAATCCAACCAATGTCATGGGAGCCACTAAACGAATGACGGAAATGTATATGCAGTCAAGAACAACACATTGTGGTATTCATATGGCTGCCGTTCGTTTTGGAAATGTATTAGGATCGAATGGTTCTGTGATTCCAATCTTTAAAGAACAAATCAAAAATGGAGGTCCAGTAACCGTTACACATAGAGATATTAAACGTTACTTTATGACCATTCCAGAAGCGGCCCAATTGGTTCTACAAGCCGGTTTTTATGCGTTTGAAAGAGAAATCTTTGTTCTAGACATGGGACAACCAGTGAAAATATGGAATCTTGCAGACAAAATGATTCGCTTGGCAGGACTTGTACCTGGACGTGATATTGAAATTCAAGAAATTGGATTACGTCCTGGTGAAAAGATGTTTGAAGAACTAGCTCTAGAAATGGAAGAGTGTCATAAAACAGACAACAACTTAATTTTTGTTCATGAAAAAATGGACATTGATTCCAAAATTGTAGATTCTGATTTAGTTCAACTACAAGAATTAATGGAAACAACAGATGATAAACAACAAATCAAAGATGTTTTGATGAATATGATTCAAGACTAGGTATGAAAAGATACCTTCGGGTATCTTTTCATTTACTATAAAAGTAACTAATATGGAAACAGAATATCGTTTAACAATATTAAAAGTATCTATAAAATTGATTTATTACGTTATATGGCATATAATATGAATAGAAAGATAGGAGGATATTATATGTTGGATGTAAATATGATAATTGCGAATAATATTCAAGCTGAACTAAAAAAAGAAAACAAAAAGCAAGTTGAACTGGCAGAAGGAATAGGTGTCTCTAAACAGACAATGAGTAAAATGATGAATGGAGCAAGAATAATTAATGCAATAGAACTTCATAAGATTTCTGAATATCTCCATGTATCAATGGAATCTTTAATGAAAATGCCTGAAAAGCCAATGGACACAAATGTGATTCACGCGTTCATGGGTCGTGTTAAAACTGAAGAAGCAAGAAAAGGAATTCAACTGGCAGATAAACTATCCGATATGATTCTGTTTCATACTAGAGTTTTTGAAAATGGTAAAAAAATGGAAGAACCTTGGGAGGATGATTAATGAACAATGTTCTAGAAGATAGCCTTTTTGTGTGTCAAAACAAGAAATTCGATGAAATTCAATCTATTGTTAGACAATTTTTAGCAGAATATGTTGGTAATTCTATAGTTAAGGATAATATATTTGCGGTTATACAAAACTATGCAAGAAAAAAAGAAATTTCGTTAGAATTGCTTCGTTTTCCAATTTACGATGACGAATTATGGGCTTTGACATTTCTAAAACAGAATACGATTTTCGTTTGCGTAAATACTACACTTCCACTTTGTAAACAATTCTTTGCAGCAGCACATGAGTTGTATCATATTTACTGTTATGTGGAAAACGCTGATCAGAGTTATATAAAAAATGGCTCTATGTTAGATTCTGCAACTGGAGATGGAACGGGAAGAACTCAAGAGGATTTGGAAGCTAATGCGTTTGCAGGTCTACTTTTGATGCCAAACCAAATAATTCATGAGCAAATTGTACTTTATGGATTAGATAAAAAGTTATCTGAGGTTGATTCTATTCTTATGCTTATGGATATGTTTGCAATGCCTTTTAAAGCCGTTGTACTTCGTCTGTTTGAAAGTGAAACTATATCTCATAAGCAAGCAGAAAAATTACTTGAAATAAATTCGGATGAAGTAATGAAAAGAGTTATGCTAACTGGAAAAGCTAAACGATGGCAATTTAATGGCAACGGAACAGAATCTTTCGGCACACTCTTTGAAAAAGTTGAATATAACGAGCAACATGAATATCTGACTGAATCTAGAAAAAATGATGATGTAACTTATCTTGCTCAATTAAAAAAAGAGTATGGTTTAGATTGAGAGGTGTCAGGATAAAGTGAAAAAAATTGCACTACTCGATACGGACTTTATTTCCAAAACTTATTCTGTTCAAAATAACTATGGAAATCATTTGATTGATTGTATCCTGAAAATGCCTAAGTATAATTTTTTTTGTCATGCACAAATTGTGGTAGAACTAAATCGAAATAATAATGAATCACCATTATGGCTGCAATCGAATATAGCTTCTGGAAAAATAAAAAGCTATACGGACGAAGCTATACTTGAAAGTCTGACACGTATAAGAGGGCCCTACGCATGTACTACTTATACACAAATGTTAAAAATTGCATGTGATGCGTTTTCAAATAATTATTTTTCAGAACACTATGGAGAGTTGGAAGATATTGACTATGAAACAGTATCGAATGAAGAATATTTGAATAGACTTCAGATGCTTGATATCAAAGTAGGGCAGAAAAATAATCTTGGAGAAATTAAATCTTTTGTATTATTACAAGTTTTGACATTTATGCTTGGTGAAGAGATTTATGTATTCTGTTCAGATGATAAGAATGCACGTAGTGGTGCTATAAGTATTGAAGATGTTCGTTGTATTAGCTTATTAACTGCGTTTTCGCGTTTAAAAAAAGAAATGGAATGGACAATTTTTGATGCAGAGCCATACATTGAATCTCTTGTTAACTTTTATGAAAAATATTGTCAAACTACTTTTAAAGTTATGGAAGCGTCAGAAGTCAAAAGAATAAAACGTGTACCTTGTAAACAGGTACTACAAGAAATTTTTGAAGGAAAATTTATCGAATTAAAAAATGGTATGCTGCGTTACAAGTAGTAAGAGAAAAAGAATTAAATAAATAGCCTGTGTACTATTAGTTAGAATTACATAAATACTGGCTATTTGTGTATATTTCAATTCTTAAGTGAGTATTCCATGGTGGCGGATCCACCCAATCCATAAAAATAGAGCCACTGAATCCATTTGGACAGAGCCATGCAATCCATTGCTCAGAGCCACTAAATCTACGAAGAGAGCCACTTTAGCTTAATGAAATGACTCTCATTTTTATTATTTGATTTTTGAATAATCCTCTCGAAGAAATCTGCCTTTTAAAAGAAATGTATAAGCTGAGTTTCTAATACGATCTAGAATGGCATCAGCGAGTGGACCATCACCTAATTTGCCTAGCCATCCTTCAGGAGCCCATTGACTGTAGTAGATTGTTGATTTATTATTAGCTCTTGATTGTATCACTTCAAATAAATCGTTTCGTTCACCTTCACTGATGGTTGTTAATAAGAATTCATCTAGAATCTATAAATCAACTTTGGAAAGTTTTTTCATGTATTTTTTGTAATGTCCTTGAATCTTAGCTGAGTATTACGCCATCTGAAGGCCATGCAGTACGCTAGAGAAGTCCACACCATCCGTTACATAAGTCCACTCACTTTTAAATATGAATACGTTATACAAGTCCTTTAAAAAAACACGGGATTAGCCGCAATGTCATTAAGTTAAGAAATGACATTGGGCAATCCCTCCCTTTTTATTTGTTGTCCAAGCTCAATATCAGCTATAAACCGTTTTGGGGTATACGCTGCTCCTTAAATCTTGAAGAGCAAATTCACCTTACCATATACAAATTTATTGCGCTCTTTTTCTACAATTTTTTATCCATTGTAGTTAGCCTGATTCCAAATTTGATAATAAAAATAAAATTTATTGATATCGATTACAGTTCCACATTTTGACAATGAATTTTGATATGATAAATTATTTGCAAACGTATTATAATATGCAACACCCAATGCTGAAGCTGCAATCAAAATTGCAGCAACTGCTGGAACAGCTGCAGTTGCTGCACCACCAATGGTTCCACCAGCAGCACAAATTTCTGCATAATTTTTTGCATCGTTAACTAAAGCATTTGATACAGCTTTGGTTTGAGCAGTTCTTCCATAATTCCAACCTTCGATTTTCCAAGTCTGACCACATATTCCCGTAGGTATAACTTGTGGAGTTAAATCTGTATTTTCAATAGAATCAATTGCAATATCTAAGAAACTTTCTTTCGTATAATTCGTTCCTGCTACTTGATTTAATTCATCAAAGTCATAAATATCAACTATTTCTTTGATTGTATCATAATCATAAATATATTTATTATCTTCTATAATTAAAGTTTCTGTTATACGATCTTACATTTTGAATACATCAATAAACTTGAACGCAAGAGCAATATTAAAAAAAATAAAAAAATCATCTATTTACAGATTGGATAATTAATAACATATATGGCATAATTTTATTGGTGATAGAATGTTGGAAAACTTTTTTAAATACATAGATGAAAAAGAAGTTAAGAAGAACGGAAATTTTTATAAAATAAAAATTAAAGGGGATTCTTTAGGTGGACAGGCAATGAATGATTTAGCAATGTCTGTAAAGTATATTATTTATCATGAAATAAACGAAAAAATAAGAATTGAAATAGAAGCAAAAATAATCAGTGATTTAGCAACTATTGTTGTTTTTGAATACATTATATATCTTCTTTTAAAATATAGTAATTGCTCGGTTTATATTAGATTTAGACCTAGTATTTTAAAATATACTCAAAGTTTTATAGATGGCTCCATAGTAGGTGATTTTATAAATTCAAATCAAAGTTTTATTTTGAAACGTAAAGATTACATACACAATTTTGAATCAGAAGCTCCTTATACGAATCTGCATAGATATAGAAAGTTGATTAAAAATGACAAGGATGTAAATAAAAAAATAAACAAGGTTTCAACTGATGCCTATAATTTTTTACAAAATCAATTGAATGATGAAGCGTATATAGAAGATTGTGTAGAAGTGATTGGAGAATTATGTTCTAATGCTACAGAACATACAAAAGAAGATTGCATTTTAACTATAGAATGTGGCTATGGACTTAATGAAAAAGAACAAAAGAAAAATATTTTATCAATTGTGGTTTCTAATGTATCTGAAAATTTGTTTTATCAAAATATTTTGCATGCTAATGAGCAAGGGAAAATTAAAGTTGAGTATTTGGATAAGGCAAAACAAAATCACGGTCACCATTTTGGGGAAATTGTATCCGATGAGTATTCTATAAGATATGATGAAGAGTATTTTTATATGGTTTCTGCGTTTCAGAAGGGTGTATCATCAAGACTAGACCAATCAGATACAGGAGGAACTGGGCTGTTAAAAATAATTTATAACATTTTAGGTAAGACAGATGATAATTTTTGTTATATACTAACAAGTAATAAAGTGCTGTTTTTAATAGAAGAATTTATTCAACCAAAAGATAAGACTTTTATCGGATTTAATGAAGAAAACGATTATTTATCTGCAATCCCTGCTAAAAAGTCGTTAGGAAAATCATATATGTCTTTTGGAGGAACTATTTTTTCTTTGAATTTAATTTCAGACAAGGAGAAAAATGATGAATAGAATTAATTTATACTTTGATAAATCTCTTTCTCATATAGCAGGAAATCCCTATGGGCAGGAAGTATATTTAAACCAAATAAAAGATCAGTTAAAATTGGATGAAGAGAATGAAATATATTTTCCTATTCAGATAAAAGGCGTTTCAATCTCTTTTATTCAAGGATTGATAAAAGATTTGGTGAACAAATATGGTAAAGAAAAAGTTCTACAACTTATTACTTTGAAGTCTGATAACGAAATGTTACAAGAACGATTAAATAGAAATATTAAATTTTAGGGGATTACTATCGAATGGATTTTATTAAGTTTAAAATGATTGAATATGTAGTGAATGCTACTGGCAATACTCAAAAATTTGGTTTAGATACTATGATTGCTATTATGTCGTTTATTGTTTCTGTGTTTGCCTTATATACTACAAAAAAAATTTATAGAGTTGATGAAACGAAAAATTTGTATAAGGAAGTATTTGAAGATGATTTATTAAAGCAATTTCCTGAAAAAATATACCATCTTTTAGAAGAATGCTCGTATGATAATTACTATGATTGCATAGACTCTTTATCTAAAGTAAAAGAAAAATTATATTTTTTCCAACTATATAATCCCTCACTTTATATGGAATTGAAGAATGATATTATAGGTATAAATGAAAATATAGAATTATTAATGCAAAATCGTGATGTATCAGATAAATTAAGTTACTATAAATCATGTGTTCAATATAAAGTGCATGAATTCTATCATTCAGTATATCAGCTTTCATTTATTAAAATTCTGTATTATGACATTTTAAATGAACACTCTTTAAGAAAAGAGAAGAAAAAATGGAAAAATAATTAAACGATGCATGAAGCTTTAATGTTGATCAATAAAGTGATATCTAGGTATAATCGAAAAGTTTTAGGTAATCTGTGACTTTTTTATTAGAAATCAAATCTATCATAAAATAGCCCTAGGCAACATTGAGTTGTCTAGGACTATAAGAAATTATAAAGCAATCTGCCAAACACTTCACATCGATTTTTTAGAGAACGACTTTGTAAATGAGTATTCCACGCACTGAGAGCCATCCATTCCATCATTTAGAGCCACCTAATCCATTAATCAGAGCCATTTATACACCTAATTGCAAGACTAGATAAATATACTTACTTATCTGTTAATATCTTACAACTGGAGCTAATATTTTATATCTACAATGCAGTGTGGACTTATACAACCGATTCAATGGACTTCGTCACCGTATCGACTGGACTTTTTTTTCCGTATTAGATGGGCTTGCCCATACGTAATATTCATCTTAGCTTCTTCAATTTCCTGAAACAAATCAGGCAAACGTGTATATTGAACTCTGTATCTTTCCATGCATGCATTAACCCCTAAAGCGTTGCAAGCTCATTTGACAGCATATATGCATTTGAACCTGTAATATAAACATCAACATGGTCTCTGATATAAAGATTATCAACCACTTTTTCGAATAATGGAACTTCCTGAATCTCATCGAAAAAGATGTATGTCATCTTATTCGCACACAAGCGTTCTTTGAGGCAATTGTATTGCGTCATATAATCTTTTAAAGGTTCGTAATCCAGATTTTCAAAATTAATAGAAATAATCTGTTCTGGTGTGACTCCATTCGCTAAGAGTCTTTGCTGATATTGTTTTAGAAGTACAGGTTTTCCACAGTGATAGATTCCAGTTACGACCTTGATTTGCTGCTCGTCTTTACATACCCAAGCCTGGTCAAGATATTCTTTTCGTTCAACCATATCTGCACTTATCCTTTTTTTCTCAGTATGGCAAATTATACGCAAAATATCATATTATTTTCCCATTTCGGAAACTTTTATTTGATTCACCCTAATATTTTCCGCTATCGCAAACACCTTTTCTAGACTTGTCCAATATAACTTAGCTACCAAATGAATTTACTGGGATTGTTAGTGCAGGATGAGCGGGATGCTTTTGTTAAAAAAGAATGTGAATATATCTTAAATGAAGAATATTTTGTATAATTAGTGTGTGGTTGTATAATGGAGAAAAAGAATATGAGATGTATCTTAATGAATAAAAATACACCTGTATTAGAGGCTGAATACATGAGTGGTGTTGGTGTATTCACGAATATATATGCGTTGTATAATACGGACTATATGCCTTATCATTTGTGTGTTTCATGTGTTGAATTGAGTGAATGGTTTAAAAATCGTGGAATCCCATCCTTTAGAGATCAATTGGATTTGTTGATGCACCGTTTGAATGTACATGCACCAAGTGAATTATTAGATAAAGCTTTTGGGTTATCCTTATCCGATCCATATTGGTTAAAACCAAAAGATTTAGATATATTCTATGATAAGATCAATTTCTTCGAAAATGATTTTGAATATGCTCCATTCATGGATGCTTCTTTATCAAAGAATAGCGATCATATTCAAAATGAATCTTCATTATATTCTCCAAATAATACCACGGATGGTATGTTAAGAAAGGCTTGGATCATTGAAGATGGTATTCGCTATTTATTGAAGGGTGGGCATAAAAGTGAAACACTACAACCTTTTAATGAAGTTTTGGCTAGTGAAATTTGTAGAAGACTAGGATTTGATCATGTTGAATACTCATTGGCAATCTACAAAGATATGGTTGTTTCTAAATGTCCAGGTTTCATTGATATCAATACAGAGCTTGTAACGGGTCGTCAAATTATGGATGATTCGATAGATGACTATGAGTCTTATATTAAAAAATTAGAATCAGAAGGTATTGAAGATGCTCGTATTAAAATGGAGAATATGTTTATACTCGACTATTTAATGTTGAATGAAGATCGTCATTTAAATAATTTTGGCATAATTCGAAATGTGAATACACTCAAATGGGTGGATGTTGCACCTATATTTGATAATGGACAAAGTCTTAATATTCAATATTATGATGATAATGAAATGCATGTTGTTGGTGAAGGAAAATTCTTTTATGAAATCAAACCGTTTAAAGAAATTATTCAAGTTGTACAAGATTTAAATCGCATTGATATAGATGCGCTACAAGACTTACCTGCATGGTTTGATGATTTGTTGTATCAATATCAACATATGACTTACTATTCAGATCAACGTATTCATAAGTTATGTATTTTGTTGAATCGACAAATTCATAATCTTAAGTTTTTCTTAAGTAGTTGAGATAACAAGAAATTCATTTTATAATTGAATCAATCGAAAGGATGTTTGTTATGTTTTGTAAAAATTGTGGTCACGAAATTAGTGATGATGCAAAGTTCTGTTCAAATTGTGGAACAAAAGTAGAAGTCGAAGAAGAGATTGTCGAACCTATTGAGGTTGTTGATAAAACACAAGCTAAAGAATGGTATTATGTAGAGAATAATGATTCTAAAGGTGCATTTACTTTAGAAGAAATGAAAGAATTGATTGAATCCAATAAAATCACAGGTTCTACTCTAGTATGGAAGGCAAGTTTAAAGGATTGGCAAAAACTAGCAGATAGTGAGCTTAATGAATTCATGCATGTGGATGAAGAAAAGAATTGGTATTATGTTGAAAATAATGATTCAAAAGGTCCTTATTCACAAGAAGAAATGAAAGGGTTTATGGATGCGGGTATTCTTTCAGGCAATAGTTTTGTATGGAAAACAGGTATGCAAGATTGGACGCACTTAAAAAATACAGAGCTTGCAGGAAATGAAATGCCTGAACCAGAACCAACACCACAACCTTCTTATTATGGAGTTAAAGAAAAGAGTATTGCCTTAAATGTTGTATTAACGTTTGTGACATGTGGATTATATGGTCTTTATTGGCTTTATACAATCGCCAAAGATTTAAATGATTTATGTGCAAGCCAACACCAAGAAAAAGGACCGGATCCATTCCTTGTGGTTGTATTAAGTATTGTCACTTGTGGTATTTATCAAATTTACTATATGTATAAAGCAGGTAAGATGGTTTCAAGCCTTACTAAAAATGGTCAACATCTAAGTGATGATAGTGTTGTTTTAATGGTATTAGCCATTCTACAACTATCCATAGTTTCTTTTTGCATCCTACAAAGTAATATCAATGGACTCACAAAAAACTAAGACTTTAGGAATAGTTCTTATACTATTCCTTCTTTTATTATTCTATAAATGTCCTATTCAAAGTGTTACAGGCTTACCGTGTCCTGGATGCAACATGAAAACAAGCCTATATTATCTACTTCATTTTAAATTCTCTTTATCCTTCTATTATCATGCACTCCTTACTCCTACTCTTATTGTATTTGTGGTGGTATTGATGAATTTAAATAAACCGGAAAGAATCAAGAAACTATTGATCATCTGGGCCATTTTCATGATTGCCTATTATATTTATCGTATGATTGTTTATTTTCCCAATAGTCCAATGATATATTCTAAAGAAAATTTGATTTATTTCATATTTAGACACGTATAATGTCAATTAAAGTTGTATTGTGAAATCAAAAGGAGGACAAGAAGATGTCAAACATTTATTTCACAATCACTGGTTTAAACCATTATTACGGAAATGGTCGTTTATCTAAAGAAAGATAAAGATAATGAATATGATAAGGAAGCCATTAGTGTCAATCTTGTAGGACTAGGAAAGATTGGCTATGTTGCTAATAGTCCATATACAGTACTTGGAGAAAGCTATAGTGCTGGAAGATTATATGATAAGATCGAAGATGAGGCACAGGGTAAGATCAAGTTTATTCTAGATAAGGGAGTTGTATGTGAACTTGTAGAATAAGGGTATTAAAGAATTGGAATAGGTATAGGTAAGATGTTGTATCAGGGTGACAGTGAAGTATTGAATGAGCCAAAAATTATTACGGATGGATTCTAAGATGGGCACTCACCAAAAAGAATAAGCACGTTGTGAATGTGTATTCATATAAAGAAAATAACAAATTGAATTGTTTGATCTTTAAAGAGATGAGCGATGAGTGACTAGATTTTGTAGTTTAGTCAAGGCAAGGTGAAAGACATGATTATGATATTGTTGAAGGTCCGATGGCGGATGATACAATTTGGAATTATGTGAATGACTTTGTGCGTGGATTAATTTCTAGAATTGCATTTTGGGAGTTGGTTAAATTCAAGTATCCTACACATCAAATTGTATTTTGTACAGAAGCAGCTTTGAAATGTCTAGAATATGCTAGGAGTTACGAGTTATAATTAAGTGGCGAAAACTCCATAGCTTGCTGTGGAGATGAAAGCCACTTTTTGTGAAGTGGACATACTCGAATCGCTATAAGAAATTGAGAACGAAACATACAGAGCTATGCAGAATCAATGCGACCAATCGACATTTAGCTATTCATGAAGAAGTGAATGAATTAAGAAGCTTAGGGGATGTTTTTGTGACAGAGCCAAAGAATGCCAAGAAACTGCAGAAGAAAGCTAAAACCGGAAAGCGTAAGAAAAGATATGGAAGATCTATAAAAAATAGATGTCCAGGCTATTTTCAGAGTCAGGCTAAAAGAAAGTTCAGAATCTATGTTGAAGTGCCAAATGACTATAAGGCAAGTCAATATGATCATACGAGTGATACATATATCAAGAAATCGTTGTCACAAAGAATGTATAAACTGCAAGATGGAACAATGGTACAAAGAGATCTATATTCGTCTTTTCTTTTGTACTGCATTGATTTAAATACAAACAAAATCGATAAGAATAAGTGTATTCATGAATTTGAGAAACAGTATAAAAATCAAAATGAAACGATTGAATATATCCAAATGAATCAGATCAAAGTCATGAATAGTGGAATTAAGGTAAATTAAATAAATGTTAAATTGGGAGATTGACTATGCTTCCATGTAGAGATACAGAAAACAATCGCTAATGTGCTAAATGTAGTGCTTGATTGTAGAGTTCACTGCTCCAACAGAAAGACAGGAATCCAAAGTTTGAAAATAATGTACGATTGCTGCATAATGTTGTCAGTTCAGAACCCTCACTGCTTGCGGTGAGGAGTAGTCAGGATGAACAAATACTTTAATGAGCCTATCGTAGAATGATTTGTTTTATATTTGTTTTTTGATTGAAAAAGTGTCTAGACATCTTCATCAGCGAAACTCATGTGTTGTGAATAAACTTGGATATGATCCTTTGTATCATTTGATAAGTGTCGCAAATGTCTTGCATTGTGAAAATTCAGATCAGGTTGTTGATGATGTGATTGAAGAATATGAATTAAAGCAGGGCAATTTTCATATTGAAGATGTAAATTGTGAATTATGTACACATATTCCAAGTGAATTGGATATGGGAAAAGTATATACAAGACTTATAGTGGATACATTATATCCTGGAGAAGATTATATTGAAGGGATTCTAAGAATCTATAATGATGAGATTTGTAAAACGCTAGATGATTATAATAATGGTGCATATTATGAGCTTTCTTATGTGATTGCGCGTGCATATAAAAACGGTGAGTTTTAAAAAAAGATTGTGGACTTATTGCTCCACAATCTTATCTAAACTATGAATGAATTCTACAACCATTTTACGCTTGATGTCATCGATTCGAACAAGTTTATTCAAGGCTTCGATTTCATCTTCATTATCCAGACAAACGATTTCTCTTCTTAAACGATCGATTTCATCTTCTAAACGATTTTGTTCTTTAATATACTGTTCATGAACAGCTTTGATTTGATTGTATAATTGATTATCCATGTTTACACCGCTTTCTTTAATCATCATATAGTAAACGAGAGAATAAAACAACTTATTTTTCAAAATGATTTGAGTTTTTACTTTTTCTTTGATAAACTAAATTCAAAGCGATGACAAGAAGGAGTAATTTACTTGTATTCTTTAGAGAGCAGGCGGTTGGTGAAAGCTTGTGTTTAGGGTAGATGAAGGTAGTCTTTGAGTTGAATTTATGAAATGAAGTAGTAAATTTCGTGACACAGCGTTAATGTGAATGAGAATAAAATTAGGTGGTACCACGTCAAGCACGTCCTATGTGGATGTGCTTTTTTATATGTACAGAAAGGATGATTGTGGATGACGTTGGAAGCAAAATATAATCATTTAGCAGTAGAAAATGATAAATACCAAAATTGGATTGAAAAAGGATATTTCACAGCGGGCGATTTATCAAAACGCCCATATTGTATTGTGATCCCTCCACCAAACGTAACTGGAAAGCTACACTTAGGACATGCATGGGATACAACACTACAAGATATTTTATGTCGTTATAAAAGATTAAAAGGCTATGACGTATGTTGGGTAGCCGGAATGGACCATGCGGGTATTGCGACACAGGCAAAAGTAGATGCACGTTTAAAATCAGAAGGCATTTCTCGTTATGATATAGGTCGTGAAAAATTCTTAGAAAGAGCATGGGAATGGAAAGAAGAATATGCTTCTACCATTCGTAGCCAATGGGCTAAATTAGGCTTATCTTTAGATTATAGTCGTGAACGCTTTACATTAGACGAAGGATTAAGTCATGCGGTACGCAAAGTATTCGTAGACTTATATAATGATGGATTGATCTATCAAGGTGAAAGAATCATCAACTGGGATCCTGAAGCTAAAACTGCATTAAGTAATATTGAAGTAGAACACAAAGAAATCATGGGTCACATGTACTACTTTAAATATAAAGTCGTTGAAACAGGAAAAGAATTAGTGATTGCGACAACACGTCCAGAAACCATGTTTGCCGACCAAGCTATCTTTGTTCACCCAGATGACGAAAGATATAAAGACATCGTTGGAATGCATGCGATTAACCCTGCCAATGGAGATAAACTTCCAATCATGGCCGATGATTACATTGACATGAGTTTTGGTACAGCCGTTATGAAATGTACACCAGCACATGACCCTAATGACTTCGCATTAGCTAAAAAATACAACTTACCAATGCCTATCTGTATGAATCCAGATGGAACTATGAATGAAATGTGTGGTAAGTATGCTGGTATGGATCGTTTTGAATGTCGTGAAGCTTTAGTCAATGACTTTAAAGAAGCAGGTGTAGTTGATCATATTGAAGAACATTTACACCAAGTAGGACACTCTGAAAGAACAGGTGTTATTGTAGAACCTTACTTAAGTAAACAATGGTTTGTAAAGATGAAACCACTTGCACAAGAGGTATTAAAAAATCAAGAAATTGAAGATCAAAGAATTAACTTTGTACCTTCTCGTTTCAATAAAACATTTGAACAATGGCTAGAAAACATTGAAGATTGGTGTATTTCACGTCAATTGTGGTGGGGACATCGAATTCCTGCTTGGACAAACAAAGAAACGGGTGAAATCTATGTGGGAATGGAAGATCCAAAAGATATTGAAAATTGGACACAAGATGAAGATGTATTGGATACTTGGTTCTCAAGTGCATTATGGCCATTCTCAACACTTGGCTGGCCAGAAACAACAGCCGATCTAGAACGCTATTTCCCAAATGATGTATTAGTAACAGGATATGACATCATCTTCTTCTGGGTAGCTCGTATGGCATTCCAAACACGCTACTGCATGAAGAACCGTCCATTCAAAGACGTATTGATCCATGGTCTTGTTCGTGATACACAAGGACGTAAAATGTCTAAATCATTAGGGAATGGTATTGACCCAATGGATGTGATTCAAGAAAAAGGTGCTGACGCCTTACGTTTCTTCTTAACAACAAATTCAACTCCAGGACAAGACTTACGTTTTGATGAAACTAAGATGGACGCTAGCTGGAACTTTATCAATAAGATTTGGAACGCAGCTCGTTATGTTCAAATGCAAATCGGGGATACAAAACCAGAACTAGACATGACAAAAGCCAACAGTGTAGACAAATGGATCTTAGCTCGTTTTAACGAAGTATTAGACCATGTATCTACAAACATGGACAAATATGAATTGGCTATTGTAGGAAACGAACTATATAGCTTTGTATGGGATGATTTCTGCAGCTGGTACATTGAACTTTCTAAAGCTACTCTATATTCAGAAGACGAAAGCTTAGTCGCTAATACAAAAGCTGTTCTTTATACAGTCATGATGGGAATTTTAAAAGTATTATCTCCATTCATGCCATTTGTGACAGAAGAAATCTATTTGAACTTACCTCATGATAAAGAAAGCTTAAACGTAGAGACTTGGCCAGAAAAAGTTGAATTCGAATACACAGATGCAGAAAAAGACGAAATGGCATTAGTAATCAGTGCAATTCAAACGGTTCGTGAAATCAAAGTTGAATATGCAATGAAACCAAGTGAAGACTTAACGATTTCATTACACAACGACAATGGTTATGTAGCACTAAATACAGAATCAACTGCCATTTTAGCACGCATGGCACATGCGACTGTCAAAGAAGACTTAAATACAGAAGATGTACTTTCTCGTACAATCGAAAAAGCTGTATTAACAGTTGCGATGGATGCATTGATTGACTTAGAAGAAGAAAAAGGAAAACTAGAAAAAGAAATCGCACGCCTAGAAAATGAAATCAAACGTTGTTCAGGCATGTTGAAAAATCCTGGCTTCGTCAATAAAGCACCAGAAGCTAAAGTCAACGCAGAAAAAGAAAAACTAGCATCTTACACAGAAAAGCTAGAAATGACGAAAACACAATTGGGTAACATCCTTAAGAAATTAGGATAGTATAAATTACGCTCAGATTTCTGGGCGTTTTTTTAAAACGATAAAATATTTGTTTCTACATCTATTTGACTTTCCTTTCTTTCTTTC
>ERZ1034915.321-NODE-321-length-33521-cov-5.724377_pt1 | contig 33521 bp, 30 predicted proteins | sample MGYA00520592_ERZ1034915 | MGnify/ENA primary metagenome ERZ1034915 (study PRJEB33766, sample SAMN09781787) | gut metagenome | biome: gut microbiome | host: Homo sapiens | place: Madagascar | study: EMG produced TPA metagenomics assembly of the PRJNA485056 data set... | reverse complement strand
AAGCTGCCGGGAATGCGGCCCACTGCATACATTTTTTCCTCAAACTCAACGCTCAAGGGGAAGAAATCGATGCCGTCGCGGGGTTTTGCACTCATCACAACATTGCACAGCACGCAGGTTTCGCCGTAGCGGATCATGGCGCTGCCGTTGCTGAGGCCGCACATTTTACCGGTTTCCACCACCAGAGGGCGGCCGGCCAGAGTGGTTTCAAACGTGCGGAACTTGGGGAAAGTTTCCTTTTTGGAAGAGAATTCCAAAGCCATAATGAACCTCCATTATCATTTTTAAAAACAGGGCTCTGCACCATGGCTTCAAGCAATAAATCCAATGCCCAAGCCTTGCCGCTCAGGCGCTCGATTTACTGCTGAAAGCACAGGCAGCAGCCCCAATACTAACAGGAAATAATGAGGAAAAGGCAGGCGGCCTGGTGACCAGCCCGCCCGCCTTTTTGCGGGTTTTGATTACTTACGCAGACCCAGAGTGGCAATGAGCTTACGGTAACGCTCAATGTCGTTCTTCTGCAGGTAAGCCAGCAGGTTGCGGCGACGGCCAACCATCTTCAGCAGACCACGGTTGCTGTGATGATCGTTGGGGTTAGCCTTCAGGTGCTCGGTCAGGTGCTGAATGCGGGCAGTCAGCAGGGCAACCTGCACTTCGGGAGAACCAGTGTCCTTTTCGTTGGTGGCAACCTTAGCCATGATTTCTTTCTTGTTCATGTTCAAATACCTCACTTTAATAATATGCCGCTGGCCCAGTACTGGGGCAACAAGGCTCCCGGTACGGGCATACGCCCCACACCGAGCCACGGTAACGGTTAAAAGTATATCACAAAGAATCTGCAAATACAAGAGCCTTTTTTCTCATTTTCCAATTTATTTTTGCGCTCTATTCCCTGCCCGGCGCTTTGCCAGCCCTTCGGCCAGCGCCGCCACCCCGGCTGCCGCCATGGGGAAGCAGCAAAGATAATAGGGCATACAGTAGCGCGATTTTGCCTCGGAGGCAAGCTGGAACAAAAAGCCGCCGATCAGGCAAACCATTGGGGTCAAGCGCCAAACCGCCGTTTTGTGTTTGGCAAAGGCCAAAAGGATGCCCGCTGCGCCAAACAGATACACCAGCGGCATAAGCAGCCCCAGCCACGCCTGCACCGGTGCAAACAATACGCCGCCTGTCAGTGCGCGGGCCAGCCAGCGCGGCTCATTATACAGCGATGGATTGTTTGCCGAAAGCGAAGTAAACCACGGCTCCAGCCATTGATCGGCTGTTTTTTCAGCGAAAAACTGCCCAAAGCGCCCCTGCCTTTGCAAGGCCAAAAGTGAGTTTCGGATGTCCATTGCCGCTTGACGGTTAGCCATTGCCGCATCATAACCGCACTGACGGTATACTTTAATGCTGATACCGTTGTAAAAGCCCGGCATGGCTTTTTCGCTGTAGGCATCCACGCCCATCAGAATGCGCGGCAGGATAGGACATCCGGATTCTCCGGGCATTCCAAGGCGTGTCATCGCGGCTTCCTGCCAAAGATGGCTCACCCCCACTGCCAGTGCCGCCAGCAGCACCGCTGCCAGTATTTTACGCCTTTGGCCGGGGCAAAACACGCCCGTTGCGAACAAAACCAACACCGCCGCCGCAAGAAAGATCATTTCCCCGCTGTAAAGGATCAGTGCCGCGGCAAACGAAAGCGCCGCCAGCGCCCACCACCGCACAGGGCTTTTTGCTTCTGCGCATTCGCGCATTACAGCATAGCTGCCAAGCAGTGCCAGCGCTAAGCCGGGCAGAGTTCCATACACAAAGGTAGAATACAGGGCCAGCGGCACAAAAGATGCCGTAAGCAGCGCACACAGGCATTTTGCCGCAGGAGAGTCCGTAAGCCTGCCGCAGATGCAGCTTAGTATATAAACGCTGACTCCTGCACTGCAGGCGCTTAAAAACTGCCAGCTGAACCAGCTTGTTCCAAACAGACGCACCAGTGGCTCTGCCGCCATGGCCGTTGCTGCCTGAAACGGATACAGCCGCAAATATTCCCATTCAAAATCAAAAAGTTCTCCCCTGCCTGCCAAGAAGCAGGCGGTGTTCCAGAAATCCATTTGATCCACCGCCGGATAGCTGGAAAACGAACCGACCCATACAAAGCAGAAGGCCGTCACGCCCGCTGCTGCAAGAATGCTGAAAAATCGCGCGTTTTTCCAGCTCAGCCACCGCACGGCAAGCACACACACGCCCACCAGCGCAGCAGCTGCCACTGCCGCACCTGCCAGCGTGTGGGGCACATTTCGTGCAGTGATCACCAGCTCATCCGGGATATGCTCGGCAAATTCCTCGGTTTTCATATTTGCCAGCACAAAAAGCGAGGCGATGCCCAGCCCTGCACAAACAGCAAAGCTCAGCACCGCCACAACGCCTGCAGGAACAGCCATGATCCAGTTTTTCAGCTTCCGGTTCATGCCGATTCCTCTTTCAGCGCCGCAAAATAGTTTTTGCTTTCCTGTGCTGCATCGTGGATCAGCTGTGCCAGCTCCTGCATGGAATTAAATTTGCGCACAGGGCAAAGATATTTATGAAATTCCAGCACCGGTGCCTGGCCGTAAACATTGCCGCAAAAATCCGGCACATAGGTTTCACAGGTCACCGCAGCATTCGCGCTGCTGTCCACCGTGGGGCGGCGGCCAATGCCGGTGGCAGCCGGATACCAGCGGCCATCCAGCCAGATGCGTGTCAGATACACGCCTGTGCAAAGCTGCTGCGCCTCGGCGGGATAGTTTTGGTTGATGGTGGGTGTGCCCAGCTTTCCGCTGCCGATTCCCTTGCCGTGGGTCACGGGCCAGTCGATGCAATAGGGCTTGCCCAGCATCGCGTTGGCACTGTCCAGATCGCCGCTTTCCAGCGCCGCACGAATGCGCGTGGAGCTTACGGTCTGCCCCTGATACTGTGCCATGGGAACAATGTTCACCTGAATGCCCAGCGGGGCGCACAGCTGGCGCAGCATGGGCACATTGCCCGCTGCCTTGGCCCCAAAAGTAAAGTTATCGCCGCAGAAAACGGCTTTTGCGTGAAAGCATTCCACCAGCACACGCTGCACGAATTCTTCGGGAGAAAGCGAGCGGAACTGTTCAAAAGGCGGCTCAAGATATTCCTCAATGCCGATTTCGGCAATGCGGGTATGCTTGAGCTGCAGTGAAAGAATGCGCCCGCCCTTGAGCGTGCTGTTGCCGGGCAGTTCAAATGTAAACGCCGCCGCTGTAAGCCCGTTTTGGGCCGCACAGGCGGCTGCAGCGCCCAGCACAGCCCGATGGCCGCAGTGTACGCCGTCAAAATAGCCAAGAGCCACCGCACTGCCGCAGGGGGCCGTGATGGGGGTCAGCTCGTGATGGATCTGCATCGTGTTTTAATCCCTTTCGCAAAAAAGTTTTTCCACTTGCAGCACACCGCCCGTTACAGCGGCAAGCCCAAGAAATTGCCCCTCGCCGTCATACACGCGGTAGCGGCCATCCTGCGCCGGAAAATGGCTGGTGGGGCAGCCGTTGAACAGGTGCGTGCGAATGCGCTCGCTCACGGTCAGCGCGGGGAGCGGCGCAAACGCCGCATCCACCGGCAGGATCCAGCCGTTGTTCCACAGTTCGCCGCTTTCGGCTGCCGTAATGATCTCGGGCAGGGTGTGGCTTTGCTGCTGGCTGAAAACGCCCGCCTGTGTACGGCGCAGGGCCGCCAGCGTGGCAGGTACTCCCAGCGCCGCGCCGATATCTTCGGCCAGCACACGGATATATGTGCCCTTTGAGCACGCCACGCGCACACAGTGATCGCCCGGGGCAGGACTGCCCAGATATTCCAGCTGATGCACCGTGATGGGGCGCGGGGTACGCTGCACGGTTTCGCCCTTGCGCGCAGCCTTATAAAGAGGCTGGCCGTTGATCTTTACCGCAGAATACATGGGAGGCAGCTGCATCTGGTCGCCCAGAAACTGCGGCAAAACGGCTTTCAGCTCCGCTTCACCCACGGTGACCGGGGCGGTTTCCAGCGCCGTGCCGGTCACATCGCCGGTATCCGTGCGCAGGCCCAGCCGAATGGTAGCCTCGTAGGTTTTATCGTGGTTCAGCTGGCGGTCGGCTGCTGCGGTAGCCCTGCCGATAAACACAGCCAGCACACCCGTAGCCATGGGGTCCAGCGTGCCGGAATGCCCCAGCTTGCGGGTGCCCAGCACACCGCGCAGCTTGGCCAGCACATCAAAGCTTGTCCACTCGCTGGGCTTATCTACGATCAGAATGCCATTTTTCATAGGGGTCATAGCGACAGCTCTCCCCCCTGCTCGTCCAGCTTTTTCAAGGCACGCTCCACTTCGCGCAGAATGGCAGCCTTTACATTTTCCTGCATGCCCTCGATCTCGCACCCGGCAGCACGGCCATGGCCGCCGCCGCCCAGGCAGGCCACGATCTCGTTGGCGGCAATGCCCCGAACCGTGCGCACACTGATCTTATAGCTGCCCAAGGGCTGCTGGCGCAGCGTTAAGCCCACCTGCACGCCCTCGATGCCCAGCGGCAGGCTGGTGATGTCCTCCAGCTCGGCGGCAGGCACACCGCTGGCTGCGATCTGCTCTTTGGTAAGGCACACCATGGCGCAGCGGTTTTCAAAATAGTATTCCAGGCTTTCCAGCGCCATGCGCTCCACTTCCACGCGGGCGCGGCTTTTGCTTTCAAACAGAATACTGTTCAGCTCTTCCACATTGGCGCCTGCCTCCATCAGGGTTGCTGCGGCCGCGTGGGTTTTGGCGCGGGTGCTGGCAAACCGGAAGCAGCCGGTGTCCGTGGCGATGCCGGTGTACAGGCAGCCTGCCATGTGCGGGTCGATGGTCACGCCCATCATGGGGATCAACTCGGTCAAAATTTCGCAGCAGGCGGCGGCATCGGCATCCAGATAGGTGCCGTAGGCATAGGCCGCATTGCTGCCGTGATGGTCGATGCACAGGTTCACATTCTGTGAAAACTCCTGCATATCGTTGTTTTCGCCAAACAACTGCATGCTGGCCACATCCACAGCCACCACAAACTTGGGCTTGAACTGGCGGCTGTAGGTTTCCAGCATCATGTAATTGTACATCTGAGGGATCGGATCGCTGCAAAGCACTGCCGCTGTTTTGCCCAAAGCCCGCAAAGCCCAGTAGAGAGCGCCTGCCGAACCGATGGTATCGCCGTCAGGATTTTTATGGCACAGGATCAGGATCTCGTCTTCGGCCAGCAGCTCATTCACCGCAGCCGACATTTCCAGATATTCCGTCATATCCCATTGCTCCTTTCTGCGTATTGCGCATTATGCGCCTGCAATGCCTATCGGTCTTCTTTCGGCTGGTTTGTCTGCTCTTTTTCGTTCAGTTCCTGCAGAATGCGGTTGATATGCTCTGCATAGGCAGCGCCGTCATCTTCCACAAAGATAAAACGAGGCGCCTTGCGAATGTGCATACGGCGGCTCACCTCGGTGCGCACATGGCCGCTGGCCTTGTTGAGCGCCTTCACCACGGGGCCCGGGCCCTCGGGGTTTGCCATTACACTGATATACACCTTGGCCACATCCAGATCCGGCGTTACATCCAGCCGGGTAACGGTGTTGAGGCCGGTGCCGAGGCGGGGGTCCTTCATTTCGCCGATGATGGCAATGATCTCCCGCTTCATATCCTGAGCCATACGGCCCATGTTTTTCTGAGACATAGTTTCTCCTATCGCGTTAGCGCAGTATCCCGGCAGACGGATCTGCCGGGGTGCTGTGTGTTCTGTAAATTCAGCTTAATCGCGGTATTCTTCCAGCTTGAAGGCTTCGAACACGTCGCCTTCCTTGACATCGTTGAACTTGGCCAGAGTCACGCCGCATTCAAAGCCCTGTGCCACTTCCTTGGCATCGTCCTTAAAGCGCTTCAGGCTGGCGATCTCGTCCTCGCAGATCACGATACCGTCGCGCACCACGCGCACCTTGCTGTCGCGGGTGATCTTGCCGTCGGTTACGCGGCAGCCGGAAACAGTGCCCACGCTGCTGATCTTGTAAACCTGACGCACTTCCAGTTCGCCCAGCTGCACCTCGCGGATCTTGGGTGCCAGCATACCCTTCATAGCGTCGGTCACATCGTTGATGGCATCGTAGATCACGCGGTACATACGCATTTCCACCTGTGCCTGTGCAGCGGCCTCACGCGCAACGGGGTCGGGGCGCACATTGAAGCCGATGATGATGGCGTTGGAGGCATTGGCCAGGTCAACGTCGCTCTTGCTGATAGCGCCCACGCCTGCATGGATCACGCGCACACGCACTTCCTCATTGCTGATCTTCTCCAGCGACTGCTTCACGGCCTCGGCAGAGCCCTGCACATCGGCCTTGACAACGATGGGCAGCTCCTTCATATCGTTCTGGGCCATCTGATCGAACAGATTGTCCAGCGTAACCTTGGTGTAGCTGGCAAAGCGCTTTTCCTTGGCCTCGTTGGCACGCTTTTCGGCCAGCTCACGGGCCAGGCGCTCATCGGCAACGGCCTCAAACAGGTCGCCCGCCTCGGGCACATCCGTCAGGCCGGTGATCTCCACGGGGGTGGAGGGGCCGGCTTCCTTCAGGTTGCGGCCCTTATCGTCACGCATGGTACGCACACGGCCCACCGAGGTGCCGGCAATGATCACATCGCCCAGCTTCAGGGTGCCGTTCTGCACCAGCAGCGTGGCCACAGTGCCCTGGCCGCGGTCCAGACGAGCCTCTACCACAGCGCCCTTGGCACGGCGGTTGGGGTTGGCCTTGAGGTCGAGCATTTCAGCCTCCAGCACCACACGCTCCAGCAGATCGTTGATGCCTGCACCCGTCACAGCCGAAACAGGCACGCAGCCCACATCGCCGCCCCAATCCTCGGGGATCAGCTCGTACTTGGTCAGCTGCTCTTTAATACGCTCGGGGTTGGCAGTGGGCTTATCCATCTTGTTGATGGCCACAACCACCTTCACATTGGCGGCGGCTGCGTGGTGGATGGACTCGATGGTCTGGGGCATAATGCCGTCGTCAGCGGCCACCACCAGAATGGCAATATCAGTCATGTTGGCACCGCGGGCACGCATGCTGGTGAAGGCTTCGTGGCCGGGGGTATCCAGGAAGGTGATGGGGGTATTGCCCACCTTTACCTGATAAGCGCCGATGGCCTGCGTGATGCCGCCTGCCTCGCCTGCGGTAACATTGGTTTTGCGGATAGCATCCAAAATCGAGGTTTTGCCGTGGTCAACATGGCCCATGACCACCACAACGGGCGGACGGGGAACCAGATCCTCGGCTGCATCCTCCTCGGCCTCAAACAGGCGCTCCTCAATGGAAACGTGCACCTCATGCTCTACCTTGGCCTTGAATTCCTCGGCCAGCAGGCAGGCGGTATCGAAATCGATGGTATCGTTCACGGTGTGCATTTCGCCCATCATCATGAACTTTTTGATCACATCGCCGGCACTCTTTTTCAGGCGGTTGGCCAACTCGCCTACGGTGATCTCGTCAGGAATGCTGATCTTCAGCTGGGCGTTGCGGGCCTTTTCCAGCTGGATGCGCTGCAGGCGCTCAAACTCGGTTTCGCGCTTGCCCTTCTGGAACTGCTGGCGCTGCTTCTGGCCGCGCTGGGTAAATTTCTGCTTGTTGCCGCCTGCGCTTGCCTTGCGGCGGTTGTCGGTGTTCTTGGTGGAAGCCAGATCGTCATACTTGGCGTTGAAGCGGTCCACGTTCACATCCACGGTGCGGGTGTCCACGGTGCGGGTCTCACGCTTGACTTCCACGGTTTCCACCTGTGCAGCAGCCTTAGCGCCGGAATCCTTGGCCAGATCGGCCAGGGTAACGGTTTTGTCGCTGCGCTTCTGGGCAGCCTGACGCTTGGGCTCCTCTTTGGCCTTTGCCTTGGGGGCCTCGGCCTTGGGAGCGGGCTGTTTCTGCTCTGCTGCAGGCTTTTCAGGCTCCTGGCTTGCCCAGAATGCCGACAGATCGCTTTCGGCGTTCTGCTGGGTGTAGGCTTCCATCAGATAGTTCATTTCGGCCTCGTTCAGGCTGCCGCCGGTCTTTTTGGGCTCGCCGCCCATCTGGGCCACGATCTCGATGACCTGCTTTACAGGGATATTCAGATCTTTTGCCACATTATTGATTTTATAGGTAATCGTCATTCGATATATTCCTCCTTATAATCGAGGTGCTTCTCACAAAGCTTCGCAAAGTTTTCGTCCAGCACGCTGAACACGCCCGTGGGCTTGGGTGCCACGCCGAGCAGATCGGTCTGGCTCAGCGGCATACTAAGGCAGGGCACCAGTCCCTCGCAGGCTTCGCGGGCACGGCGCTCGGTGCGCGGGCTCAAATCGCTTGTGAGCAGCACCAGATAGCTTTTGCCCTTCATCACGCTTTCCACGGCGGCATCAAAGCCCATGGTCAGCTTGCCTGCTTTGCGGCACATTCCCAACGCGCCCATCAGGCGCTCAGTTTTCTGCATGGCCGGCCTCCTGTTCTGCGGCAGCCACCTGCTGCTCCAGCAGTTCGTATACTTCGGGCGGGATCTGTGTGCCAAAAGCATTTTCCAGGCGTTTTGCCTTGCGTGCCTTGTTCATGCAGGCAGTTTTGGGGCAGATATAAGCGCCCCGCCCGGGCTTTTTGCCTGTCAGATCCAGGCTGATCTCGCCCTCCGGGCTGCGCACGATGCGCACCAGTTCTTTTTTGGGTCTACCCTCACCGCAGCCGGTACAGCGGCGCACGGGGATCTTTCTGGGCTGCATTATCCGGGGTCACTCCTTTTTATCGATCAGTCTTCTTTTTCTTCGCCGTAATATCCGCTTTCGGGGCGAATGTCGATGTTATAGCCGGTCAGGCGTGCGCACAGGCGGGCGTTCTGGCCCTTGTTGCCAATGGCAAGGCTCAGCTGGTGATCGGGCACGGTCACACGGCAGCTCTTGGTTTCGCCTTCCAGCAATTCCACCTTTACCACCTTGGCGGGGCTGAGTGCAGCGCTGATAAATTCGCTGATGTCCTCGCTCCACTTGACAATGTCGATCTTTTCGCCGTGCAGCTCTTCCACAATGCGGGCCACACGCGCACCGTGTGCGCCAATGCAGGCGCCCACAGGATCCACATTGGGGTCTTTGCTCCACACAGCCATCTTGGTGCGGGCACCGGCCTCGCGGCTGATGGCCTTGATCTCAACAGTGCCTTCGTAAATTTCGGGCACTTCCATTTCAAACATACGCTTTACAAGGCCGGGATGTGTGCGGGAGATCATCACGCGGGGGCCGCGCTCGGTGGGCATAACATCCACCACATACACCTGCACGCGGTCGCCCTCGTTGTACTCTTCACCGGGCACCTGCTCGTTGCGGGGCAGAATGGCATGGCCGCCCTTGCCCAGATCCAGGTTCACAATGCCGCGGTCGGGGTCTACCGCCACCACCGTAGCGGTTACGATCTCGTGTGCCTTGGACTGCATTTCGCTGCACTGGCGGTTGCGCTCTGCCTCGCGGATGCTCTGGCGGATCACATGCTTGGCGTTCTGGGCGGCAATGCGGCCAAACTCCTTGGTTTCCAGCTTCACGGGAATACGGTCACCCACATGGCAGCCGGGGCGCAGGCGGCGTGCTTCGGAAAGGCCGATCTGGGTGTGCTCGTTCTCCACATCGAAATCTTCCACAACATCGCGCAGCAGGCTGGCGGCAAACACATCCATTTCGGGAATGATATCCACTACCACATTCTCATCGCCCACCAGATAATCTTTCTTGATGGCGCCGATGATAGCGGTTTTGATCTTTTCGATCAGGTAATCGCTGGGCAGGCCGCGCTCTTCGGCCAGAGCAGCCAGCGCCGCAAACAGTTCACGGGTATCCACCTTGGTTTCGTCTTTCACTACTTTTTTCTTAGCCATTTTTCCGGATTCCTCCTAAATATATGTTATCAGAACAGGTCTTCGTCGTCACACAACTTTACATAGCTGGCCGATGCCAGGGGCATGGTGACAGTGCCGTTTTCGGTTTCCAGCGTTACATTGCCGTTTTCAAAGGCTGCCAGCTTGCCCTCATAGTCGCGGTTGCCGTTTTCATCGGGGCGGATCAGGTGCATTGCTGCCTTTTCGCCCATATAACGGGCAAAATGCTCGTCACGGGTCAATCTGCGGCCCAGGCCGGGGCTGCCCACCTCCAGATAATAGCTCTGTTCAATGGGGTCTGCCTCGTCCAGCAGCGGGTCGATGGCGCGGGTCACATCCTCGCAGGTGTCGGTGTCCAGCGGGGTATCACGCTCAATGAGGATGCGCAGATACCAGTCGGGGCCTTCCTTTTCAAAGCGCACATCCCACAGCCGCAGGCCAAGGTCTTCTACCACGGGGCGAACCAGCTCTTCTACAAGGCGAACAGTCGCTGCGCCCGATTTTTCCTTTGCCATAGGGTTACAAGCCTCCTTATTTTCTACAGGCCGCCGGGCGGCGGCTTGTTTATGCCATATTAAAGAAAGAAAGCGGACCTTTCGGCCCACTTTCCAATTCTCATATTCGTACACTAACACTATACCCCATAACGGCGCAATATGCAAGTGTTTTTAGAATATTTTTCCTTTTTGTGCCTTTTACAGCAGCAGCGACATCACCGGAATGCTTAAAATGCAGAAAAGGCTGCTCAAAAACACACAGCGCGCGGCAAACTCACGATCCGCCCCGTACATTTCGCTCAGACTGGTGCAGGCAGCCGCCGTGGGCATACACATAATGATAAACACCACGCCAAACATACAAGCGCTGTCAAACGAAAACACTCTTCCCCATGCCAGCAGCACCAAATAGCTGACCATCGGCATCAGCAGCAGTCGGTTCAGGCTGGCTGTAAGCGCATCGCGGCAGCGAAAGGTTTCCGCAATACTGCTCTTGGTCAGATTGATGCCCGTAATGATCATGGAAAGCGGCGTTGTCATGGCCGAAAGATGCGTCAGCGGCGTAAGCAGCATTGCCGGAACGCTCCACCGGCCAAAATAAAACACCAGCCCCAGCGCCGTGGCAAGGTTCACACCGGTAAAAAGCACCGTGCGCCAGTTGAATTTTGCCTGCTGTTTTGCCTGTGTATCGCGGCAGATGGTTTGCGCCCCGCTTGTATAAACCAGAACATTAAACGGAATGCCAAAGATGGCAGCCTGCGCAAGCCCCTCGGCACCAAACAATGCCAGCGCAATGGGGAATCCCATAAAGCCGTTGTTGCAATAGGTGCCTGCAAATTCCCACACGCCCCGGTGTTCGCCCTCCACCCGAAAAACGCGTGCAAGCGGCTTTGCCAGCAAGGAATTCAGCGGAAACAGAATAAACCCCAATCCGATCAGTTTGAGCGTAGTGCTTAAAAATGCCGGATCGTAATCATTCAGCAGCGAAACAAACACTGTGCAGGGCAGCGTGATCTTCATCAGAAGCCTTGTACACAGTTCAGACGACCGCTCGGGCAAAATTCCGGCTTTTGCCGAAAAATACCCCACACCGATCAGCAGAAACAGCCCCACAAGATTGCTGAGAACATCCAAAAAATTCAGGTGCATCCAACCCACCTCCGAAAAAGCAAACGGCGAAATGTGTAAGTATTACCATGATGTGTTACAAAAAGAGATAAAAAAGATATCGAATAGGATCACTCTGTGATAGATTGGTGTGAAAATGTTTTCAAAATCTGTATCCCACAGCACAGTACTTATTCTTCTACCCTATTTATCAAGCGCTGTGTAAAGTACGCCATCGGAGAAACACATCATTGCCAAACCTACACGAGAGTTTTTAGAATATTTTTTCACAGACGCTGTTTATTCGATTCAAAGAGCGTTTTCGTCATCTACAACGATTCCTTTTTCCTGTTCTTGCCCAATGGCAACCGGCCGATACTCCCACTCTCGCGGCAGCTGGTCATATCCTTTGGAACAGACAACCTTCCCGGATTGATTTTCCAAAGCTAACACCTGAATATCAGCCGCAATGGGTTGAGCATCAACATCGTTGTATGTACGCAGGCTGTAATCTTCTCCGTTACACACAATGCCCGGATTTGTATACTTTTTTTCTTGTAGATCGCCATCAAATCCTACGCTTGCCAAAACATTGCCATCCTGATCACGCCAAGTATATTCTCCCTGCCCCCACAATTCTATTGTACGGTCGCGGTAGGTATCTGCGATCCCCAAATAGCACTCGGTTTGGATCCTGTCGAAATCCGGATCCAAACCAAGGTTTTGAAGCAATGCTTTTGTTTGGCCATCTTTCTCAATATGACTGCCTGCCGGAATCATGACCACCGTGCTATAATCTTTATCTGCAAGTCTTACCAAAAGTCCCGACAATGATCCTTCTTTCGCAAGTTCTGTTGTTTTTTCCTGTCGATAAAGATTTTCTTTTTCTTCCCAGTTCTCGTATCCCGATTCTCCGTGGCGATCTTTCAGATCATAGTTTTCCTGCAGCCAATTTCCCAAAAATCGCGTTACTTTTTTCGCCCCGCTGAAATTGATATGAGACGCCGTGGCATCATTTCCCATATTGCGCATATCATAAAAATCCGTTTTTGCATCTACCACATCAAAATCGTGCAAATCGATCGTTTCAACGCCATACTTCTTTCCTAAAGCAATCACCGTATTTAAAGCTCTTTGTTGACTTGGCGTATGGCTTCCGGGCATCACGGTAAAAACCACTTGTATATCTCTATTTTTGCAATATGTAATAATATCCTCTACCGCTTGGAGCATAAAGTCTTTTACATCGCCCATTTCGTTTTTGGATACTATATCCTGCTTCAGTTGTCTTTCCACCCCGCTATAGGATGTACCGCCAAATATATGGTTTTCTTTCACGAAATCGTTTTTCTTTAACTCTTCCCAACGAGAATGGTAATGCAAAAACGGAAACATCAGTTCCAGCCGTTGATTTTTTGGAAGGGTACGCATAAGTTCAAATTTTGTTTTACTCCATGGAGCCCAATCCAATGTGTTATGAAAATCTTCTACTGTTGCTTTTTCAATCCATGACCAGGAAGTAGAAAAAATATCAACCACAATTACTTTTGGTGTTACATAATCCAAAGCATTTCTTATCGCCCAGTATGTCACATCGATATTCTGTCCATCCGCACCGCAATTATAGGCTGGAATGCCATTCTGTTCCCATAATTCTCCGCACAGTATTCCATAGTGAACATAGCTGGTGCCAAAAAACAGCACATCTGCTTTATCTTTCTCTGTTAATTGCCATCCTGACATCTCATAACTTTGCTTATTCACCGTGATCTGCATTGCCACTCCCAATGATAGTGCCAAACAAAGTATTAGTGACACAACACGGAATATATGTTTTCTCATTTCATTTTCTCCCTTTATCAGAATTGGAAGTAAATAAATGCAGCCGCTTCATAAACGGGGCCATAGATTCCAAAAATAAAGATTGCCAAAACGCCTATCCACACAAGCAGGCCCGTCCAAAATGCATTCTTTTCCAAAAGTTCTTTGCGAAGTTGCCTGCCTTTTTCATGCTGACAATCCACCCAAAACAAAATCGATATCGCCAATATCAGCAGCCAAAATTGCGGTCGGCTGAGTCCCAAATGGTAAATCGTTCCATCAAACAACACCCATGGATCCCATTGCGTAAACATTCTTGCAATCATTCCTATTGCATCGCCGCAGCAATTTGCCCGGAAAAACACCCAAGCTAATGTTACAAAAGAGAAGGTTACGATACGGCGTAACAGTTGAATGGATTTTCCCTCTTTTTGTTCCACGGGCTGCTTCAACTGAAAATTTCTTATTTTGTTTATCAGTATTTCTGCTATTTGGTATACTCCATGAATTCCGCCCCATACAACATAATGCCATGCGGCACCGTGCCAAAGTCCACTCGCCAAAAAGACGATCATCAGATTTGCGCACTTTCGCAGAGTTCCCTTCCGATTACCGCCTAATGGGATATAAAGGTAATCTCTCAGCCAACTTGATAAGCTAATATGCCAACGACGCCAAAAATCACCAATGCTTTCGGCAAAATACGGCTGTCTGAAATTGTCCATCAATTCAAAGCCCAGCACCTGTGCTGCACCGATGGCAATATGGCTGTAGCCCGCGAAATCGGTATAAATCTGCATCGTAAAGCACACGGCAGCGATCATAACTTCGAAACTGCTGTACTGAGAAAAATTATTAAAAACCTGGTCTGACAAAATTGCGGCGCGATCTGCAATCACCAGTTTCTCAAAAAAACCCCAAATCATGAGCAGCAGACCGTTTTTACGCGATCGTAATCAAAGTAGTGCTCTTCGCTCATTTGTGGGAGAAGATGAGAACTTCGTTCAATAGGGCCTGCTACCAACTGAGGAAAAAAGCTTACAAAAAGTGCATATTTAATAACATTTTTCTCTGCTCCGATCTCATCACGGTAAACATCCATGGTATAACTAAGCGCCTGAAATATATAGAAGCTAATGCCTACCGGTAAAACCAGGCTGAATCGGGGCTCATTAAATGCAATATGAAAATATTTTGCAATATTCGCGATCGTATCCATTGCGAATAAAAAATACTTAAAGGTAAAAAGAATTCCCAAATTGCTAATAAAGCTCAGGGCAACCCAAAGTTTCTTTTTCGCCAAAGTCTTCGCATTTTCGATAAGCAAACCGCTGGCGTAGGTTATCAAAGTACTGACCATCAGTAAAAGCAAATACTTTACACTCCAGCAGGCATAAAAATAATAGCTTGCCAGCAGCAAAAATAAGGGTTTGATTTTCTGCGGTATTATAAAATATGCCAGCGTTACCAGCGGGAAAAATAGCAGAAATGAAAATGAATTAAAAAGCACTTGTCTATCTTCCTTTTGTGTTCTTCCTATCTGTTCAATATCACTGCCATCAGCACTTCATTTAAACCGTCCGGCAAAATTTGTGCAGCATTGACATGATTGCTGGATCGGCAGCGTTTTTCGCGGACCAATAAAGCAATCTCTTTTCTTAAAACGCCCAGCTTCCGTTTTCAAAGATTTTCACGGTATCGCCGTTTTTGCGCAGGCCGGTCACCGTGGTATCCTCGGCGCCGATCATCACATCCTCGTGAATGGCCGAATCGTTCACGCCCATGGTCAGCAGCTGCTCACGGCTCAGATCCTGCCCGCCCTTCACCGTGGTGGGATACCCTGCGCCGAAGGCAATGTGACAGGCTGCGTTTTCATCAAACAGAGTGCTGTAAAACAAAACGCCCGTAGCGCGAATGGGGCTTTCCTTGGGCACCAGCGCCACCTCGCCGATATGGCAGGCCCCCTCATCGGTGGCCAGCAGCTCGGCCAGCAGTGCGTCGTTTTCCTCGGCGGAATGTGCCACCACTTTGCCGTTCTTGAATGTTACCGAAAAACCTTTGATCAGCTGCCCGTTATAAGCGTAGGGTCGGGTGCCCTTTACCACGCCGTTCACCTTAGTGCGATGGGGCGCGGTGAACACCTCCTCGGTGGGCAGGTTGGCGATAAAATCAATACCGCGTTCGCTGCGGCTGTTGGCCCCCTCCCACACAGCGCCATCGGCCAGGCCAATGGTGACATCGGTTCCGTTGGCGCTGCTGAAACGCACGCTTTCCAGATCCCAGCGGTTCAGCTGGTCTTTTTTCTGTGTAAGCATGGCAATGTGCTTTTTCCACTCCCCCACCGGGTCGCCGCCGGTCACACGGCAGGCATCAAAAATCAGCTGCCACAGCTTTTCTACCGCCTGTTCCGTCGGCAGCTCCGGGAACACCCGGCTGGCCCATGCACGGCCCGGCACCGCCGCCACACACCACTGCAGCCGATCGTTCATGGTATATTCCGTCCACGGCTTCAGCGCCTTGGCGCGGGCTGTATTGGCACGGTTGATCTTTGCACCGTCCAGCCCGGCATAGGCCTCGGGGTCATCGGCATCGATATACAGGCGGCAGGCACCGCCCGGGGCTTCGGCGTAGTCCAGCCAACTGCGCAGCTCATACGGCATGGTGGCCGCCAGCGTTTCCTCGGCAGCGTTCTCATAGCGGATACGGGCGAGCTTTTCATCGTGGAACCGCACGATCACATCCTTGGCACCGGCTTCAAAGCCCGCCTTGGCACACGCACGCCCAAACTCGGCGCATTCTACCGGGCAGTTGATCAAAAAATACTGCCCGGGGTTCACATTCACGCCCACCTTTACAATAAAATCGGCATAAAGCTGCAAAAGATGACGATCCATAAAAATCTCCTCTCTGACCTCTATTGTCCGGATCAGCTTTTTCTATAACTCCACAGAGTGCTGCTCAGCGAAAACGCCGGAGCCGCGATCACTGTTTTGCTGCGGTTGTCGACCACCACGATCTGTACATCGATTTTATCTGGCTGACGATCCAGATCATTATACACACGGTGGCTGCGATCCTCGCCGCCGGCGATCACGCTGGGATTGCTGTAGGGTTCTCCCTGGTAGCAGCGTTCAAACCCAACCTTGCATACAGCGCTGCCGTTTACATTGTACCAGCTGTACTCGCCGCTGTTCCACATTTCCTGCACCGATGCTGTATCCGTATCCGAAACACCCATATAGCAATCCTGTGCCAGGCGCTCGGTATCCGGCGCAAGGCCCAAATTTTGCAAAAGCGCCATGGCATTTGCATCATGGATCAAATTGCTCTGCTGCGGGATCACCACCGCCGCACTGAAGCCCGGATCTGCAAGGCGCAGCAGCAGCGTATATAAATTGGTTTCCGAAGCGATCTCCGCCGCCAGCTGCTGATGATAGGCATCGTATTTTTCTGCCCATGCTTCATAGCCGCTTTCCCCTCGGTGATCCGGCAGGGCGTATTTGCTTTGCAGCACATTGCCCAGCCAGCGGGTAACCTTGCCTGCGCCGCTTACATTCAAATGATAGCCCATTTCACCGCTTTCTGCCATGCTGATATCGTTGTAATCCGTTTCCTTGCGCACGATCTCCATGCGGTCCATATCGTAATACGGCAGATCATATTCCTTTGCCACCTGCGCTGCCGCATTGATATAGCGCTGCTGATCGGCTGCGTTGGGGCCGGGAAGTTCGGTGAGCACCAAGGGAATATTTTCCTTGCGGCAATAGGCAGCGATCTCGCGCAGAGCCTCCGCCGGCTGGCCGTATTCGTCCAGCATTTCTGTTTGCGGCAAAAGCTCGGCCGGTGCAAAATATTGCGCTATGCCCGTTCCCTGTGTGCCGCCGTAAAGGGTCTGCTTTCCCTCAAAATCCTCTTTTGTCAGTTCCTCCCATCGCGCATGATAGCGGGCAAAGGGGAACAGCACTTCCATTCGGTCTTCCCCAGGCAAAAGATCCTTTGTCATTTCCAGCTTAGTTTGATTCAGCGGTGCCCAGTCCAGCGAAGAATGCACCGCGTCGGCCGACACATTGTCGCGCCATACCGAGAGCGAATATACATCCAGCACGATCAGTTTTGGCCTTTTTTGTTCCACCGCGCTGCGAATAGCCCATTTGGTCACCCGCATGGGCTCTCCGTTTACAGCACAGTTATAGGCCGTGATGCCGTTTTGTGCCCAAAGCTCTCCGGGCAGAATGCCAAAATTCACATGGCTTGTTCCAAAAAACAGCACATCTGCCTGCGTGTTTTCCTGCATCAAGGTGCCCACTTCGGTTTTGCGCACCGTCAGCTTTGCTGCGGCCAGCACCCCCAGCGCCAGGGCGGCCGCAAAAAGGAAAATGTGCAAAATTCGTTTTTTCATAACACATTTTCCCCCTTAAAACTGAAAATAAATAAAGGCTGCCGCATCATACAAAGGGCCCCAAATGCCGAACACCAGCACAGCCATCACGCCGACCCACAGCACAGCACCCACCGCCAACGGCCCTTTTTGCATAAGCTCTTTTCGCAGATGGCGGCCTTTTTCATGCTGCACATCCACCCAAAACAGCAGCAGCGCCGCCAAAATAAGCAGCCAGAACTGTGCGCGGTCAAGGCCCATCGAATACAGCGTCACGCCATCCACCAGAGCCCACGCATTGGGCTTCAGCAGAATATTCTTCAAAAATGCAATGGCTTCTCCGCAGCGGTTTGCGCGGAAAAACACCCATGCCGCCGCCACCAGCACAAAGGTGCCCGCACGGCAGCCAAAGCCTGCCGCACGCCGCGGTTTTCCGGCATTGATTTTGTCAGAAAGTTTATTTTTCAGCAGCCCGGCCAGCTGATACACACCGTGTACGCCGCCCCACACCACATAATGCCATGCCGCACCGTGCCAAAGGCCGCTCACCAAAAATACGATCATCAGATTTATGCATTTGCGCAGGGTTCCCTTGCGGTTGCCGCCCAGCGGAATGTACAAATAATCCCGCAGCCAGCTGGACAGGCTGATGTGCCATCTGCGCCAGAAATCCGCAATATTTTCTGCCAGATAAGGCTGGCGAAAATTTTGCATCAGTTCAAATCCCATCACCTGTGCCGCACCAATGGCAATATGGCTGTAGCCGCCGAAATCCGTGTAGATCTGCAGCGTAAACATCAGCATTGCCACGATCAGCTCGGTGCTGCCATAGGCGGCGTAGTTGTTAAAAACATTGTCCGCCAGAACGGCCGCACGGTCCGCAATGACAAGCTTTTCAAAAAAGCCCCACAGCATCAGCATCAAGCCGCTTTTTACACGCTCGTAATCGAAATGATGCTCCTCACTCATTTGGCCCAGCAAATGCGAGCTGCGCTCGATGGGGCCTGCCACCAGCTGCGGGAAAAAGCTGACGAACAGCGCATAGCGAACAAAGCTTTTTTCTGCTTTTACATCGCCCCGGTAAACATCCATGGTGTAGCTCAGGGCCTGAAATGTGTAAAAGCTGATGCCCACCGGCAGCAAAAGGCTGAACGACGGTTCCTGTATCGTGATATGCAGCCGCGCCGCAATGCCCGCAATGGTGTTCATGGCAAAGGCGAAATATTTGAACACGAACAAAATGCTCAGATTGATCGCAAAGCTTGCACCCACCCACATTTTTTTCCCTGCGGCTTTTGCCGTGCGGCTGATCAGCAGCCCGCTCGCGTAGGTGACCAGCGTACTTGCCAGCAAAAGCAGCAGATATTTTGCACTCCAGCAGGCATAAAAATAATAGCTGGCCGCCAGCAGAAACAAGGGCCTGCACTTTTGCGGGATCACAAAGAACACCGCTGTTACCAGCGGAAAAAACACCAGAAAAGAAATTGAATTAAACAGCATTTTCTAATTCCTTTCGACAAAACTACTCAGTATATGTTATATCATTCTCAGCCGTTTTTTTCAATCTTTTCCGCTGCAAAATAATCGGGCTGTGCCGAAATGTTCCGGCACAGCCCGATTTAGAGTGTTTTTTTGTTTTACAGCTTGATCTCGGCTTAGAACTCAATCTTCTTTTCGATGTAAGCCTTCAGCTCGCTGATGGGCATACGCACCTGCTCCATGGTGTCGCGGTCACGCACGGTCACGCAGCCGTCGCCCTCTTTTTCTGCATCGCCCACGGTATCAAAGTCCACGGTGATGCACAGAGGCGTGCCGATCTCGTCCTGACGGCGATAACGCTTGCCGATGGAACCGGCATCGTCAAAGTCCACCATAAAGTACTTGCTCAGCTCGTTGCGGATCTCAGCAGCCTTGTCGCTCAGCTTCTTGGAAAGCGGCAGCACAGCGCACTTGTAGGGTGCCAGGAAGGGGTGCAGGCGCAGCACGGTGCGGATATCCTCTTTGCCCTTGCTGTCGGTGAGATGCTCTTCATCGTATGCCTCGCACAGAAATGCCAGGGCCACACGGTCAGCACCCAGAGAGGGCTCGATAACATAGGGAATGTAATGCTCGTTGGTTTCGGGATCGAAGTATTCCAGGCTCTTGCCCGAAGCCTCCTGATGGCGGCCCAGATCGTAGTTGGTGCGGTCGGCAATGCCCCACAGCTCGCCCCAATCGGTAAACGGGAAGGCGTACTCGATATCGGTGGTAGCGCGGCTATAGAAAGCCAGCTCGGCGGGCTCATGGTCACGCAGGCGCAGGTTTTCCTCCTGAATGCCCAGGCTCAGCAGCCACTGTTTGCAGAAGTCTTTCCAATAGGCAAACCATTCCAGATCGGTGCCGGGCTTGCAGAAGAACTCGCATTCCATCTGCTCAAACTCACGGGTACGGAAGGTAAAGTTGCCGGGGGTGATCTCGTTGCGGAAAGCCTTGCCTACCTGGCACACGCCAAAGGGCAGCTTGCGGCGGGTGGTGCGCTGAATGTTGGCAAAGTTCACAAAAATGCCCTGTGCGGTTTCGGGGCGCAGATAGCAGGTGCTGGAGGAATCCTCGGTCACGCCGATGGCCGTTTTGAACATCAGATTAAACTTGCGGATGGGGGTGAAATCATGCTTGCCGCACACGGGGCACACAATCTCGCTGTGATCGGCAATGTACTGGTCCATTTCCTCAAAGGTCATGGCATCCACATTCACGCTGTTGTCGCAGGCTTCGATCAGCTTATCGGCACGATGGCGGGCCTTGCAGGCACGGCAGTCCAGCAAAGGATCGCTGAACGAGGATACATGGCCGGTGGTGATCCAGGTTTGCGGGTTCATGATGATGGCTGCATCCAAGCCCACATTCAGTCCGGATTCCTGCACGAACTTTTTCATCCATGCCTTTTTCACATTGTTCTTAAATTCCACACCCAGAGGGCCGTAGTCCCAGCTGTTGGCCAGGCCGCCGTAAATCTCGCTGCCGGGGTACACAAAGCCGCGGTTTTTGCAAAGGCTCACGATCATGTCCAAGGTTTTTTCGCTGTTTTTCATTTTTTTCTCCTCACTGCACGGCTGGCTGCCGCACCGAAATTGATAATGGTTTTCGGGGCATGGCAGGATCTGCCGCCCCAAAAAGCTAACATAAAAAATAGTATAGCACACTCTTTATGCCCGGGCAACCGCCAAACGATATTTTTCGCCGGTTTTATGTTCCCCGGCGGGCGCTTTGCCCAAAGCTTCGTTTGAAACCTGCTTTGAAAAGTGCTATACTATGAAAATAATCAACAGGGGCTGCGAAGTGCAGCCCGGAAAAACAGACAAAGGAAGTTGCTGTTCTATGAAATTTTCCACAAAAGGCCGCTATGCGCTGCGGCTGATGGTCGAGCTTGCAGGCCACGACCCCAACGAAAATGTGCCGCTGAAGGAGATCGGCGCCAGCCAGCAGATCAGCGTGAAATATCTGGAGCAGATCATCACCGGGCTTTCCCGCGCGGGCCTTGTAAAAGCCGGGCGCGGCAGCCAGGGCGGCTATCGGCTCACCCGCAAGCCCTGCGAGTATACCGCAGGTGAGATCCTGCGCGCCATGGAGGGCAGCCTTGCTCCCATTCCCTGTCTGGACGGCGAGGAAAACCTTTGCCCCAACAGCGGCAGCTGCTTCACCCTGCCGTTTTGGAGCGGCCTTGGCAAGGTAATCGATCAGTATGTTGACAGCATCACCCTGGAGGATCTGTATCAGCAAACCATGAATACGCCCGGCGCGGCACTGTAAGCATCTGCCAAAAACGGCACAGCTGAAATTTCAGCTGTGCCGTTTGATTTTATCTGATTTTTCAGCACGAGGTGTGCAGGATCTGCAAAGCGTTTCGCAGCCGCTCCACCGGGATCTGCCCGGGTGCGCTCACCTGCCCCACCGCGCCGAAGGTCATGGCCGAGCCAAAAGCCTCGCCGCTCAGGCGGCTGATCACACCGGCCGGGCCCATGCTCATGGTGATAATGGGGCGATCGGCATATTTTGTATACATTTCCTGCGTGGCATCCAGCAGGGTGATCACATCGGCCTTGCTTTGGGGCATCACAGCGATCTTGGGAATATCGGCTCCCATATCCTGCATTTTGCGCAGTCGGTAAAGCAGATCCGCCTTATCGGGCGTTTTTTCAAATTCGTGGTTCGAGCCCACCACCGCCACCCCGGCGGCATGAATGTTAGCGATATTTTCGCGCACCAATTCCTCGCCCGCGAAAATTTCCACATCGATCAGATCCACATATCCACTTTCGGCCACTGCCTTGTTGAGTGCGGTGTAATTTTCCGGCGAAATGCTCTGCTCGCCGCCCTCACGGGCCGTGCGGAAGGTAAACAGGATCGGCGTTTCCTCCAAAGCCGTGCGCAAAGCCCCGGCAACCTCCAGAACCTTGCCGGTGTCCAGAGCGTGCTCGTAAAAATCCACGCGCCATTCCACAACATCATAGGTATAATCCTTCAGTTCGTCTGCCTTATCCAGAATTTGCTGCATGGTTTTGCCCACGATCGGAACAATGATCTTGGGTGCGCCTTCGCCCACCACCAGATCACGAATTTTCAGGGTGTTCATACGCGATGCTTCCTTTCCTGTTTTTCTTTTGGGCAATACCGCATCATTCTAAGTGCCAATACGGTGAGCGAGGTACGGCAGATGCTAAGCAAAAAGCGCAGATAATACTTTGTGCTGCAAAGGTGAGCGCCGCCAGTGGCGGATACAGCGAACCGAAGCAGGGGCAGCGGTCGCAGAGTGCGAGGGGCTTTTGCTCCCGAAGCACGATGCGGGTACCGCAACCCGACATTATCGAGTATTTTTTGGGCTCAGATGCCGTGCCGCAGCCGCCGGAGCGCCGCTTGGGCCGTAAGGCGGGAATTGTGCGGTGTTGCCTTTACATTTGGCCTTTTTAACACTTTCCCTGTGGCCATAGAATAGCACTTTCTGAGCGGCATAGTCAACCGATTTTAATAAAAATTCCATAAAATCCCGCGCGGCATCGGCACGGATAAAAAATGCCCGGCACTTTACCAAAAAATGTGCCGGGTATTTTTGTGTTTGCATCAGGTATATTCCAGCTCGTAGGGCCAGTACATCACACCGCCCATATCCAGCAGGGCGGTATAGCCCATGCTTTCCAGCTTTACGGCTGCCATAGCGCTGCGCACACCGCTACGGCAATACACCACCAGCGGGGCGGCCCGATTTGGCAGCACCTGGGCTGCACGGGCCTCGATTTCCCCTAAGGGCAGATTGATCGCGCCGGCAACATGGCCGCCCGCAAATTCATCGGGCTGGCGAACATCCACGGGCGTGGCCTTGCCGCCATCAAACAGGCGGGCAGCCTGTGCGGCGGTAATACGAGGGATCGACATGGCGTATCCTCCTTTTTTCATCAGCTTTTCCGCTGCGCCGCCCGGTGTGCAAATGGTTTAGTGCGCCGAACAGCTTTCACAGCTGGTTTCGATTTTGCCCACGAACGGTTCAGGGTCAATGCCCTGGCGGCGGTAGTAATCGGCCAAAGCCGCCTTCACAGCTTCCTCGGCCAGTACAGAACAGTGTACCTTGATGGGAGGCAATCCGTCAAGTGCTTCCACCACGGCCTTGTTGGTAAGCTTCAGACATTCCTCGATGCTTTTGCCCTTGATCAGGTCGGTAGCCATGCTGCTGGTGGCAATGGCTGCGCCGCAGCCAAAGGTCATAAACTTGGCATCCACCACCACATTGTTTTCAATTTTCAGATACATGCGCATAATATCGCCGCACTTGGGGTTGCCCACCTCGCCCACGGCGTTTGCATCGGGCATTTCGCCCACATTGTGCGGATGTGCAAAATGCTCCATCACCTTTTCACTATACATACCTGCCATTATTGCTTCTCTCCTTTCAGGCTGAACACGCGCGCCTTGCCCTCGCTTTGCAGCCACATACAGCTCATTGCACGGCGGCGGGGGATGATTTCTTCCAGAGTATCACACAGATATTCGGCTTCCTGCATGGTGTTTTGGGGACCAAAGGTAAAGCGCATACTGCCGTGGCCGATCTCTTCGGGCAGGCCGATAGAAAGCAGCACATGGCTGGGGTCAAGGCTGTCGCTGTTGCAGGCGCTGCCTGTGCTGGCGCAGATGCCGTGCATATCCAGATCCAGCAGAATGGTTTCGCCCTCCAGGCCCGGGAAGCTGATGTTGGCATTGCCGGGCAGGCGCTTATCACGCCCGCCGTTCAGGCGTGCCTGCGGAATGTTTTTCAGCACACGGTCGATCACATAATCCCGCAGCTTCTGCTCGTGCTCCATGCGGGCGGGCAGGTTCTGCGTGGCTGCTTCCAGCGCTGCGCCAATGGCGGCAATGCCCGCCACATTTTCGGTGCCCGCACGGCGGCGTGACTCCTGCCCGCCGCCATCCAGAAAGTTCCACGGTGAAATGCCCTTGCGGATATACAGCGCGCCGATGCCCTTGGGGGCATTGAATTTATGGCCGGACAGCGAAAGCATATCCACGCCCAACTCTTTTACATCCACAGGGATCGCGCCCACCGCCTGCACGGCATCGGTGTGGAACCAGATCTTATGCGCGTGCGCCACGGCAGCCAGCTCTTTGATGGGCTGAATGGTGCCGATCTCGTTGTTGGCCATCATAATGCTGATCAGCGCTGTGTCGGGGCGAATGGCCGCCTCCACATCCTCGGGGTGGATATAGCCCTCGCTGTCCGGCTTGATATAGCTCACTTCAAAGCCGATGCGTTCCAGCATGGCCATGCTGTGCAGAATGGCATGATGCTCAAATGCGCTGGTGATCAGGTGCTTTTTTCCTTGTGCTGCCAACTTGAACGCTGTGCCCTTCACAGCCCAGTTGTCGGCCTCGCTGCCGCAGCCGGTAAAAAAGATCTCACCGGGATCGGCATTCAGTGCCTTGGCCACCTGTGCGCGGCCGGTGTCTACCAGCTGCTTGGCTTCGTAGCCCACAGAATAGTGGCTGCTGGGATTGCCGCAAGGGCCGTCCAACGCTTTATTCACGGCTGCCAATGCCTGCGGGCAGCAGGGGGTAGTGGCAGCGTTATCCAAATATACCAGTTTCATAGGCGTGTTTTCCTTTCCATCACAGTAAGCCGAAATGCCCGGCGAGCGGCACAGGCGGCCCGGCTTTGGATCCTCCATAAAAGTTTTCCTACTGCATTTGTAGGAATTCCTTCCCTATCAATATATACTATTCCGGTAGGAATTGCAAGTTTTTCATAAAAAATATTTCCGATTTTTTTATCTGCTTTTCTGCTTCGACTCTTTTTTTGCTTTGCATCAAATAAAATATCTTATGTTTTTGCATTTTTACAGAATGGATGTGACAGAAAATGAATATGATCTTTGGTGCTATGGGCCCCTGTGTGTGGCGGCGGGCCCTGCGCACAGCACAGCAAACGGCAGGCGCAGGCCTGCACACACTGGGGATGCCGGGCGGCATGATGGGGGCCCGCGCAGCGGCGCCCGGGCCCGGCTGCCCGCGCCGATGCGTTTGGCACGGGCTGGACTGCGCCATTGTATTTGACGGCCGCCTAACCAACCGGGCCGAATTGCGCAGCCTTGCCGAACGGCGCGGTTTTCCTTTAGCCGATGGCGATGATGGCGAGCTTGCACTGGCCCTGTATATGCTGTTTGGGCAGGAGTGCGTGCAAATGCTGCACGGCGCTTTCGCACTGGCCGTTTTTGATTACCAGCAAAATATCCTGTTTCTTGCGCGTGACCGGCTGGGCCTTGCCCCGCTTTGGCTGGTACGCCGGGGGCCGATGCTGGCCTTTGCCAGCCGTGTGCAGCCGCTGCTGGCCCTGCCAGAGATCGAGCCCGTGATCACCCGGCAGGGGCTTGGGCAGCTGATCCTCTCCCCTGCCCCGGTGGGCACGGTGTTCCGGGATGTGCAGGCCTTTCCCGCCGGGCACACCGCTATTTTCCGCGGCGGCAGCCTTACGCTGCGCCGTTCCTGGTTTTTGCGTTCTCGCCCCCTGCTGGGCGGCGAAGCAGCTGAAACGCGCGCCGAAACGCTGCGCCGCAATGCTTTGGATGCCTACGGCGAGGGCGGTGCCATGCTGCAATGCCCCAGTGCTCCCAAAATGCCGGATTCTTCCCTTTTTGCCGCTGCGGTGGCCGCTGCGGATCTGCCCGGGCAGATCTCGCCCGCGCTGCTGGCGCTTTTGCAGCAAACAGCCGGGCGCTCGGCCTTTGCACTGGCCGATGTGGGCGCGGCAGGGCTTTTCGTCCTTTCGCCCGAGCTCGGTGATCTTTCTCTGCTTCGTGAAAACGCTCTGCCGGCTTCCGGGCTGCCGCGCCGCCCCCTGCCGCCCGGCGCTGACGAGGATGCCGCACACACACGCCTTTTGCGGCGGCAGACCTTGCGTGAGGTTCTTTTGCCCCGCGCTGCCTGCTGGGATGCCATGGGCCGGGCCGCCGGGCTGGCCGTACATTTTCCCTATCTGGATCACCGGCTGGTGGAATACGAATACAACCTGCGCACCCCCATGGCAGGCTGTGCCGCTGCCGAGCCTGCCGCCGAGCCGCTGCCGCAAAGTGCGCTGGAAAGCCTTGCCAGCCCGCAGGCTTTTCTGGCGCCGGTCCTGCAGCCGCAGGCCGTTGCTGCGGCGCTGGAAAGCGGGCAGCCAACACCGCTTTTGCACCGGCTGGCGCTTATAAACGCATGGGCCGAAGCCCACGCCCTGCGCCTTGCGTGAACCCCCTAAAGCAAACAGATCCCCTGCCGAGAACAAGCACCCTCGGCAGGGGATCTGTATTTTGCGTTCTATCAGTGCTGTGCGGATCAGCCGCCCAGCTCTACCATGCGGCGAATGCAGCGGCCTGCGCCCTGCATCACATTTTCAGGCAGAACGATCTCCTCGCCGCCCACGCCCTGCAGGCAGCGGTAGATATCCGGCAGCGTGGTCAGCTTCATGTTCATGCAGGTCAGCTGTACGGTCAGCGGGTAAAAACGCTTTTCCGGGCAGGCAAACGACAGATGCTCCACAATGCTGTTTTCGGTGCCGATGATAAACTCTTTGGCATCGCTTTTTTGTGCTGCTGCCATAATGCCGGTGGTAGAGCCCACATAGTCGGCCTGTGCCACCACCTCGGGGCGGCATTCGGGATGCACCAGCAAAAGGGCGTTCGGGTGGGCCGCACGGGCCTTGGCCACATCGGCCTGCGTTACGATCTTATGGCGCGGGCAGCCGCCATTGTAGAAGGCAAACTGCTTGTTGGGCAGCTTTTCGGCCACATAGCTGCCCAGGTTGGGATCGGGAATAAACAGGATCTTATCGCTGTCCAGCGCCTCGCAGATCTTAACGGCGCTCGAGGAAGTAACACACACATCGCACTCGGTTTTCAGCTCAGAGGTGGTGTTGATGTAAGCCACCACCGCATAGCCGGGGTGCTGGCGCTTGAGCTCCCGCAATGCGGGCAGATCCAGCTGCTCGGCCATGGGGCAGCCTGCCATGGGGTTAGCCAGCCAAACGGTTTTTTCCGGGCTCAGGATCTTGCAGGTTTCGGCCATAAAGCGCACGCCGCACATGATCACCCCTGCTGCATCCGTTTTGGCAGCCTGCACACTAAGGCCGTAGGAATCGCCGGTATAATCGGCCACCTCCAGCACAGCTTCGCTTTGGTATGCATGGGCCAGAATGCAGATATTCTTTTCTTTTTTCAGGCGCAGGATCTCCTGCTGCATTTCATGAGTCGTCATTTTATTCTCCTTATTTTTCCCAAGGCTGCAGCGGAGCCAAAAAGCCCTGCTCGCGCAGCTCGCGTTCGATCAGATCCAGGCGCTCGGCGGTGGCGGCTTCTACCAGGTGATAGTGATAGCCGTCGGTCACGGTGGAAAGCACAGTGGAAGAGCTATCCTCAAACCGCTGCAGAAACTCCACCACATCCCGCCGGGACTGAATGTCCATTTCTGCGCTCACACGGCCATATACCCGGTGGCTGATGCTGATGCTTTTCACTCTGCCGCCGCAGTCCACGATCAGGTTCAGCTCCTGTGCGCTGCGCTCGCAGCCGTGGCGCACCTTAAACTCCCGCGTACACACCGGCTCGGCCTTTTGCAGCACATAGCCCCGTGCAGTCGAGATCACATTGGGATGCGCTGCGCGGATCACCGCAATATCCTGCACAATGATCTGGCGGCTGACGCCGTACCGATTGGCCAGTGTTCGCGCAGCAACGGGAGCCTCCCCCAGCTGCGCCAAAATAGCTTCGCGCCGTTCGGCGGTGGTCATTGGGCAGCCTCCTCAACAGGGTGCAGATGCTTCATGGAAAGATCCAGAATGGGGGCCGAATGGGTGAGTGCGCCGCTGGAAACGAAATCCACGCCGATATCCTTTAAGCGGGCAATGTTTTCCACCGTCACATTGCCGCTGCACTCGGTTTGGGCGCGGCCTGCGATCAGCTGCACAGCGGTGCGCATATCCGCATCGCTCATGTTGTCCAGCATAATAATGTCGGCACCGGCCTCCACGGCCTCGCGCACCTGATCCAGTGTTTCCACTTCCACCTCGATCTTGCGCACAAAGGGTGCATAGGCTTTGGCCATTTTAACGGCCTGTGCCACACCGCCCGCAGCGCCAATGTGGTTGTCTTTCAGCATCACGCCGTCCGACAGGCCGGTACGGTGGTTGCTGCCGCCGCCCACGCGAACCGCATACTTTTCAAACACACGGTTGTTGGGGCTGGTTTTGCGGGTGTCCAGCAGGGTGATGCCGGTGCCCTGCAGGCGGGCAGCCACCTCATGCGTATAAGTTGCAATGCCGCTCATGCGCTGCAGATAGTTCAGCGCCACACGCTCACCGGAAAGCAGCACACGAATATCACCGTTCACCACCGCCAGCTTCTGGCCGTTTTGCACGGCATCGCCGTCCTTGCAGAAAAACTCCACCTTGGTGGCGGGGTCCAGCAGGGTAAACACCCGGGCAAACACCTCCAAACCGGCCACAATGCCGTTCTGCTTGGCGATCAGATCCACCGTGCCGGGGCAGGCATGGGGCATCACCGAGTTGGTGGAAACATCTTCCCCGGGAATATCTTCGCGCAGGGCCTGCAGCAGCAGGGGGTCAACATTCAGCAAACGAGTGATCTCATTCATGGGATTGGCTCCTTTCAATGGCAGACAAAACTTCTTTACGATAGGCTGCAAACAGCGGTTCGGTTTCTTGATAAGGGGCTAAGTCGGGGCGGCCGCCCATATAGGCCGGGGGCTCGCTGAACAAAATATCGCTGGCGGCACGCTGGGCAAAAACCAGCGACTCCAGCAGCGAGTTGCTGGCCAAACGATTGCGGCCATGCACGCCGTTGCAGCAGGTTTCGCCGCAGGCATACAGGCGGGGCAGCGCGGTGCGGCTGCTCAGATCGGCCGTGATGCCGCCCATAAAATAGTGCTGTGCGGGCACCACGGGAACCGGCTCGTGCAGGGGGTCATAGCCTTCCTGACGGCAGCGCTCCAAAATATTGGGAAAATGCTCCCGCAGGATCTGCTCGCCGATGGGGCGCATATCCTCCCACACGCAATCAGTGCCGTCTTTTTCCATTTGGGCATGGATCGCAGCGCTCACCACATCGCGGGGCTGCAGCTCGTTGGTAAAACGGCTGCCGTTTTTATCCAGCAGCAATGCGCCTTCGCCGCGCACGGATTCCGAAATCAGGAATCTGCGCCCTTTTTGGGTGGAATACAGCGTTGTGGGGTGGATCTGCACATAATCCAGATTGCGGCACGCCACACCGTGACGCAAAGCCATGGCAATGGCATCGCCGGTAATGTGCGGGAAGTTGGTGGAGTTTTTGTAAAGGCCGCCAATGCCGCCGCAGGCCAGCACCACGGCCCCTGCGCCGATCACCCGCGGCTGCTCGCCCTGCGTGGCTGCGATCACACCGCCGCAGGCAGAAGCATCGGCAAAAAAGTCCAGCATGGTGGTGTTCTGGCGCAGCTCCATATTGGGGCATTTCAAAACCTCATCCAGCAGTGTTTGGGTGATCTCGCGCCCGGTGATATCGGCATGGAACAAAATGCGCGGACGGGAATGTGCGCCCTCGCGCGTAAAGCGCAGCGCACCGTTTTCATCGCGGGCAAAGCGCACACCGCGGCGCACCAGATCCTGTATGATCGTGTTGGACGAGCGGATCATCAGATCCACGGTGGCCGGGTCGTTTTCATAGTGGCCCGCACGCATGGTATCATCAAAAAACGGGCGATAGTCGGCCTCACCGTGCTGCATACAAATGCCGCCCTGCGCCAAAAACGAGTCGGCTTCATCGGCTTTTTGCTTGGTGAGCAAAAGAATGCGATATCGCTGGGGCAGATTGAGCGCGCAGTACAGGCCCGCCGCGCCGGTGCCCACAATAACAACATCAAAATATTCGTCAAATTTCATATCGTTACTCCATCTTCCTGGGGCAACCCTGCAGCGTTTTTTGACCGTTGCCCTCCGTATAGCCTTGCCAGTATACCACCGCTCATGTCATGTGTCAAGACTGTTGTAAAGATGCCGTGTTTCTTGGTTTGCAGCTTGCGATTTATCAAGCAGTATGCTACACTAAATTTGTATAGCATTCTATATACTAGGGCTGCGCTGCCAGGTGCGGTGCCGCCCGGTCTATTTAAAAAATACTGCGAGGAACGGAACATGAAGAACGGATTTATCAAAACCGCTGCCTGCTCGCCTGCTTTGCGCGTGGCAGACTGCAGCTACAATGCCGAAAAGATCATAGAAGCCATGCAGGCCCACGCCGATGTGCAGCTGCTGGTTTTCCCCGAATTTTCACTTACCGGCTACACCTGCGGCGATCTGTTTTTGCAGCACACCCTGCTGCAGGGCGCTGAGGCGGCGCTGGAAAAGGTGATCGCCGCCAGCGAGGGGCTGAATCAGGTGGCCGTGGTGGGCCTTCCCTTTGCGGTAAACGGCAAGCTTTACAACTGTGCCGCCGTTGTTTGCGGCGGTGAGCTGCTGGGCTTGGTTCCCAAAACGTATCTTCCCAACTACGGCGAATTTTACGAGCGCCGTCAGTTCACTCCCGCCCCCGAAGCCCCCGGCTTTGTAACCTGTGCCGGGTTTGAAGTGCCCTTTGGCACCGATGTTCTGTTCCGCTGCCGCCAGGTGCCTGCCTTTGTGCTGGGTGTGGAGATCTGCGAGGATGTGTGGGCCCCTGTGCCGCCCAGCTGCCGCCACGCACTGGCGGGCGCTACCGTGATCGCCAACTGTTCGGCCAGCGATGAAACCGTAGGCAAGGCCGAATACCGCCGTCAGCTGATCGCCAACCAGTCTGCCCGCCTGCTGTGCGGCTATATTTACACCAACGCCGGTCACGGCGAAAGCACCACCGACATGGTGTTTGGCGCACACAACATTGTGGCCGAAAACGGCTCGGTGCTGGCCGAATGCGCTCCCTTCACCACCGGCTATGCCGAAAGCGAGTTGGATGTGCAGCGCCTTTGGGGCGAGCGTATGCACAACACCACCTTTACCGCCGATGATACCGGCTATGATGTGATCGAGTTTGATCTTGAGCCCGTGGAGGTTTCGCTCACCCGCACGGTGTCCACAGCGCCCTTTGTTCCGGCCGATGCTTCCCGCCGTGCCGAGCGCTGCGAGCTGATTTTGGAAATGCAGGCCGACGGCCTTGCCAAGCGCCTTGAGCACGCCCGGGCCAAAACGGCGGTGATCGGCATCAGCGGCGGCCTGGATTCCTGCCTGGCACTGCTGGTGGCTGTGCGCGCCATGCGCATTCTGCACCGCGATGCCAAGGATATTCTGGCCGTTACCATGCCCTGCTTCGGCACCACCAAGCGCACGCGCAGCAATGCCGAGATCCTGTGCGATGAGCTGGGCGTAAGCTTTAGCGAGATCAACATTGCCAACACCGTGCGCAGCCATTTTGCGGATATCGGGCAGGATGAAAAGGTGCTGGATGTCACCTTTGAAAACGGCCAGGCCCGTGTGCGCACCCTGGAATTGATGGACACCGCCAACCGCACCGGCGGCATTGTGATCGGCACGGGCGATCTGAGCGAGCTGGCGCTGGGCTGGGCCACCTATAACGGTGACCACATGAGTATGTACGGCGTAAACGCCGGTGTGCCCAAAACGCTGGTGCGCCACATGGTTCAGTATGAAGCCGACATTGCCAAATCGAAGGTTCTGCGCGAGGTTCTGCTGGACATTCTGGACACCCCTGTCAGCCCCGAATTGCTGCCTGCCAAGGACGGTGAGATCAGCCAGCAGACCGAGGCACTGGTGGGCCCCTATGAGCTGCACGATTTCTATCTGTATTATGTGCTGCGCTGCGGTTTTGGCCCAGCCAAGATCTACCGCCTTGCCCAGTATGCCTTCTGCGGAAAATACAGCGATGAAATTCTTCTGCACTGGCTGAAAAACTTCTATCGCCGCTTCTTTGCCCAGCAGTTCAAGCGCAGCTGCCTGCCCGACGGCCCCAAGGTTGGCTCGGTCACGCTTTCGCCCCGCGGCGACTGGCGCATGCCCAGCGATGCCTGCGCCGCCTTGTGGCTGGATGAACTGGAAACTCTGTAACGCACTGACACACATTGCAAAAAGGCTTGCTGCACCATGTAAAATGCAGCAAGCCTTTTTCTTTTATTCGGTTGGGGCCGTGGTGCCATCGGCATCCTCGGTGTTTTCTTCGCCTTCCTGTGTTTGAGAGTCGGCGCTGATGGCGGCCGTAATATCAATATCGTTTTCCGAACGGAAAACCGGCTCAATGGTGCCGTCCTTCTTTACATAGCTCACATCCAGCGTACCGCGGTCACTGTCGCTCAGGCAGTTGCCGTCGTCATTACGCACGATCACACCCGTAAGCTGCAGCTTATATGGCAGGTTGTTGCCGGTGCCCAGCTTGATTACCAGCCGGTTTTGATACGACAGCGTGATCTCCTGCAGGTTTTCCATGTCGATGCAGTTGATGCCGTCCAGCAGGCTTTCTTTGTCCAGCAGAGTGATCAGCTCATCAAAGGTTTCCTGCATATTCTGCGTGGCTTCCTCCAGTGCCTGCTGGGCTTCCGCATCGGTTGCGGCAGAGCTTGCCGAATCGGCATTTTCAGCCTCGCTGGCGGCAAAGGCTTCTCCCAGCACCACCGAGGGAACCTCGCTGATCTGCAGGCGCTGCCCGGCCACCGGCGTGTTCACCGGCAGCTTGATCTCGGTAAGCTCTTCGTCAAACGGGTCAGCCTGCACCGCCATCACCTTCAGGCGGCTGCTCAGCATGGCCCAGCCAAAGTCACCCTGGATCGTGTATTTGGGCACAGCTGCCTGCACCTGCACCACAACGGTTCCGGGCAGGCGGCGGCGAACCTGCACGCTTTCCAGATACGGCATGGCCTGCTCCATGGTTTCCGCTTTTTGTGCGGGGTCAAACCCATAGATATTATCGCCCAAATGCACATTCAGTGCCGCCAGGATCGCATCCTCGGAATAGATGCCCAGGTTCGCTGGGTCGCCGCCTTCTGTGTCCACCACTTTATAGCCGTCCACCTTAAACAGCACATTGCTGCTCAGCACCACGCCCGCCGTTATGATCAGCAGCATCAGTGCCGCAAAAAAGAAACGGCGGCGCTTTTTGCGGCGGCGCTGCTCCTTGCGGGCGTTTTTGCGCCTTGCCTCGCGGCGGCGCTGTTCGTTTTCGCTGGGGTAGTCAGCGCGATTGGCCGGGATGCCCATGGGCAGAATGATCTGCTGCATTCCGTCGCTGCGAACACTGCGCTGCCTTTCCACCGGGGCGGATTGCTGGTCAAACATCGGGCGCTGTGCCTGCGGGCGCTTTCG
>ERZ1034915.319-NODE-319-length-33779-cov-24.956678_pt1 | contig 33779 bp, 47 predicted proteins | sample MGYA00520592_ERZ1034915 | MGnify/ENA primary metagenome ERZ1034915 (study PRJEB33766, sample SAMN09781787) | gut metagenome | biome: gut microbiome | host: Homo sapiens | place: Madagascar | study: EMG produced TPA metagenomics assembly of the PRJNA485056 data... | reverse complement strand
TTTGGAGCGGGATACGAGTCTCGAACTCGCCACCTACTGCTTGGGAAGATGAGACGACCGCTCGTTGTACCGTTAAAAAAGGCTGTTTTACAGGCTTATTACAGGTTTAAGCCCACGAAATCCGGCTGGATTTTTCGATCAGGCTTTGTATATCCGGGTGTGTATAAATATTTAAAGTTGTGGTAATATCTGCATGACCAAGGATCTGCTTGGTGATCTCCGGCGGCAGGCCGGAGGCGGCAAATTTAGTTGCTGCTGTATGGCGGCAGGTGTGGGGTGTGACGCCCTCAATGGACAGCCTTGCCATCAAGCTGTTGAACGACTTGCGCACGTTGTTGTGGTCGCGCGGCAGGCCATACTTGGAGGGGATCAGATACTCGGTGTCGTTGCCTGCCAGCCAAGTTGTTATATACGGCATAATATCCGGGTGCAGCGGGATAACACGGTCGCGGCCTGCTTCGGTCTTTTCGCCGCCGATCAGGTAGCGCTCATCGGCGTGGACGTTCTCCCGGCGGGCCTGCAGCAGTTCGTTCAGGCGCATACCCGTATAAATAAGCACCAGCGCGATCCTTGCCGTCTCACCGAGGCGGGGGTCGTCTGCCATGCCTTTTATCTTCTGCACTTCCTGCGATGTCAGCACGCGGGTTTTGGGGGCAGACGGATCCGGCAGCACCAGAGCTGTTGCGTAGTTCGTGTGGATGATGTCCTGATTGATGGCGTACTGGCAGAGCTGCGAGAAGAGCTGCCGCTCTTTTTCGCACAGGCTGCGGCTGGCACCATCGGCCATCATCCGGGTGAGAACCTGCTGGTAATCCTCGGTTTTCAGCTCCATGATGCGGCGGCCATGCAGCAGCGCGGCCTTGTTGTAGGCGTTGGTGTAGGTCTGCTGCGCCTTGCGGGTAATTTTGGGGTAGTGCAGCACCTTCCAGCGCTCGTAGACATCGGCCAGGGTGTACGCCTGGCGTTCCGGCGCGATCCGGCGGGCGTTGACATCATCCAGCGCCTTGACCGCATCCGATGCGGTCTTGTACGAGCCGATCCGCGTGCCATCCGCCGCTACGGCGATGTAGGGGAGGCCCTTGTTGCGGGCATCTTTCCATACGGTGCCGGTGCCGCGAGGCCGTCTGTGGCGCCTGCGCTGCGGGGCTGGGGCGCTTGCTTGCCTTGTGCCGCAATAGCAGCATATGCGGGCATCGTCCGGGATGTCTCTTTGGCAACGAAAGCACTTCATAGTATACCTCACTGCTTACACTTTGACAAGCGCAGCCGCAGGTGGTACAATACAGATGCCTAGTCGGTATTGTGTCCACTGTGGACACGCTGATTTCATGCACGCCTCACGGTTGCCGTCGTGGGGCGTTTTTCCATATTTTAAACAATTTCTATCGCTTTGTTTGTAATATTTACCAGTTGACTTTCCGTCCCCACTCTGGTAAAATGCAACCAATGCGGCATCGGAAAGTCCGGTCTCTATTCATTAGATACTTGGCTGGAAGGTGTCCATGAAAAGACCTATTCGGAACGGTTTCCCTTTATGGGACACTGTTATCGTATGGGTCTTTATTTTTTTCCCCACTTAAGGTAATCATACATCCGTATGAGACGCTTCACATCTGCACGCATGTTTCCATTAAGACGTTCAAGTGCTTCTGGATCTTGTGTAAAAAGTTCAATCAAAATAGCTTCAAGCGTTTCGACTTCCATCTTTTCTTCTGGCAATGAGCACATAACACGATACGCTTTTGCCGGATTACCTTTCAAAGTGTCCCACAGCGCTTGAAGAGATTCATAACCACTTGTCGCATTGCGATTTTTCTTGTTTGTCTTTGATGCAAAATCATCAAAGTTATGCTTTGTTTCAGCTTGAATTTGCGGATAATCTTCCTGTGCCTGTGAAAGATATCTATATACAGGGAAATCTCCGTTATTTCCTTTTCGTACCTCAGGGTATGCATATTTCAGTAACTGGTCAGCTGTAAACTTCCCCAAATCACCCATGACAATGCTACGGTACCACCCATTTGCATCAACAATGCTCTGCAAACCAAATTCCCCTGTATTAGAAACGCCTATCGAAATCGCCAGTTTATTCTCATCAATATTTTTGTCATCAAGATCAGCAACCATGAGCAGCGGCCCGGGCTTACTTGTGACCGCATAGGTATAAATCTCTTCTTTAAAACGGCGGAGCATCTTCACGGGGATAGATGCTTTTTTCGCTGCCAATGCATCATACAGAATGCCGAAATCAGACAGTGTAAGCCTCGTCATGGAAAGCATTTGCTTACCGAACGTCAGAGTATAGGGTGTAATAGAATACCCCACAGTTTCTGGCTTATAATCTACAAAAACAAACCGTTCCTGCAGCTTTTCTATTTTGTCGTTCGGCAAACACAAAAGAATATCTTTTAGAATATTTTGAATGTCTGAATCGTTCAAAGAGTATCCAATATAAATAATGGGGTACTCCATAAAAATCGTCATCAACTTTGCTGCAAGGTATTTTCCTTTTTCATTAAAGGTCTCATAGTCCTGTTCGTTGATGACGAGAGAGTCAGGGACCTTCACAGACCCATGGATTTTATAAATTTCAGCTATGCCTTGTATAGCGGAAAACACGAGCTGATCTTGCCCGATATAGGGCGTATAATCATCGAAAAGGTTTTCAAAGAAAGTATCATAATTGGTCGTAATGACACCCGCCAAATTTTTCTTTGAAATATTTTTCAATTTTTGAATTTCTGCCTTATACTCTGGTTTAGGAACAGACTTTTCTCTTAGGTACCATGCAATTTCCGCTTTAAAAGGGGAACAGCCATTTTCCACTGCATCCAATACAAACGTTTCGTTTGTACGCAGTTGTGGGTCACTGTACCATTTGGCATCGAAATCCTGCTGAATCAGAGTAGCCACCTTTGGCATAGGCCCCTGTGTAAATCCCATCTGCAATGCTTTGCTTTGATAGGAACGGTATGCAAACCGATCAGGATTGACCCTGGATGCAAACTCTGTGAGAAGTCCTTTCCAATCTGGAAGATCATAGTATCGGCGAGTAATTCCAGAACCTGCAAATAAAATCGGAATGGTGTTAAATCTCGCCACAACTTCTTGTATGGTCATAGCGGCCTCCTTTCATTGTGGGCAAGCTGATCTATCAAAACGCTCCATGATTGCCGTCGTGGGGCGTTTTTTATTTTTATTTCTGTTCGATTCTTTCCTGGCCGTCAATTACCAGGCTTGTAACATGCCATTGCTGGGTATCGGCATTGTAACAGGTGAGGCCCTTTATAGTATGGTCATTGTAGATGCCAGAGGTGCCTTTTGTCTGCATGGTGCAAGATACGATGTAGCTATCTTTGCCGGTCTGCACTTGCCATTCGTCGAAGTCCGGCCACTTGGAATCCCCCGAGACATAGTTGTTATCGACAACATATTTCACAGAGAGTATCGCTGTTTCTTCGGCTGTGTATTCTTTTTTCTTGGGAATTGCCAGCACTACCACAAGCACCACCAACAGCGCTGCAACAATAATACCTAAAATTTTGACTTGCTTCTTGTCTTTTTCGGTCCACTTGGCTGCCATAGTATGCCTCTTTACAGTTTGCGGCAGAGGCCGACGGCCTTGCCTTCGATGGTGATGTCGTTCATTGCCTCGCCAATACGGATGATAGTGGCAAAGGCAGGATTTTCGGCGCGCAGCTCGATGTGGTCATCGAACAGGAAAACACGTTTCAGGGTGGCCTCGCCATCGATCAGGACTGCGGCGATCTCGCCGTTTTCAACCATTGGCTGGCAATGGATCGCAACGACATCGCCGTCCTTGATTTTCGGCTCCATGCTGTCACCTTTGCAGAGCAGCGTAAAGTCAGCATGCCAATCGCTGGGGACTTCATCGTAGGCCTCGACATTCTCCTCCGCGAGGATGGGTGTGCCGCAGGCGATCTGGCCGACACGGGGGATGCGGTCCCGCTTTGGCAAGGGCTGAAATCCCGGCGGAACGGAGGATACAATATTAGTATATTTCCCCACATCGTACCCCATCAGCCAAAGAGGATTTACGCCAAGCGCTTCTGCCAGCGCATTGATGACCGGACGCTTAGGAACGCGGACACCTGTTGTATATGCGCTAATCGCCTGCTTTGACATTCCTATTTGATCGGCCAATTTTGTCGTTGTGGTTTTGTCTTTGATGGCCTCATTCAGACGTTCGGCCAATTCTGCAACCTTTTCCATTTAGCGACACCAACCTTATTTATTATGCTAGAGAGAGTATAACATAAAGTGTCCACAAAATCAACGTTTTACAAAAAAAATATGCGAAATCGTCCACAAAATGGTTGACATTACTGTGCGGTGGTGGTATATTATAGTTGTCCACAAAATGGACAGCAAAAGCGAGGTGAGAACAGTGGAAAACTTCAGAGGTCTAATATTTTCCAAATACAAAAATATAACCGAGTTTGCATCTGCGGTTGGTTGGACAAGGAATAAGGCATCGCGCATTGCGAATGGCATCCAAGAACCTGACGCAGAGGATATGGAGAGGATGGCCGATGCGCTGGGCATCACCTCCCCTGAGCAGTTTATGTATATTTTTTTTAGGTCGTTGTCCACAAAATGGACATCGGCCAATGCAAGCTGACGTGTCCAGTGTGGACACGTCCCCGAAGGAGGATCAACATGGCAAGAGAAAAAGACGGCTACCGGGACGCGCTGGAGCGTATCCGGCACGAGGCCGCTGGCGAGATGGTGACAGTGGCCGAGGCCGCGCACATCGTCTACGGCACCGACCCGCAGGCAGCCCGCAAGGTTTGCCGCAATATGTACGGCTGGACCGGCCAGGGCCGTGACAAGCGCATCCCGGCCACCGCACTGGCCCGTCAGATCTGTTGAGGAGGCACACCATGGACAAGAGCAAGCAATATGCAACCGGCGCCCTAGCGGAGCTTGAATCGTTTTATGCTGCGAGTGAGGCAGCCCTTCAGGAAGCAAGAGCCGGCGGCACAGAGCGCGAGCGGCTATATCGTTTAGGTCAGCGGGCTGCCGTTCTCCAAGCCATCAAAATAGTTAAAGCGTGGTTTGCTGCTGATGACGTATGAAGATCTGGCCTGGGTGTAGGGGCAGCTGCGCGGCTGCACTAACGCCCGCCGCCAGCTGAGAATCTGTTTTTTCTTGTTCTTAGTCTGGATAACAATTTTGAATTTGCAGGATTTCTTCAATTCTTTTCTGAGGGTTTCCGGGAGATAGGCTACGAAATAAGCCCCTTGTACACCATGCCCGTGGATTGAAAATGGCATCTCTTGAGAAAAGATTTCTTTCTTATTAGTAACAGTTTTTCCGTGCGTACTTGTAAACTCCCACACCTGCTGCGCAGGAAAAACAAACTCATAGGTCTGGTTCTCGTAAACCAAGAACATCCGTACAATGCACAGCGATGCCGAAGTCTGATTTTGAATATTCATCCTAATAATGAATTGCGTATGTCCCATGCGCCCTAAGGTACAATTGTGACTTATATATTCAACTGTAAACGCACATCGCCTATCCCACATTGCCCGGAAAAAATTGTAAAGCGACATGACAAAGCCTGCAATGGCGATGACGAACGTAATGTTTGAACGGTTACAAAACCAGACAAGTAATTTTTCCATTTTTATTCCTCCCTGCCGCCATTATAGCATGGCCGGGCAGGAGAGAGAAGAGGTGACCAAGCATGACCGACAACAAGCAGGAGGAATGGGTGGACAACCGCTCGCTGTATCCGACCATGACCATCCTTGAGCTGTACGATTATTTCCGGGCGAACTTCATCAACATCGGGCCGGAGACCCTGTCCGAAATGATTGTGCAGGGGAAGTTTCCCTTTGCTTACGGCTTGGCGCCGGATGCCAAGCACAAGCAGCGGCGGCTGCTGATCTTCCGGGCCGGTGCCCAGCGCTGGCTGGACGAACAGACCGGCTGCGACACACTGAAAACCCAGGGAGGGAAAGCCCAATGATCTCCAGTGAAGACCTTGCCTGGGTGCAGGTGCGGCTGCGGGACTGCGCTAACGCTCGCCGTCAGCTGAGAATCTGTGCCGAATGCCTATGCCTGACCGATGATGAACTGCTGACGCACCTGGGCTATACAAGCATGGCCGCTTTCCGCGCCGCCCATCCCCAAAGCAAGCACCCCGTTGGCCCACAGGTCGAGCGTATCCATCACCCTGTGCCGCCAGACGTGATGCTGGAGAGCGTCCTGCGCTACTACGGCGGGGAACGCCTAAGCACCGTGTGCAGCCTGATGGGCTACACCCAGCCGGTAACGCGCGAGGCCATCCGGCACAGGGTTTGCACCTGGAGAAAGAAACACCCGGCGCTTGCCGCCGGTATGCCGCCCAAGCGGCCCAATACACCCATAAAGGAGAAAGCTATGGAATTGAACATTGATGCAACAGGCCTGCCCGCCTACGCCTATGCCCGCAGCCCCTACACCGGCGGCATCGTGCGCATCGTGCGCGGGGAGCGCGCCCTGTTTGGCCTAAGCAACCAGACCTGTGCAGATGAGCTGAACGCCGCTGCCGGCGTTACCCGCGCCCAGGCCGCCGCTATGTACAACGGTGCAATGTGCGGTTGGGGTACGCCTTACTCGGACCCCAGCAACTACAATGAGACCGGCAGCTATGTCGGCCCGAATATGGAGGACCCCCATGGAACAGAATGTTGAAATCAAAAAGCCAGTCCCTAACCCCCGCGACATGGCCGCCGGTGAGATCGTGGTCAATGTCCAGAAGACCGATGAAAACGGCGTGACGATTAAGCTGTGGCCGGATGTCAGCGCGGTGCGCAACCACATGAACGACCTTGTCAGCCTGGTGCCCTGTGATACCTACAGCGTCCGGCATTACACTTGCGGACGGTTTATGTACTGCGCCATCGCGCTGGATGATGCCACCCGCGATGCGCCCTGTCCCGCCGCCTACCGCGTACATAGTGACAGCGCCACGAACGAATCGGACGGCAGCTTCCTGGCCGCTGCGGCTGCCTGGGGCATCGGCGCCGGGTTGTTCGATCTGCCGCCGCTGCGCATCCCGTCCAGCAAGGTGCACATCGTCCCCCAGGGCAAGCCCGGCACCAACATCATTGAGCGGTACGTCATGGACGACACCCTCACGCTGGACGACATCACCTACAACGATGACGGCAGCGTCGCCAGCCTGCGGGTGTGCAAGCGCGATGGGAGCGTGATCACATGGCAGGCAAGCTGATTGCCCACCTTGTTGCGTGGTACATGCCGGACAAGTCGCCCGGCGGCGGTGGGCTGGAAAACCTGACGGTTGACAGCGCCTATCTGCTGGAAGCGCAGCGGCTGCACGCCGAGCTGGAACGCCGTGCGCGGGGCCAGCCTTTGTGCGTTGAGGTGGATATCCGCCCGGTGAAAAACAAGCGCACGCTGGACCAGAACCGCCTGATGTGGGCGCTGCTGAACCGTTTGGCGCTGGCTTTGAGCGGCGACACACCCGGCGGGGTGACTGCTGAGCAGTGTTACCTTGACCTGCTGGCTGAGTTCGGCGCAGAGGTCGAGACCTGGCGCGTGCCGGTCAAGGCTCTGCCCGCCCTGCGCAACGCCTACCGCGTTGTGCAAAAGGTGGAGCAGCTGGATGATGGCTACTGCATGGTCCGCATCGGGCTGGGCAGCAGTAATTTTGACCGCCAGCAGATGCACGACTTCATTGACCGCATCTTTGACCGGCTGGCCGAAGCTGGCGTGGACGATGCCGAAACCACCGAGCAGTACCGGGACTGGAGGCGCACCGATGAACTGTATTAAATGCGGCAGCAGCCAGGTACATGTTATCGACACCCGCGCCAAGGGACCCCGGCGGATCTACCGCCGCCGTGACTGCCTGGCCTGCGGCTACCGCTGGACGACCGTAGAGCTGCCCGCCGGTGATCTGCGCCGGGCAGTGGATGCCTTGAACGGGCTGGAGGAGCACCATGGCAAAAAGCATACTGCAAAACGATAAAGAGTGCTACCTGTGCCGCAAGCTGTACAATATTCGCACCACGCGCGGCCTGGAGGAGCATCACATCCTGTTTGGGCGCGGGCGGCGCGAGTTGTCCGAGCGGTACGGCCTCAAGGTTTGGCTGTGCCATCACCACCATAATGAACCGCCCTTGGGTGTACATTATAATCCTTGTTTCCGGCGGGAGTTGGAACGGGCGGCACAATTTGCTTTTGATAATCTCCACGGCCCCGGCAGTTTTGCCAAGGTTTTCGGAGAAGAAATTTAGGAGGATGCAAACAATGCCCCAGATCGTAAACAAAAAGAGCGTGCTGGAGATGGCGATGGGCGCGATTGCCGAGATCACCGACTACGAGGTGGAGCGGGTCGTTGCGAACATTATGGACCCCAACACCAGCGCCACGGCCAAGCGCAAGATCACCATCACGCTGACGTTTGCCCCGGACGACTACCGGCAGCAGATCGGCATGGATGCCCAGGCCAAGACCGCGCTGGCACCGATCCAGCCGGTGCGCACGTCCCTGTGCATCACCAAGGGCCGCGATGGCAGCCTGCTGCTGGCCGAAATGACGCCCCAGGTCCCCGGACAGGTGGACATGGACGGCGATGAGACACCGATGCCCGCAATGGCCCGCGTGGGCCGTGCCGGGTACTGATAGAAAGGATGAACGACATGGAAGTTAGTTTTTTAAAGGATGCCATTGACCGCGTTGCAGAAATGGCCAAACCGTTTACCTTTGAGTTCGCCGGGCGTCAGTTCTGTTCGGCCGAGCTGCACGAAATCAGGCCGGAAGTTGATTTCCCGGCGCGGTACTCGGTGGACACGTTGGACGCCCTTGTTAAGCTGATCCGCACGGAGGGTGCCCATTATTTTCCCCTGCTGTATGTGCGCGTGGACAGCGCCCGGCGGGTGGTGGTGGATACCACATACACCGGCGCAGAATGGGCAGCATTTGCCCGCGCGCCTTTATATGAAGCCGTAACCGATGTGCCGAGCATCACGGTCAACCAGAACATGAACCAGGACCGCGCCGTCATCGAATTGCAGAGCTTGTACGCTGTCACCGATGACCGTGACTACCTGCTGGCCCTGTTGAGCCGCATTGATGTCAACCAGGGCGTGTCCAGTGTGGACAACGGCATTAGCCAAGAGGTCAGCGTCCGCACCGGTGCGGTGCTGAAAGAGCAGCAGACCGTGCAGCCGATTGTCCGCCTGCAGCCCTACCGCACTTTTTTGGAGGTTGAGCAGCCCGCCAGCGACTTCCTGCTGCGCCTCGACAAAGAGGGCCGCCCGGCGCTGTACGAGGCGGACGGCGGTGCCTGGAAGCTGGAAGCCAAGCGCAACATTGCTGCCTATCTGGGTGAGCAGCTGGCCGATCTGGTAGAGGGCGGTAATGTGGTGGTGATGATCTAATGCTGAACGTTGTTGCATTGCAGGGCCGCCTCGCCCGTGACCCAGAGCTGCGCCAGACGGCCACCGGCAAGAGCGTGGCCACCTTTACGCTGGCCTGTGACCGCGGGCGCAAGGATGCCAGCGGCAGGAGCCTGACAGACTGGGTGCCCGTCATCGCATGGGAGCAGCGCGCCGATTTTGCCTATAAGTGGCTCACTAAGGGTCAGATGGTTACGGTAGACGGGCGGATCCAGAGCCGCACCTACCAGGCTAAAGACGGCACAAACCGCACGGTGCTGGAGGTAGTTGCCAACAATATCAATTTCTGTGGCAGCAAGGCCGACAACCCCGGCCAGACCTCCACCGCCCCGGCGGGTCAGCCTAACGTCGGCGCACCGGCACCGGTCTATAACCAGGGACCCGGCGACGACTTTGCGCTGATCGAGGATGAGGGCGACCTGCCGTTTTAACCATTAAAAGTTGAAAAAAGACCTTGCAGGGATGCGCCAAAAAAGAGCGCGGCGCACCCCTGTATTAAGGTCGACCATTTTTAGGAGCGTACCAGATGGAAACACCGACTTTTTACACCATGCTCCCTTCCGCTGTGCGGTACGACAAAAATTTGAAACCCAACGAAAAGCTGCTTTTTGCAGAGATTTCCGCGCTGACAAACGTGACCGGCTACTGCTACGCCAGCAACGCCTATTTCCAAAATCTCTTTGATGCCAGCACCCGGACGGTACAGGGATGGTTGAAGCACTTGCAGGATTGCGGTTACATCTCGATCATCCAGGTGGGCGGCGGTGCCGGTGAGCAGCGCGCCGAGCGTAGAATCAGCCCGCTGGCCGGTATGGCGGTAGCGCCGCAGACCCCCGCAAAAATATGCGCCACCCCCGCAGAAAATTGCGGGGGGACCCCCGCAAAAAAATGCGCAGACCCCCCGCAAAAAAGTGCGGGTAGATTATTACAAGATAATATTAATACAAGAGAGATTAACGCGGGCGCGCGCGCGGATGCTTTCAGCATCTTTCAGCAGGCTTTCCCCGGCAACGAACAGTTGACCAAGGCCCTGATCGCTTTTGCAGAATCCCGGGCTGCTGGCAAGCATCCCCTGACCATGAATGCCGCCAAGCTTGCCTGCAACAAGCTCAAGCAGCTGGCCGATGAGGCCCATGTCCGAGACCGCAGCGGCTATATGGTGGCCGTGCTGGAACAGAGCATCCTGCGCGGATGGGAGGGGCTTTTCCCCTTGAAAGATGATTTTGTTGATAAAGCCCCGGTCCAGCACCCCGCCGACACGGCAGACCACCCACGTGAGATCGGACCGGACACCGACATCACTGACTTTTTGTGAGGCTGAACGATGCAACAAGCTAACTTGACTCGCCAGCAAACAACACAGTGGGCTTTCCTGGGTGCGGCGCTCATGGACCCGGCGGGCGCACGGGATTATATCGTTAAGATGGTCCCGGCCATGTTTGAGGATGGCATCTGTCACGACGTTTTCAATGCCATCCAGCAGCTGACATTCAGCGGCAGCCCCGTGGACGTCATCACCGTCATCAACCTGGCGGCGAACGGACGCCCGGCGGATGATCTGAAAGTAGCCGTCACACAGATGGCCGAGACTTGCCCCTCGGTCAGCAATGTTGGCAGCTATGCAGCGCAGATTCTGGAAGATCACCGCTACAGGCTGTTGGCGGGCGACCTGATGAAATGCCTGGCCAAAGACGCGATGGACAGCGACAGCATCTGCCGCCAGCTGCGCCGCACACTGGCGATGCAGGACGCCATCCGCAGCACCCAGGCAGACAGCACGGCCAGGGACTTCGACGCGGTGCTTGATGCCACCCTGGCCCGACTGAAAGAGCCGGATGACAGCCTAAAGCTGGGCTGGCCCGAGCTGGACCGCTTCGGCGTTTTTGGACGCCAGCGCGTTTGCGTGGTGGCCGGGCGGCCCGGATGTGGCAAAACCGATTTTTCGCTCAACCTCGCATCGCGGCTGTCCAAAAAATACCGGGTCTACTACTTGACCCTGGAAGAAGCTGCCGAAGCCTTGATGGATCGCATCTTGTCCAAGGTGGCGCGGATTGATTCCAGCAAGCTGACCAACAAGACCCTGGACCCGCACGAATGGGAGATCATCGACAACGCTGCTTCCCGGCTGCGGCAGCACCACAACATGATGATAGATTCTGACAGCAACCTGACGATTGACGGCCTGGAAGCCAAGCTGATGCAGTACAAGCCGGACATTGCCTTTATTGACCACATTGGCTTGCTAAGCCCTACCGACCCCCGGCAGACCGAGTACCAGCGTATCAGTGAAGTCACCCGGCGGCTGAAAGTGGCCGCCATGAAGATGGGCATTGTCATCGTTGAGCTGTGCCAGATCAATCGCGCCGGCGTCAAGGGCAACGAGGGCCGGTTCTGCAACCTCGAAGATCTGCGCGGTTCCGGCACGATTGAACAGGATGCCAACAGCGCCATTTTTGTAGAAAACAAGCGTCCAGAGGACAGCCAGGAACTGCGCGGCGAAAATATGTACAAAGACACCGCTATCATGTACGCGAAAAACCGCGAGGGTCCGACCGGCGTTGTATCTATGAGATGGCAGCCCCAATACCATCAATGGCAGCCTGCCCCGAAAGAAGATTTTGAAGAGATGGGCGAGCAGATGCCCTGGCCCCAATAAAATAACCCGCCCCGGCGGGATAGGAGGATCACTATGATAAGCATTGCAATTATTAACTTAAAAGGCGGCGTCGGGAAAAGCGTCACCACCTGCAACCTGGCCGCTGAGCTGACCGCGCTGAGCAAGTCCGTGCTGGTAGTTGACCTGGACAAGCAGGGCAACACAAGCAAGTTTTTCGGTGTGCTGGATTATGACCGGCCCAGCGTGGCAGAGGTCATGATGGGCGAGTGCCGGGTTTTGGATGCCGTTGTCGAAGATACTGGCGTGATTGGGGTGCAGCTGCTGCCATGCGATATGCGGATGCTGAAAGCAAACCGCGGCATTCTGATGGATACCACCGAGCCGCAGCAGTTCCGGCTGCGGGATGCGCTGGATGAAGTTGCTGCGAATGATGTGCCGTATGACTACTGCATCATGGACTGCCCGCCTGATCTGGACATGGGCAGCATCAACGCCCTTTGTGCGGCTGATTGGGTCATTATTCCGGTCGACTGTGATGAGTGGGCCTGTGACGGCATGCGCGAGATCGTTGACCAAATTGAGCGGGTGCAGATGTACTACAACCCGCATCTCAAGATCATGGGCGCACTGATGACGAAATACCGCCGCACCCGGTACGCGGCAGAGGTCGTCCACCAGCTGAACGACGCGGGCGTTGAAATGCTGGGCACCGTCATCCGCTACACGATCAAGGTCAGCGAGGCCAAAAGTGCCCACAAGCCGCTGCGCGCGTATCGTCCGGATTGTTCGGCAGCAACGGATTACGGATGCTTGGCCGATGAGGTCGAGGAAATCGTGTCCAGAATGGACACAAAGGAGGGCTAAGCCATGAGCAAGGGATTTTCTATCAACGACATCCTCGGAAACGGTGCAAAACCTGCCGCCCCGGCGGGGCAGAAAATGCAGGTCGTCATGCTGCCGGCGGCAGACATTGAACCGAACCCGGAAAATAGCATCTACGAGATCGGTGACGTTGCCATGCTGAAAGCTGATATTGCCGAGCGTGGCCTGCGCAGCCCGCTGGAAGTCCTGCCCGCCCAGGGCGGCAAGTACATGCTGCTGGCCGGGCACCGGCGCTGGACTGCCTGCCGTGCCTTGACAGCTGAGGGCGTGACCGGGTTTGAGGTTTTGCCCTGTGTTATCCACCAAAGCCAGGGTGCGGACGACGACTTGATCGCGCTGATCACCTCCAACGCCACGGCGCGCGAGCTGACGGACGGCGAGCGCCTCCGGCAGTATATTGCCCTTAAGCAGGCCCTTGAACGCAAAAAGGCCGCGGGCGGCTTGGATGGGCGCGTCCGTGATGAGATGAGCCGGATCACCGGCGACGGCACCGGGACGCTGGGGCGCTTGAATGCGATTGCCAGCAAGTGTGTGCCGGAGGTCATTGCCATGGTGGAGCGCGGCGAAATTACCATGACGCGGGCTTATGAGTGCAGCAAGCTGTACAAGGTGCAGCAGGTGACATTCGCGAAAAACAACTATGCGCCCCTGCCGGAGGTAAGCAACGATGTGCAGAAAGCCGCGATTCTGTACATTGTGGATGAGGGTGTGGCCGATCAGCTGAGGGGGCTGGATTACGTCCAGTGTTGTGAGTGGAATTATGCAGACGGGGGCAAACTTGATGCCCAGAAAATGCAGCCCGTGACGCTGGACATGACTGATAATGTCGCCAATGCTATCCTGCGCATTGCCCCGGCGGGCCGGACATCTTTCACCGTTGAACAGTTGGACCCGGCGGATCAGAATGAAGTCATCGCCAAGAGCTGCATCTATTCGTCTCAACTGTACCGCACTGCGCGCAGCCACTATATTGATAAAAAAGCACTTGAAAAATATAAAGCCGAGGAGAAAGAGAAAAAGAACGCCGAAAAGGTCCGTCATGACGCCGCCGAGAAATGGCTTGCACTTGCCCGGCAAGAGCTGGCCGACTTCGACAACTGGAAGCTGACGGCCCGCCACAAGGATCTAGGGCTTACGATCCGTGAGCGCAAAATGTTCGACGGCGGGCGGCTCATTATTGCGGTGGATGATACAGGACGCTATGACGGCCCGGTGAACGGTTTCCCGTATCGTGAGTGCTTTTCTGTCCGCCTCGGTCCGGATGGTGAGCGTGTCGGCCGTGACGGTGAGTGTGTCGCCTTCGACTGGTATAAGCGTTGGTACAGCACCGGTGCTGCCATTGAGGGCTACATTGCCGACGACATCAAGCGCGCCGCGCGGGGTAAATGATGGCTACGATTGCAAATTTCATCCTTGAGGTCATCGGCGGTGCAGTGCTGGCCGGGCTGTTTGTGGTGTTTTATGCCCTGGGTGTTTCGGTGGGCAGAGAGGCATCACAGAACAAGTTGCAAGACGATGACACGTCAATGGAGCACAGACATGGAGGCGAGGATCCTTGACCTATGATGAAATGACCGCATGGCTGAACCGCTACCGCAACGCCCGGCAGATAGAGCCACGCTTGAGAGAACAATTGCGGGAAGATGAACGCCGTGCCGCCTATGTTGATATCTTGCGCAAGGCCAGCCCCGGCGGGGCCGATGACCTTGATGCCGTATTGGTCAGCATCAACACGCGTCGGCAAAACCTGGCCGCACAGTTGATGAATGGCGAGGCCGTAAAAGTTGAGATTGATGGAGCAATTAGCGATCTTGATGATGCTTTAGAGCGCGAAGTGCTACAGCTGCGCTACTTGGGCGGCAAGACCAACCGCCAGATTGCGGACAGGATGCGTGTGACCGAACGGTATGTGCGCAAGCTGCACCGTCGCGCCGTTTTGAAATTGTCAAGAGTTTTTTAAAATTAGTTCCGCTTAGTTCCGCCCCAGTGTGGTAGGCTGATGGTGTCGGGTAGGTTGGGGCTTGATACTCGACGGCTTGCTTGTTCAGATATCCTCCTGAACGATAGTCGCCCCATATCGGGGCGGCTATTTTTTATCCAGGTTGCAGGGTTGCGGGCGCCCTCACGCCCGGCGGTTCGATTCCGCCAGACTGGGCATGTTATGTCTCCTTATTGACAGCCGGGAAAGACCGGCACTTTGCCGTATAGCTTCCCGTTGGTCTTTAGGCAATTCCCCAACGGGATGAGCGCTGCGTCCCAAGCAATGCGCGGTACAGGTGCAAGGCCTGTGTACGGCTCCATTGCGCCGCTGCTGGCGCTGTAATAAATAAGCAGCTGACGGATGGCAATAGACCATCATGCCCGGCGGGCGGGAGAAGCTCACACACTACGAGACCAACATATTCTGTCTCGCGCCGCTGGGCATCTATGATAATTTTACGTCCCGGCGGATGGAGGTGTTAAACGTGTCCACATTGGACACGCCACAGACATGCGCGAATTTGCAAAAGAGTTTTACAAAAGCAAAGCATGGCAGCGCTGCCGTAATGGATACGCTGCCAGCATGGGCGGATTGTGCGAGGATTGTCTGGCGCGGGGACTGTATCAGCCGGGCGAGATCGTGCACCATATGATTGAGCTGACGCCGGAGAACATCAACGACCCGGCGGTCTCGCTGTCATGGTCTAACTTGCGGCTGTTGTGCCGTGACTGTCATGCAAAGCGTCACGGTGCGCGGCGCAGATACCGTGTTGACCCGGCGGGTCGAGTGACTTCGAGATGGTGACGCCCCCCTGGTTGAAAAATCGAGCGGGGGTGCTGTCGACCGGGCCCCAAAGTTCAGAAAAGCACTGAAAAGAGCGTAAAGGGGGTGTTGTTGTGGGGAGAAAAGCTAAAGCTACGCTGATTAAGGAAGAGTACGACAGGATCATGGCGCACTACGCCGAACTGCCTAAAAATCAGATGGCGATTGTGGAACCGCTGATTCAGAACGCGGCGTTTATGAAAATCACGCTTGACGATTTGCAGAAATCCATCAATGCGGATGGATGCAGTGAGGAGTACATGAACGGCGCGAACCAGTACGGCAAAAAAGCCAGCGCTGATCTGCAAGCCTACAACAGCCTTATCAAAAACTATAACACTGTGACTGAGCGATTGGGCAAGTTGTTACCGCCAGAGAAACGCATGAGCAAGCTGGAGATGCTTGACCGTGAATAATTACATCTACGAGTATTACCAGAAAATCACAGACGGCACCATCATAGTAGGCCGTTGGATCAAGATCTGGTACAAGTATGTTGTGGATGGCCTGGAAAAAGGGCTGTTTCACTTCGATGCCAAAAAAGCGCAGAAAGCGATCCGCTTTGTGGAGAATTTCTGCAGGCACCATGAGGGCGCACTAGCCCCGCAGCTGATTGTGCTGGAGTTATGGCAAAAGGCACTTTTATCGGTGCTGTTTGGCGTGATGGACGCCACCGGTCACCGCCAATTCAGAGAGGTTCTTGTTGTTATTGCCCGCAAGAACGGAAAGACGCTGCTGGCCGCTGCCATTGCTGCCTATTGCAGCTTTTTGGATGGAGAATATGGCGGGCGCATTTATTTTGCCGCGCCTAAACTGGAACAGGCTGGGTTGTGCTATGACGCTTATTATCAGATGCTCAGCAAGGATCCGGAATTGAGCCAACTAAGCAAAAAGCGGCGCACAGACATCTATATCACCAACAGCAATACCAGTGCAAAGCCGCTGGCGTTTTCCGCAAAAAAATCGGATGGCCTTAACGTCAGCCTGTGCGTTGCCGATGAGGTTGCCAGCTGGCCCGGCGATGCCGGACTGAAATTCTATGAGGTCATCAAGTCGAGCTTTGGTGCGCGCACACAACCCATGCTGCTGTCGATCAGCACTGCAGGTTATGTAAACGAGGGCATCTATGACGAATTGATGAAGCGTGCTACCCGCTTCCTGCTGGGCGATTCTAAGGAAACGCGCCTTGCACCGTTTATCTACATGATCGATGACCCTGCCAAGTGGAACGACATTAACGAACTTGCAAAGGCAAACCCCAATCTTGGCGTGAGTATCAGTGTCAGCTACCTGCTGGAGGAGATTGCCATTGCTGAGGGCAGCCTGTCCAAACGCGCTGAGTTTTTAACAAAATACTGCAATGTAAAGCAAAACTCTAGTCTTGCCTGGCTGGCCTCCGATGTTGTGGAGCGCGCCTGTGGAGCACATGTCGACCCCGCCAGCTTTAAAAACTGCTATTGCGTGGGCGGCATCGATCTGAGCCGTACCACAGACCTGACCGCTTGCGTGGCAATCATTGAGAAAAATGCCAAGCTGAATGTGCTGGCGCATTTCTTCCTCCCTGCTGAAAAACTGCAAGAGGCCACAGAGCGGGACGGCTTGCCCTATGCCGCCTATGTGAAGCGCGGCCTGCTGACGCTGAGTGGCGACAATTTTGTTGATTATCATGATTGTTTCAACTGGTTCAGGACGCTGATAGAACAATACAAAATTTATCCTTTACAGGTCGGCTATGACCGATACACTGCGCAGTATCTTGTGCAGGATATGAAGCAATACGGATTCCACATGGATGATGTGTTCCAGGGTTTTAACCTTACACCAGTAATCCGGGAAGTTGAAGGACTGCTAAAGGACGGCACCATTAACATCGGGGACAACGACCTGTTGAAAGTTCATCTGCTGAACACGGCGCTGAAAGTTGAAAACGACAGCGACAGATGCAAACTAGTGAAAATGAGCGCCACCGACCATATTGACGGATGCGCCGCACTCCTGGACGGGATGACGGTGCGGCAGAAATGGTGTGCCGAAATCGGCGGCCAGCTGAAGAACGCGGGGTGATGAGCATGGGTTTATTTCAATCAATTTTCGGGAAGATAGCCGCCAAACGCCTCGCGTCTGGATTTTGGACGACACTGGACGGCTACACACCCAGCTTTTTGACTTGGGGCGGCGAATTGTACGAGAGTGAGATTGTTCGCGCCTCGATCCATGCTACGGCCACCCACGCCAGTAAGTTGAGCGTTACCGTGCAGGGAACTGCTAACCCCAGGTTACAGACCCGGCTGCGGCAGGGTCCCAACAAGTGGCAGACCTGGGGGCAGTTCCTGTACCGCCTTTGCACGATCCTGGAGGTGCAAAACACCGCTTTTATCGTGCCGGTTCTCAACGAGTTTGGCGAAACAGAGGGCATCTTCCCGGTGCTGCCGTCCAGCTGTGAAATCGTACAGTATGGGACTACGCCCTGGCTACGTTACACATTCCGCACCGGCCAGACCGCTGTCATGGAGATGGAGCGGTGCGGCATTATGACAAAATTCCAGTACAAAAGCGATATTTTCGGCGAAAACAACGGAGCCCTAAAGCCCACGATGGATCTGGTGAATTTGCAAAACCAGGGCATTGCCGAAGCTGTCAAAAACGGTGCGACGTTCCGCTTTGCCGCTAAGATGGGCAACTTTTCCAGTGATGAGGACTTAAAAAAGGAAAGGCAGCGTTTCAGCCGGGAAAATCTGCAAGGTGAGGGCGGCGGCATTTTGCTGTTTCCTAACACCTACACGGACATCAAGCAACTGGAGTCCAAGCCCTACGTCGTGGCTGCCGATGAGATGGAGCGCATCAATACCAATGTGTTCAATTACTTCGGCACCAACGAGGATGTCCTGCAAAACCGCGCCTACGGTGATAAATGGAGCGCGTTCTATGAGGGCAAAATTGAGCCGTTTTCCATCCAGTTCAGCGACGTCGCCACAAAAATGCTGTTTACTGAGCGCGAACGCGCGGGCGGCACGCTGCTGATGGCAACGGCCAACCGGCTGCAATACATGAGTAACACCGAAAAGCTGAACGTATCGGCCCAGATGGCTGACCGTGGCATTATGAACCGTGATGAAATCCGCGAAATCTGGAATTTGCCGCCCCTGCCTGATGGGCAAGGGCAGGCGTACACGATTCGCGGCGAGTATTATCTGCTTGGAAGTGACGGCAGCGTAACCAAGAAAGGAGACGACTTAACCAGTGGAAAGTAATGAAAAGCTGTTGAAAAAGCTGGGCAATGGCCGTGAATACCGCGCCATGCGCATGGAAGTGCGCACCGATGGTGCCCAGGATGCCCAGACCGTAGAGGGCTATGCAACCACCTTTGGCGAGCCGTATCTGCTTTACGAATACGGCTTTGAAGATGGCACCTACCGCGTGATGGAGCAGGTGGACCCGCATGCCTTTGATAATTGCGATATGAATGATGTAATCATGCAGTACGACCATGAGGGCCGCGTATTTGCCAGAACCAAAAACAACACCCTGCAGCTGGCCACCGACGAGACCGGCCTGAAAGTTACCGCCGATCTGAGCGGCACTGAGATTGGCCGCCAGCTGTACACAGAGATCAAGGGCGGCTACACGGACAAGATGTCCTTTGGTTTTGTGGTGGCCGAGGATAAACGAGAAGTCACCCGCGATCTGGAGAACCACATCACGACCGTGAACCGCACGATCACCAAAATCAAAAAACTGTACGATGTGAGCGCTGTGAGCCTCCCGGCCAATGACGCCACGTCGATCAGCGCCCGAAAATTCCTTGACGGAGAGATTGAGAGAATTAAAGCGGAGAGACTGCAAAGGGCGGATACCGCAACAAAAATCAAACTGAAACTTTTGGGAGTGTAAAACCATGAGAAAGAAAACCAGTGAAATGACCATTGCGGAACTGCGCGCCCGTGCCGCCGAAATCCGCACCGAAGTCAACACCGAGGGTGCCGACCTGAACGCCCTGGATGCCGAGGCCGAAGAGATCAGCCAGCGCATTGCCCAGTATGAGACCGAACAGCGTCGCCTTGGTATTGCCGCCAAGGTTGCGGGCGGTGCCGGTACGCCCCTGGACAACCCCACCGTCAACACCGATGCCCAGACCCGCGCCCAGCAGTTCAAAGAAACGCGCCAGGGCCGCATCTCGGTGGCCGAGACCCGCAGCGTTCTGATCAGCGGCGGCAAGCTTGCCACCCCGACCGCAGTGTCCGGCATCAATGATGTCGTCGGTCCGCACGTTTCCAGCATCGTCGATTTGGTCAAGGTCGTCAACTGTGACGGCATGGGCAGCAACAAGGTTGCCTACATCAAGACCGACGTCGATGCTGCTGCCGAACAGACCGAGGGCGCAGCGGCCACTGTCAAAGAGCCCACCTTCGGCACCGTGACCATCAGCCCCTCTTCCGTGGCCGTGTTGGCTTACATCAGCCGCCAGGTGCAGAAGCAGAGCCCGCTGCTGTATGAGGCCAAGGTCCGCGAGCAGGCCCTGCTGGCCCTGCGCAAAAAGGCATCTGCGCTCATTGTCGGTAAGCTGAAAGCGAGCACCCTGGTTGTCACCAAAGACGCCACCGTGGACAGCGGCAAAAAGGGCGTCATCAATGACAAGACCCTGCGCAATCTGGTGTTGGCCTTTGGCGGCGATGAGGGCGTCGAGGGCGGCGCAGTGCTTTTCCTGAACAAGGCTGACCTGGTGGCTTTTGGTGACGTGCGCGGCACCAACGAGAAAAAGGCCGTCTATGAGATCGAGCCCGACACCGACAACCCCAACACCGGCATCATCAAGGATGGCGGTTTGAGTGTCCGCTACTGCCTGAACAGCAACCTGACCGCCTGCGCCGGCACGGCCCAGACCTCCGATGTGCAGCGCACCATGTTCTACGGCGTGCCTGCCGCAATGGAGCTTGACCTGTTCAGCGACTACGAGATCGCCGTGTCCGCCGACTTTGCCTTTGACAAGCTGATGGACACCATCCGCGGCGACGTGGAGCTGGGTGCTGATGTTGTTGCCCAGGGCGGCTTTGTGGCGCTGACCATCCCGGCCACCTCCTGATTGGGGGCTGACCCATGGCAGACAACGACCTGCTGTACCGTGTAAAGCATGCACTGCGGCGGCCTGACATGCCGGAGAGCATGGCCCAGGAATTGGCCGACCTGATCGACGCCGCGCTGGCTGATCTAAAGCAGGCGGGCGTGTCCAACATGGACACAGCCGACCCGCTGATCCGGCGCGCCGTCATCACCTACTGCCGGGCCAATTTTTGGCCGGGCGATGATTATGCCCAGCTGAAAGCATCCTATGATGAGCAAAAAGCGCAGCTGCGGATGACAACCAACTACACAGACTGGCCCGACGCTTGAGCGCTGTGCTGTGATGCACCGCCGGAGTGCCTACGCCCCGGCGGTGCTTTTTTACTAAGGAGAAGCCCATGTACTGGAGCGAACAGATCACCCTGATGAAAGACGAACCTGAAAAGGTGCAAGGTGTGCTTACACACAACTACAGCGAGGTGCGCACTGTTTACGGTGAAAGAAAATCTGTAAAATGGGGCGAGTTTTTCGCGGCCGAAGCTGCCGGAACGACCCTGACTGCGGTTTTTGTGCTGCATGCAGACGAATATTGCGGGGAGCGCGTTATCTCTTGGAACGGCAATCTGTACAGCGTCCAGCGGGCCTTTGAAACCGGCGACAAGGTAGAGCTGACCGTCAGCGACCTGCCACAGGCCAAGGGAGGCCCGCCGTGAAAATGAATTTACTGTGGAGCGATGAAGTTACACAGCAGCTGGCCAAACTTGCTGACCTGGATGCCATTGCTCCAGAAATGCTGCAGAGTGCAGCTCCCATCGCATCCGATGCGCTAAAGCAAGAAGTAAGTAAACACAAAAGCCACCGTGCAAATAAACACCTGGCAGATAGCGTGCGGGCCGGAAAACCTAAAAAGAGGAAAAAAGGCGGATACGGCTTAGAGGTGAGCTTTAGCGGTTACGACAGCGGTCATGGGTCCAGCCCAAGCTACCCCAACAAAGTTGCCCAGATGCAAAAGGCGGTAGCCTTGGAATACGGAACCGCAAAGGAGCCAGCGCAGCCGTTTTTAAATCGAGCTGCCGCCAACTGTGAGGACGCTGTAAGTACAGCAATGCAGGATGTCCTGCAAAAGCGAGGTAACCTATGACGATGATTGATGCAGCCCTAAATGCTTTGGGCACGGTTTGCACCAGTGTTTCGTTTGTAAAAAACGAGGATGACCCTTTACCTGACAACTATATTGTCCTGAGTGTACTGGATAATACCCCAGACGTTTACGCTGGCGATCAGGACGAACAGCAGCATTTGCAGGTGCGCGCCGCCTGGTTCACAAGAGATCTGCCGCAGCCCTGTGCCCGGAAAATGCGCTGCGCTTTACGCGATGCCGGCTTTATCATCGGCTCTACTGAGTACAGCTATGATAATGAAACAAAACATTTTGTTGCATACGTTGAAGCTGAATCAGATGACGCATGCGACTGGAACGAAAGAGAGGTCCAATAATGGCATTTATCGGTTTGCCCTTTTATGGCTACTGCCCTATTACCGTAACCACCAACGATGACGGCTCTGAAACAGAATCCCTCGGCGCTGGCAAAATCACCCGTGCCGTCATCAGCTATGCTGGCGAAAACGACAGCGAAAGCAGCGAACTGTGGGCCGGCGATCGCCGGGAACAGAGAGACAGCGGCTCCCCTTCTGCCAAGCTTACCATCGACCGAAGCTATTTGAGCCTGGCTGATGAGGCAGAACTCGGCGGCCACTCCTATGATAAAACCACGGATACGCTGGAACGTAAGGAGAACGATACGCCTGCATTTGTGCGTGTTGCTGCCCTTGGAAAGCTGCGGACCCCGGAGCGGAAACTTGTGTACCGCCTGATTGGGTACTACCGGGCAAGTTTTAATCCCGTTAATGAAAACCTTGCTACGGCCACCAAAGGCAAGAGCTATGGCAGCACCAAACTGACCGGCTCCGCAGAATGCAATGCAGACGGGAACTTTGAGAAAAAACAGGATTTCACCGAGTACGCTGCTGCATTGACCGCCCTGAAAACCTTCTTGAATATTAAGGAGTAATAAGCATGACCGAGATCGTACTGCGCGGGCGCAAGTACCCTGCGCTGTTTGATCTGCAAAATGTAAAAGAACTGCAAGAACATTTTGGAGATCTGACCACCCTGCCCGACAAGTTGAAAAATCCGAACGAGGCGGCCTACATTATCTGGCTGTTGATTCGTGAAGGAGTGGAGCTTGACAACGAGGAGCATCACAGGGATAACGAAGCTCCAAGCCTTGCAGCAGTTCAGCGGCTCATCACTTTTGCGGATCTGACAGACGGCGTGGTTGTACAGGCTGTGGAATCTGCTTTTATGGAGTTTTACGGAAAAAACGGATCCGGCCGTCAAGTGTTGGATGCGACGCGGAAAATGCTGAGCGAATCTGGGTTGATGACGTTCCAGAGCGACACTTTGACGGCTCCGACCGCCTGATCCGTTTTGCACGGCTTGAGTATATTGCCGTAGGGCTACTTGGATACAGCCGCCGAGAGACGCGTTTTCTAAGTCTGAACGAGTTGCTACAGCAATTTGAAGAGTACTGCATAATGCATGGCATTGAGGTGCCGGAAGAAAGGGGGCTTGCAGATGGCTTTGCCTAAGGCAGGTGTTAGTCTGGTAGTTGAAAACGACAAAGCATTTAAAGATGCTTTGAGCGAAGTAAACTCCGGCTTGCGCGTGAATAAAAGCGAACTGCAGCTTGTTACTGCTCAAACACAGAATCTTGATGACAGACAAGCGGCCCTGCAGGCCCGATACCAGGCGGTTGAAAACACTTTACAATCGTATCGGGACAAGGTTGCAATCCTTACCCAGGCCTATGAAAACTGTGCCGAGCGAGAGGGCGAGGGCAGCAAAAAGACCATGGAGTGGAAGAACAGCCTGACCCAAGCACAGACGGCTGTTGCCAGAACCGAAAACGAACTTGTCAGCATGCGCTCCGAGATGGGACAGTCAAATACAAGCACACTCAGTTTGGCTGACGTTGTAACCGGGCTGTGCGACTCTTTGGGTGTACAATTGCCGCCTGCTGCGCAGAAGGCGGTGGATGGGCTGAGTAACATCTCCGCCAGCAGCGCAGCCGCTATTACTGCTGTTGGCGGCCTGGTAACTGCATTGGGAAAAGCCACCCTGGAAACAGCCAAAACCGCCGATGATCTGTTGACTTTATCCTCACAAACTGGCCTGACCACCGATCAGCTGCAGGAGTTTGAATATGCAAGCGAACTGATCGATGTCAGTACCGACACGCTGCGCGGCAGCCTTGTAAAGCTGACCAACAACATGCAGACTGCGGCAAGCGGCACCGGTTCCGCTGCAGAAGCGTTTAAGGCGCTGGGTGTCAATGTCCAGGACAGTGACGGGCACTTGCGCAGCAATTACGATGTATTTCTGGATACCATCGATGCTTTGGGCAAGATGACCAACGAAACAGAGCGGGATGCTTATGCCATGGACATCTTCGGCCGAAGCGCCACAGATCTAAACCCTCTGATTGAAGCTGGGGCCGGCAAGCTGATGTATCTGAGCCAGCAGGCTCACGAAGTCGGCTATGTAATGGACAATGAAACCTTGCAATCTTTTGGAGAACTGGACGATGCGCTGCAGCAGCTGGATAAGCAGGGCGATGCCGTATACCGTAGTTTTGCGCAGGCGCTGCTGCCTATTATGACGGCATTGGCCGAAATCGTCACCGCAATCCCGACGCCTGTTTTGACAGCAGTGATTGCACTTACATCTATTGCCGCCACGGTGGTTTTGGTTGTGAAGGCCATTAAAGACCTCCAAGGTCCTGTATCTACTGTATCAAGCCTGGTGACAACAGCGATGGGTTATATGGACCCGTTGTATGTGAAAATTCTGCTAATTGTTGCGGCTGTTACTGCTTTGGTTGCTGTTATTGCGGTGTTGGTGGGCAAGAGCCAGGAGCTTAACAGTGCCATGAACAGCGTAACAAATGTGACCGACAGTACAATGAGCAACGCCAACCGGCAGCTGCCGGCCTATGCTACCGGTACGCGGCGCGCGGCGCGCGGTACTGCATTGGTCGGTGAAAACGGGCCGGAACTGATAAACTTGCGCGGTGGTGAGCGGATCTATAACAGCCGTGAAACCAGCCGTGCGCTCAGCGGCGGCAATACCTATCACATAACAATCGATGCCAGCAGGATTCAAGAATTCAATGATATTGTTGCCATATGCCAGAATGAAGCCGTCAGCATCAGACAGGGGGTGAGAAAAGCGTGAAAAGTTTTGATTTCGCGGCCACAAGCATCAAGGAAAAGAAATCTTTTCTGGTCAATTCTGAGTACCTTGCCACTTTTGATACGTCCACCTTAGCAAGCAGATATATCTTAAGTCTTTCTTTACGCGCTGCTCTTATGGCATACACAGGCACGAATTCATCTTGGATTAAGTGTACCGTTTATGCATGGGATGCCAACAACGGAGCTAAAGACTCTTTTAAAATACTCAATCTATCGGAGACAGTATCTGATACTCTTTCCGCATATGAAAGAACCCTGTCATTAAATGAACAAGACTATGCAAGCAATGCCACCCAAATGGCAACCGCTCGCGAAAAAATAGGGCTTGCACTCGCTAACGGTTTTTATATTGATGCTGAGAAACGGCTTCGGACAAGCGCTGGTATAACGCTCCACCTTGACACTTATCAAGGGAAAATCACCCCGGAAGGTTCTAAGTACACCTCTGGCAGCCTGCAAAAGGGCGGCAAATATACCCTCGAATGGACCACCGATGCAGAGGACTCTTTTGAAAGCCAAAACTGCAACATATATCTGGACGTTCGATACAGTGATGGTAGTGGTCTGCAAACCTACCATCTCAATAATGGTGCCACCAGCTATACCTTAGACACATCTTCCTGGATGAACGGATCCGGCATCCAGTGGCGTGTACGCGCTGTTGCTTATGCATCCAACTCTGAAGCTGCCTCCGAATGGTACACCTTGACTTTAGCTGATGCCGGTGGATCTGTGACCGATCTGCAGCCGTCCAGCACCACATACTATGGTTTCAATCGTCTGTTCAGCTGGGCATTTAGCGGTGACAACGTTGCGCTGCAGCAGCGCTCTGCTGTTGTGCAGTACAGAAACGCAAATACGACATCTCCTGTTGCTCTTGGCACTGTAAACGGATCAACCAAAAGCATCACGATTGACTGCTCACAGATTCCTGCAGGATCTTATGAGTGGCGCGTTATTGTCACAAGTAATTACGGGTCGACTTATACCTCGAGCTGGATCAGCTGCAACAATACTCAGATTGCCCCGAAAGGTTCCAAGTACACCTCCGGCAAAATTGAGCGTGGCGGTCAGTACGTGCTGGAGTGGACTGTAGATGCTAAAGGAAATCCCGATATTGACGGCTGCAAAACCTATGTCGACATCCAGTGGTCTGATGGAACCAACGGGAAGTCCGTACAGCTGAGTACCGGCGCTACCAGTTACACGCTGAATACTTCGGATTGGATTGATACTAGCCATACGGCCCTCCGTTGGCGTGCACGTCTGGTTGTGAATGGAACCGGCACAAGCCTGCCCAGTGACTGGTATACACTCACACTGAACGATGCCGGTGGAACCATCTCCGATATGCGCCCTACCGACAGTACCTATTATGGGTTCCGTCATCTGTTCAGCTGGGCATTTAGCGGCGACAGCGTTGCCCTACAGCAGCAATCTGCCGTGGTACAGTATCGCACCACCAACATTGTGACCCCTGTGCAGATTGCTTCTGTGTCCACTTCGGACACTTTTGTATACGTTGACTGTTCACAGATTCCTGTTGGCTCTTACGAGTGGCGCGTAGTCATCACGAGCAATTACGGGTCCACCTATACATCAAGTTGGGTCAGCTGCAAAAACATTGAAGTAGTACCTACCATTACCGACCTATCTCCTGCTGCAGATGGTTATGCCCCCAGAGCCATAGAAAACCGTTTTTCCTGGCGTTTTTCTGTAGACGGTGACACCCCCGGAGAAATTGAACAGCAGAGCGCCGTGTTCCGCTGGCGCGCGACAGGAAGCTCTTACTGGCACGCGATTTCCGTATCCGGTAACCAGCTTTATTGCACTGTTCCTGCGAATACATTTCCTTCCAGCGGAAGCACCATTGACTGGTATGTAACTGCTACGGCCAGCACCGGAACCGTTGCCACCAGTGAAGTCGTAACCGTAACGACAAAGGACGCCCGGTCAACTGCAACAGCAATCAGCCCAAGCGGTATATATGCTGATGACAGTGTTGAGGGCATCACTTTTACCTGGCAGCACTCCATCGAAACCGGCACAAAGCAATGTGGTTGGGAAATAAGCTATTCCCAAGATTCTGGTGCATCTTATACCGTACTAGCATCTGCCGACACTGATGCCCAAACCTATACATCCAACCCTGGCACCTTTGTAAGCGGCACGATTTACTGGCGGGTACGCACCAAAAATACAGATGGCGTTTTTGGCGACTACTCTGGGGTTGCTGTTTTCGCTGTGCGCCGCGCCCCTGCCGCCCCGGTCATCACCTACCACACAAATAAACCCCTTGCTGAACTGCGCTGGCAAAGCGCTGAACAGGTCGGGTACGAAGTGGAAGTTGACGGGGAAAGTCAAGGGCTAGTTTATGGATCCGAAAAGAGTTGGCAATCTAATCAGGTGTTGACTGACGGATCTCACACGGTTCGCGTGCGCATTGTGAATACCTTTGGAGATCAATCGGCATGGGCTGTTGCTGCATTGTCCATTGCCAATGTGCCGTGGGGCGAAATTGTAGCCGCTGCAAGCCCCCTATGGGCTGAGGTAGAAATTATTTGGACCGTAGGCTCAGAGTGCGTAGCGACCTATGTACTGCGCGACGGAGAACTGATTGCGAAAGCCAATAAAAACGCACGGTTTCTCCATGATCGCAACACTGCCGGTGAGCACATCTACATTGTGCGCGCCTTCAATGCTGATGGTTATTACATTGATTCGGCTGAAGTAAAAGCTGCGCCTAATATTCCCTATGCCGCCATTGGCCTTGCCGGCGGTGATTCCTGGCATTTGATGAAATATAAATCCCAGCGGGACATTTATAGCCGCAGCACGACAAGGGCTGGCAATTCACAGCAGTACTGGGGGCACGAATTACCCACCTGGCATGATGCCGGATATGACACCGTAACCAGTACAATACAGTATCTGTACGACAGTATCCAGGATGCTGAGACGTTGCGAGCCATGCGCGGGAAGGAAGTCATCTATAAAGACTGTGATGGGCACTATGCCGCCGGCGTATTTGCGGAAATAAGCGACAGCGCCAGCGGGGCAGCCGTTGAGTGCACAATTAAAATCGTAGAGACCGAAAGGGAGGCCGTTCTATATGATCCGGTATGAGTTTTGGGCTTTACGCGGCGGCGCTCCGTTTAAGAAACTGCGCGTTCCAACAACTTGCACACCCAAAATCAGCTATACGGGAAGTGCTGAAATAAAGGGAACCGTTAGTCTGCAGGCCGAGCCGGAATCCGATGTCACGTGGTTGACAGATATACTGGCAGTTTATCGCATCACTAACAATGTACGCCAGGCACTGGGGCAATACCATATTACAACGGCTCCACTTTCTACTGATGAGTACGGCCATCAGCTACAAGAACTGACCGGCTACGACCAAACCTACGCGCTTAGAAATCTATCCGTATTGGAGGCTACGCTGACGATCCCGGCGGGCAAGCTGTACACTGATGCTATTCGTGAGCAGCTGCTGGCCGCTGGAATCTCCATAACATCCATCACGGCATCTGATCTGACGCTACCGACTACACGCGCCTTTGAAACCGGCACAACTCGGTATGAAGTGATTAGTACGCTTTTGCAGGAAATCAACTACCGAGACATTTATTTCAATAGTGATGGCGTGGCCGTATGTGAGCCTTGGAAGCCTGTAACGCTCACAGGCAAAACACACCGCTACGGAAAGCACGAAACCAACCTGCTTTATATTCCCATGACCGTTGACAACGACACATTCGATGCAGCCAACGTATTCGTTGACATTGTATCGTCAGCAGATTTGCCATCCGAATTGCGGGCAACCGCAGAAAACAACGATCCGAAAAGCCCCCTGAGCATCCTGCGCCGTGGCCGCCGGATCGTAAATGTGGAGACCGTTGAGGGGATTGCCTCTGAGCTTGCCTTACAAACGCATGTCAATCGGCGGATGCTTTTGTCAATGATGGCATCTGATTCCTACACATTTACCTCCTGCGGCGATACAGAACAGCCACACGGTCTGAATGACGGAATCTTAATGCTCCGTGATGGCATTGGTCTCATGGAAGAACAGGATTGGACGCTTGAGTGTGTGCCCGGCGGCCAGATGAGCCATACAGCAAAGAAGGTGTACTATGCATTTAGTTAAAAATGCCCAGGAACGGGAAAAGCTGCAAGAAGCACCGACCATCGGGAACATTGCAACCGTTGCAGGGGTATACAGTGATGGTATCGCTTTGATCCTGCCCGGCGACACTGAAGCGACAGAAAAGCACTATCCATATAATGCCTCAGCGACATTTGCTGTTGGGCAGCGTGTGCACATTGAACGAGATTCCGGCACGATTATCGTGGAGTATCCCATCGGTGGGAATGGAAGCTAATGGAGGTGAATTCGTGATTAAAAGTGATTTGGGTGCGGTAACCGCCTATGCGGATGCGGTGGCGCATGGCTACACTGGTACAAGGGAGGACTTTGGTAAGCTGCTGGCGGGTGCCGGGAAAAACCTTGAGGATGCAGTAGATGCCAGCAATGCGGCTGAGGCGGCGGCAGAAAATGCCGAAAATGCTGCTCAGACAGCCGCTGATGCAGCGGGTGTCGCTGGACAAGCTGCTGGCGTGGCCGGCAGTGCCGCTAAGGCTGCCAGCACCAGTGCTGGCGAGGCCGCACAGCGTGCAGCGGCGGCTGAAACTGCCAAGCAGGGAGCAGAGGACGCAGCAAAAAAGGCGCTTGAAGCAAAAACGGGCTCGGAAAACGCCCTGCAAGATGCTGGCGCAGCACCTGCACTGGATGATACCGATTGGTTTGAGGTGGTGAGTTGATGTATCGCGGTACAACCCCAACTTTTACTTTTACGCTGCCCATTGAGTGTGAGACCATTACCAAGCTGTCGGTAGCGTTCAAACAGGGCGGCAAGCTGCTGTTTGAGCGCGGCCTGCAGGACGTGACGATGTCCGGCAAGGTGCTTTCCTGCACATTGACCGAGGAGGAAACGCTGCAGCTTCGCGGGGACACGGGACTGCAAATTCAGCTGCGCGTTGGCGTTGGATCTGCCCGCATGGCCTCGCAAGTGTTCCGTGTGCCGGTCAGCCAGATTCTGAAAGATGGTGTGCTTACATGACGTTAGACGTACAGTTTGCCGCACCTTCCGCCTTTGTGGTGGAGTTTGGCACCGATGCCGATCTGCCCGCCGACATGGGGCAGACCACTATTTTATCCACCGCGCCGCAGTACAAGGGAGAGACAACCGTGACCCCGCGCATCTACGAGGAGACTCGTCTGAAAACCAAAGACAAGCTGATGCCGGACGATGTAACCGTGCGAAAGATTCCTCGGTACGAGGTCTCCAACGATTGCGGCGGTGTGACTCTGATTATGGGAGATGAGTATTTCAATGGCTAACCAATATGTAAATAAGGTCATCATCGGCAAGGAGGTCAAACTCGACCTGACCGCCGACAGCGTGACCCCGGACAAGCTGGCCAAGGGCATTACCGCCCACGATAAGACCGGCGCACCCATCACCGGCACCAGCACTAAGGACGTGGATTCCACGGACGCTACGGTTGCTGTGGCCGAAATGCTGGAAGGCAAAACGGCCTACGCTCGCGGTGCCAAGCTAATCGGCACGATGCCAAACAACGAGGCCGTGGCCGGGAAAATCACCCAAAAGGACGGAAAGTACACCATCCCCATGGGCTTCCACGATGGAAGCGGCAGCGCCGCCATCGATGAGACCGAGCAGGCCAAGCTGGTGCCTGCAAACATCCGCGAGGGGGTCACAATCCTAGGCGTGAAGGGTTCCATGTCCTCCTCCGAGGGCATGAAGCCCCAGGCCAAGAGCGTAACCCCGACCTTTGAGCAGCAAACCGTTATGCCAGACAGCAACTACAACTGCTTGTCACAGGTCACAGTAAATGCAATTCCTACGACTTATGTTGATAATGCCGCAGGTGGTCAGACTTTGACAGTGGGTGGCTGATATGGCAGTAAATAAAGTTGTTGTCAACGAGCAGACTATCATGGATTTGACTGACGATACAGTCACTGCTTCAAAACTTTTTAAGGGCATCACAGCTCATAATAAAGCCGGAGAACAAATCGTTGGCACTGCTGAAGTATCTACAATCTACAGTGGCACAGGAGATCCAAGCGCAACTCTTGGCAAAACTGGTGACGTTTATTTGAAGCTTGGTTGATGAGGAGGACACTATGGCAACAGAGTCGTTGAAAGTTACTCCTACATCGCTGGATACAGATTTGAGTAGCTATGATTCGATTAACTCATCTTATCCTCTACGCAATATCCTTGGCAAAGATGAAACAAACTCAACATTTACAAGATTTAATATGACCACTGGTGTATTGGCATACACATATGTGTTTCTGGTGTTTGACTTCTCAGCTATCCCTGAGAATGCTACAATCAACAGAGTCAGCTGTTCTTGTAAATGCAAATGCAGTAACTCATCAGCAGTGGTAGCTGGTAACAATGATATTGCTCTATGTGAAAACTCAAGTGTCATTGTAAGATCTAGTTCAACACGAACTTTTAGTACAAGTGCTTCTACAGAAACCATTTCTTCAGTAGAAATTACAAGAGCACAGCTTAAAAACTTGCGATTTAGACTTTTAGGTGCTCGAGGTTCGGTGGGTGTAAATAGAACTCACTACCTTGATTTGTATGGTGTCTCTATTACAGTAGAGTACACAACTCAAGATCAGGTAGAGATGCAGTTCAGTGTGAGTGGAACTTGGTTAAATGTGACTGAAGCCTATGTAAAATCTAATGATGGTGTTTGGATAAAACAAGAAGATTTCACAAAAGTTTTTGATGAAAGTAAAACATATGTTGCAGATTGATAGAAACAGGAGTGAAGAAACAGATCTGCTGGATGAATATGAACAACTTGTAATGGACACAGACGAATGATAGGAAGTGATACCATGATTTTTAGCGGGAGGAATCTCGTGAAGTATCCGTACAGCTGCTACGGCTACACGCGCGGCGGCAGCAAGCCCTGGCACAGGCGTATTATGATGCGCTGGATGCCGAGGACAGCAAAGAAGAGGCCACAGATGATACAGAGAAAGTCAGCTAAATGGTGCTATAGCTGACCATCAAACAGAAAGGACAACAAATCATGAGACTTTCAAATGGTGAAGTTTTACTCCGCTGGCCGCTGGATCAGCATATTTTGACCCAGGGCTGGCACTACAACAGCGGCCGCAGCCATAACGGCATCGACCTGCGCACCCAGATCGGCAACACCGCCGTGCGCCCGGTCTACGCGGCAGAGGACGGCACAGTGTCGGCCACCCAGCTGTGGGACGGCCACACCACCGACGAGCGCAGCATGCAGAGCTACGGCAACTACGTGGACATCCGCCACGCCGACTACAGGCAGCAGAGCCTCGTTACCCGGTACGCCCACCTGTTCAAGTTTATTGTTGCCAAGGGAGAAAAGGTCAAAGAGGGCCAGCTGATCGGCTACAGCGGTGCCACCGGCAACGTTTTTGGCGCGCACCTGCACTTCGAGGTGCTGCTGGGCGGCAAGCGCACCAACCCGCTGACCTGGCTGGATGATGACTTCACCACCGCCAGCAGCAGCGTCTACACCTACGGTCCCGGTGAGCATGCGGTCGAGCGCCCGGCCGAGGACAAGCCTGCCGCCTCCACGCTGCAGACCATCTGTGCCAGCAACCTGACCAACGCCCAGGCCATGGCGGTGTTTAGTCTGGCGATCCAGCTGCAGCTGGTGGCCATGCGGCTGTACTGGGCAGAATTCAGCGATGCCGAGATGGCGCATCAGAACATCGAGGTCGGCCCCATCACCCAGGGCGATGCCAAGGCCGTGTTGGACAAGCTGTCCGCCGTAGGTGCCAAGGGCACCGCGCAGGCAGCGTGAACGAAAGGAGTAAACCATGAAAGACGACAACATTTTCCTGTGGGTCAAGGCGGTGATTGCAGCCGCCTGCGGTGCCTTTACCGCGGCATTCGGCTGGCTGGGCTGGCTGGTGGTGGCCTGGGCTGCCTGCATGGTGCTGGATTGGCTCTCCGGCAGCGCGGCGGCCGCCAGCAGGGGAGAGTGGTCCAGCGCCGTGGCACGGTCTGGCATCTGGCACAAGGCCGGCATGCTGGTCGTGGTCATTGTGGCCGCACTGACCGATGCTGTGCTCAGCATCGCGGTCGCCAACCTGCCCGGCCTGGGCATTACGTACCAGAATCTGATCCTGCCGGTGGTGTTGGTGTGGTACATTTTTACCGAACTCGGCTCTATCGCCGAGAACGCCGCCCACATGGGTGCCGATGTCCCTGATGGCCTGCTGAAGCTGTTGGCCGCCGGGAAGAAGGCAGCGGAACGGCAGAGTAAGGACGACGAGGAATAAGAGAAGCGGCGGGCTACCCAATGGGCGGCCCGCCGCTTTATTTTTTTATAAAATTTTTCTGAAAAATTATTCTATCGCTATATAGTCCTGTTATTCGGGATAGTTCATACAGGTTTACGTACAGGTTTACGAGTGCTTATGAGCGCTTATAGGTGGTGAGCGTGTCAATATTTATATAAAAGTAAAAGCGCATATTCAACGATTTATCGTTAAATATGCGCTTGTTTTGGAGCGGGATACGAGTCTCGAACTCGCCACCTACTGCTTGGGAAG
>ERZ1034915.317-NODE-317-length-33802-cov-4.110291_pt1 | contig 33802 bp, 30 predicted proteins | sample MGYA00520592_ERZ1034915 | MGnify/ENA primary metagenome ERZ1034915 (study PRJEB33766, sample SAMN09781787) | gut metagenome | biome: gut microbiome | host: Homo sapiens | place: Madagascar | study: EMG produced TPA metagenomics assembly of the PRJNA485056 data set... | reverse complement strand
CGACGCCGGGCGCCACTCCGGCCGCAGCGCCGGCTGCTGGTGCTCAGCAGACTGCTGCTCCGCAGGCCGCTAATGGCTCTGCCCTGCAGCAGACCGGCGACGCTGCTCCGATTGCGGCTGTTGCCGTTGTCGCTGTGGCGGCGCTTGCCGTCGCGGCATTCGCGGTGGCTCGTCGCCGTAAGGCTTCGTACGGCGCTCACCGCCGCATGAGGTAATCGTTTCCGCTTGCCTGGTGCAAGCGGGCGATTGGCTATCGAGCCTGCGTTGCCCTTCGGGGCGGCGCAGGCTCGTTGGGTGAGGCTTCCGCGCATGGTCGATAGGCATCGATCATGCGCGGGCGTTTGCGTCCTGAAAGATGCGTTGAAGCGAAAAGAGAGGGTTTTCGATGATTCATACAAGGAAGCGAACGGCGTTGAGCAGGGCGTTCGCCGTTGTCGCGCTTACGTGCGTGCTTACGACGGGGCTTATGCCCGCGCAGGCGTTCGCCTATTTCAACCGCGGGGCCGTGGAGGTTTCGCTTGGGTCGCAATCTGTCGAGGTGGCGGCGGGGCAGACCATGAACGTGACAGTGTCTACCACGCCCGCATCCGATGAGCAAACGGAGGGCTGCGGCATGCCGAAGTGCCCGCAGGGCTGCTCGGCAAGCTGCACCGATGAAAACGGGCAGTGCGGGTGCGCCGGCAAGGAATACCGGACGTACTATCCCAGCGCCGTGGCAACGTCAAGCGATTCGAGCGTTGCCGTGGCAACCGTCAGCGGGAACACGCTGACGGTGTATGGCAAGAAGGCCGGTGAGGCAACCATCACGGTGCGCGCTTCGCTGCGCCAGTTCACCGACGGGCAGGCCACGGTGGCCGTGAAGGTTTCCGGCACCGCCGATGGCCAGGCCGCAGGCTCGGTCGCGTTCGTCGACGTACCCGAGGTCGCCGCTGCTGCTCAGGAGGACAAGGCCGACGTGGTGGACAAGACGGTCATGGGCCGCGCTATCCACATGGTGCGCATCGGCGATTCGCTTGACGCGCAGGCTCACCTGGCGCAGCTTGCCGGCGTTGACGGCGACGTGACGTTTTGGTCGGGCGACACCTACTACCACCCCGACTACTCGCTGACGTTCAAAGGCACCGAGTGCGCCGTCGACGCGCTGTTCCCGTTCTCCGCGGCGCTGAACGTGACCACGCAGGCAGAAGGGAAGCTCTATCAGGCGCTTTCGGGCGAGGACTGCTTTGTGGTGGTCGATTTCGTCCAGCAGGGCGCGCTTCCTGCGGCGGCTACGGTGTATGCCCAGGTCAATGGCGCTATTGATGATGGCAAGGATGTGGTGCTGTTCTCGTATGACGACGCTGCGAAGGCGTTTGTCCGCGAAGATGCGCAGGCCGCCATGGTGGGCGGATATGCCAGCTTTACGGTTTCCGAGGGTAAAACGTACGTCGTCTCCTGCCGCGACCTTGCGGCTAAGGCGAACACGGTGGTGACGGGCGGTGTTTCCGCATCGAACGGTGCCGGCAGCTGCTGCGATCCGGCGGGCATGGACTCCATGGGCGCAAACCAGGGGTCGCAGGCGATGGCTTCGCAAAACCTGCCGCCGTTTGTGCTGGTCATCGTCGCGCTGATAGTGGCTGCGGCCGCCGGGGCAGGCGTTGCCGTGCTGGTAATGCGCAAGCGCAAGCCGGCGGCACCGCAGGCGGACGTGCCCGATTTCCGCAAAGAGCAGGACTAGGAAAGCGCAAGGGGGTTTTCATGAGAAACGGTTTCGGGAAAAGCGCGGCCGTGCGCCCGGCGTTCGCGTTTATCGCTTGTGCGGTGACGTTGGCGCTGGTGGCGTCGTTCGTTCCGTTCACGAAGGCTTCGGCCTACTATAGCTTCGGCACGGTGGGGGTGTATGCCGGCAGCTCGAGTTTGAGCGTGCAGGCGGGGTCTACCACGCAAACCAGCATCACCGTCAACCCGTCGTCTGACAGCCAGACGCTGGGCTGCGGCATGGCGAAGTGCCCGCAGGTGTGCACGTCCGACGGTGCCTCGTCTGCCGGTTACACCTGCTTTGACACGAACGGCCAGTGCACGTGCGCCGGCACGTCGTATTCCACGTATTACCCCGAGGTGTCCGCGCAATCCAGCAACAGCGGCGTGGCCACGGCCTACGTCAGCGGCGGTACGCTGGTGGTAACGGGGCATGCGGCGGGAAGCGCCACCATTACGGTGAACGCTTCGCTGCGTCAATGGGAAAGCAACTCCACCACGGTGCAGGTCAACGTTACGGCGCCGGCACAGCCTTCGCAGCCTTCCGCCTCCGGCGGCTCCACGGGTGCCTCGTCGCCTTCCGCTTCTTCTTCCGCACCGGCGGCTTCGGACGCCGCGTCCGCTTTGGGCGCCTCGGGTGCGGCTGGTGAGGCAGCGCCCGCCGTGTCGGCCGCGGCTATTCCGCAAGCTGCCGAGGCCACCGATTCGCGCGACGATGCCTTGAACGAGACCGTGGTTGAAACCGTTGCGGGCAAGGTGTACGTGGTTGAGAAGAACAGCTACTTGAACACGGCCGACGAACTGGGCAAAATTGCTGGCACGTCCGATCAGGTTGTCATCTGGGCGGGCGCTTCTTCGGACAAGCCCGATTACTCTTGGACGTTTGTCGGCTCTGATGTGGACGCATCGCGCGCGGCTGTGCAGTTCGATCCCACCATCACCGTGTCGAAGCTGGGCACGGGCGACGTTTCGAACATCATGAAGCAGGCGCGCGACGGCCTGGTCATGGAGTTCGCACACTCGGGCATGCTGCCGGGCACGGCTTCCGTGTACATCAAGACCACGGGCACGTTCGCCGATGGCACCGAGCTGCATCTGTACGTGTTCAACGAGCAGGAAAAGCGCTTCGAGCTGGCGCAGACCGATGCCGTGAAAGCCGAAGCGGGCTATGCGACATTCAAGCTCGACCATTGCTCCACCTGGGTGCTTTCGACGGACGATTTGACGAAGTACCAGGTCGAAGAGACGAACACGCCGGGCGCCATCGCCGTTGACAAGCAGGATTCCATTGCGGCAGATGTTATGCCGGCGTGGGTCGTGCCCGCAGTAGCCGGTGCCGTTATTGTGGTGGTGCTTGCCGCGGCGGGCATTGCCGTGGCGCGGCGCCGTGCGAAGGGCGCGAAGGCGGAAGCTGAGCCGGCGGGTGCGGACGCGCCGAAGGCTGCCGAGGAAGAGCATGCAGGCGAAGATACCGCCGCCGAAAGCGGTGTGGCCTGCGAGGACGCCGCCGCCGAAAGCGCGGTTGATGCTGAGGATGACGGCGATGCGGTCGAAAAGTAGGGGCGTTTCCTTGTGTGGCCGCGTAGCTGCGTTTTTGTGCGCGGCGGCGTTGGTGTTCGCTTGTTCGCCCGCCGCGTTTGCCGATATGGGCTCCATGGGCGGCATGTCCATGGGTTCGGGTTCGAACTCGGGCTCCGATGCGGCCGCAAGTTCCGCCGCTTCGTCGTCCGATGCTAACGCCGACGCCGACGCCGAGCCGCTTGGCCTCATGCCGCGCTTGTATAAGCTCACCGGTGTCAGCAGCGCGGCAAGCGGGTCGGGCGACCTGCCGAAAGAGCAGGTGGGAGCCCTGTTCCCGAATTTGCTGGACGTTAGTTGCACGCCAACGTCCATCAGCGTGGGCGTGGAATGTCATATGGACGAGGTGTGCGGCTACGATCCCTGCACGTGCGGCAAGCCCGACGCATGGGGCCACTGCGCATGCGGCGGTTTCCGCGATGTTGCGCCCTCGGTGAGCATCTCGGTTGCCGACCCGTCCGTGGCGTACGTGATGCAGGCGTTCGGGCGCACCTGGATTGTGCCTGTTACGGCGGGCACCACTACGGTGACCATTGCCGCCGACCTGGTCCATTACCGCAGCGCCTCGTATTCGTTCCAGCTTGAAGTGCTGCCGTTCGGCATTGTTGACGTGCTGCTTGTTGCCGCCTGCGTGCTGTTGGCGGCAGCCATTGCGGTGGGCATCGTGTTCGCCGTGCGCGCGTTGGTGCGCTTGGCGAAAGCGCGCCGGGCACAGGCGCGGGTTTGGGCGCGCCGCGCCGATGAATTGAAGGGGGAATATCCTTTGACGTGGAAGGCGAAGCTGTCGTCTGAAAAATACGCAAGCAAGCATTATGGTCGGCGCCGTTGCGCGGGCAAGTCGTCGCCGTTTGCTCATGACCTGGCGTTTTCTCTACGAAGCGCGCTGCCGGTGCTGGTGGCGGGTTTGGCGTTGTTCTTGGTGCTTGTACCGGTGAGCACATGCGCCGTCAGCGATTTTTCGGTATTCAACGTGAACTACACGCACGAACAGCTGAAATACCAGCTGTACGCTCAAGATTTGGCGCCGTTCGTGAACATCGCCTGCGTGGTGCTTGGCGCTGTGCTTGCCGTGGTGCTGTTCAGGTTTTTGCTGGTAAAGTGCGCCACCACGGCGTTTTTCTCCGTGGGCCTCTCGCGTATGAGGCTGTTTTTCGCGCGTTTGCTTGCCGGGGTCGTGTGCATCGTTGCGGCAATCGGCGTGCCGTTTGCCGTTTCGCTGGCACTCAACGTGACGGCGCTGGGGTGGTATGACGGCCAGCTGTACGAGTTCTTCTTCGTGACGTGCGGTTACATCGTCGTGGCGTTCGTGGCGTTCGCGCTGACCACCATTGCCATATCGTGCGCGGGCACGTATTTCGAGACGTGCGCGTTTGCGGTGGTTTTGCTTGTCGGCGTAACGGCGGTGCTGTGGGGTGTGGGCGTTTTGGCCGGTCAGTTGCTTGTCGGCAATGCCGCCGGCGCCACGCTGTATGGGCAATCCGCGCAGGTTGCGCCTTCGCTGCTTGGTTCGCTTTCGTGGGCGAACCCGCTGCTGTTCTTCGCCGAGCAGGGCGGGCAGCACCAGTTCTTCAAGGCGCTGCACCCGGTGTATTACCCCGAGCTTGGCAATTGGTCGCTGGTCATCGGTTGGCTGGCGGTGGCCCTGGTGCTTGTTGCCGCAGGTATGCTGCTGTTTTGTCGTCGCCGCGGCGAGCAGGCGGAAATGGCCGGCAAGCAGCCGGTGCTGACGTTCGTGGCCGTGGCGCTGTTCGGCTTCGCGGCGTTTTGCGCGGCCGTCATGCTGCTTGGCGGCGTGGATATTGCCGTGGCGTTCGTGGTGGCCGTGGCGTTGTTCTTGCTGGTGTCACTCGTTCTGCTGTTCGGGCCGCTGCGTGGACGCACATCGCGCCGCGTCACGCTTGGCTGCGTTGCGGCCGAGCTAGCTTGCATGGCGCTGGTGGCGGGCTCTATCGCGGGCGGCGGTTTCGGTTTCGCCACGTATATTCCCACGGCTGACCAGGTGGAAAGCGTGGAAGTGTCCTACAACGGCTCCCCAAGCTACCTGACGGAAGGCTTCTCCGGCGTGTCGGGGGGCGCTTCTTATTACTACACGTCGTACCGCACGTATGCGCAGCCGTCGTCTATCGACATCGTGCGCTCGCTGCACGAGCAGCTGGTAGACACGGCGTCGCAGGCGCGCGAAACGAACTACGAGGATTTCGAGAGCAGCGTCGTTCCCTACGATGTGGTGCTGCGCTATCACCTGGTAGACGGCTCGGAAGTGGTGCGCTACTACAGCCAGGCCACGGTCGGCGAGCTTTCCGCCATGCTGTCGCTTGACAACGACGAGCACACCCACGAGCTGGAAAACGCCGTTATCACCGCCGATGTGTCGGGACTTTCGCAAGGCGAACGGGCGGCGCTGAGCGAATCGCCTTCGTACAACGCGTACCGTTCGGGATCCATCTACGCTGCTGATGGCGTGCTCAACCGCATCGTGGCCGTCACCGTATCCGACGAAGAGCGCGCCGACCTGCTGCGCGCGCTGACGCAGGACCTCTCGGTGCTGCCTGCCAGCGAGCGGTATGCGCCGAGCAAGCCGACGAACGTGTGCCTCATGTTCACCATGTCGCCCGAGCTTGATGTGGCGTCGTTCGGCTACTCGTTCAGCAACGCGGTGTCCTACATCACCGACGATTGGACGAACACCATGGCGTGGTTGCGCAGCCACGGCGTCGTCGATGCGCTGGGTGGTCAGCTTGATTCGCGCGTCATCGAGCAGCTGACGTTCCAGCTTGACGACCCCTATGCGTCCATCAACAAGGTGACGCAACCGGTGAGCAGGTATTTCATGGCATACCGCGGCGAGGTTGCGGGCCAGTACTGGATCACGCAGGATTACGGTTCGCTTAAGGTGGTTGACGACCAAGCGAAAATCGCCGAGGTGGTGCCGAACCTACGCACGGGCTGCTACATGACGGGCGGTTACCTGGTGCAGGCGAAGCTGCGCGGCATCGAGGCGTACGTGTATTTCTATCTGCCGGCCGATTTGGCGCCGTCGTTTTTGTAGGAAGGGGACTCCTGTGATCGAGGTTTCTGGCGTATCGAAGCGCTTCGGGTCTTTCACGGCGCTTGACGATATCTCGCTTTCCGTTTCCGACGGGCAGGTGTACGGGCTGGTCGGCTACAACGGCGCGGGCAAAACCACGCTGCTGAAAATCATCGCGGGCGTGTATCGCCCTGATAGCGGGCAGGTGCACATCGATGGCGTGAGCATGCACGACGACCGCGTCAGCCACGATTCGCTGTTCATTGTTGCCGACGAGCCGTTTTTCCTGCCGCAGGCCACTCCCGAGACCATGCGCGGCTTTTACCGCGGGTACTACCCGAACTGGTCCGATGACGTGTACGAGCGCATGTTGGCGCTGTTCGGGCTTGACTCCGCGGCGAAAGTGGCGGGTTTCTCGAAGGGCATGCAGCGCCAGCTGGGCATTCTGCTGGGGTTCGCCACCGGTGTGAAAACCATGCTGCTCGATGAAAGTTTCGATGGCCTTGACCTGTCGAAGCGCAACCTGCTTAAGCGGTTGCTGAAGGCGTATGCGCGCCATTACGACGCGGCGGTTATTTTGAGTTCGCATAACTTGAAGGAGCTTGAGGACGCGGCCGACCACCTGGGCATGATCAAGGGTTGCCATCTGGTGTTCGACGGGTCGGTGGCTTCGGTGCATCAGCGATATCCGGGCGCGTCGCTTGAGGAGATTTTCCTGTCGGAGGGCGGCAACGTCGTGGAGGACATCGATGGCATCTTTGCGTAGGGAAATAGGCGGGTTGCGGCGCCTGCTTGGAGCCGCCGCCGCTTTGGCGTGTGCGGCGCTGTGCGCGCTTACACCGGGCGTTGCGCGTGCCGATGAGGCGCCGGTGGTGAGCGTTGTGGCCGTTGAGGGGTCGACGCTTGGCAGCACGTGGCAGAGCGATGTTGCGGCGGGCTCTGCCGTTCAAACGCTTCCGCGCGTGACGCCCACCATGCTTGACGTCGCATGCGACCCCGACACCATTCAGGTGGGCGTCAGCTGCGGCATGGATTGGATGTGCGGCATCAAACCGTGCCTGTGCGGATCGGCCGACCACTGGGGCGGGTGCTCGTGCAACGGTTTGGTTGACGAATCGCCCCAGGTGACGTGGGAGTCGTCTGACGAGGACGTCGTGCGCGTAACCGAGGCGTTCGGGCGCACGTGGCTGGTGCCGGTTGGCGCCGGGCAGGCAACGCTGACGGCAACGCCGACGCTTTCATATCACGATGGGGTTGCGGCCTCGATGACCGTTTCCGTTGACGGTCCGCAGGTTGCGGATGGGATTGCGGTTGCGCTTGTTGCGGGTGTGGTGGCGGTAGTTGTTGCGCTGTGCCTTGCCATCAGGCGTTTTGTTCGAAACAGGGAGGGGCTAACGTGAGAACATGCTTTCGTGTTTGCCGGGCGGGCGCGGTTGGCGCCGCTGTGGCTGTGGCTCTGCTGGCCTGCGCGCTGCTGTGCGCGTGCGGTTCGCAGGCGCGTGTGGATGAAGCATCCCCGCGCGTGGCCAACGTCGACCTGGCCACCACCAGCTCTATGACCGAGGTTTCGCAGGCAATACGCATTTCAGTGTCGTTCGATGGTCCCATCAGCGCGCAAGGCGATGTTGCGGGCGATTTTGCCCTGCTCATCAATGGGAAGACGCCCGATTCGTCTGTGGTGAAAACCGACGTGCGCGCAAACGCCAACGGTGTCGTCGTCACGCTGAGCCCCGCGGACGGCGCGGCTCAGGGCGCGGGTGCGGGGCAGTTCTTCGCCATGTACCAGGCGCAGTTCTCGCTTGCGTCTTCGCGCGAAGACGGCGCCCTGCCGCACATCACGGGTCAATCGGGCTCGAACGCGGTGATCGACCAGCCTATCGAGGGCACGCTGCCAAGCGGGCTTGCCATCTCGATGGACGAGCAGCGTGCGGGTTCTGCCGCGGAAAACGTGGCCGCGCAAACGACGTTCACTGTCACTTCGCCTGCGCTCGCGCGCGTCATCACGTGGTTCTCGCCCGATGGCGGCGCTACCGTACTGCTTAAGCACAACCACAACTTCGCGCAGGCCGATGCCGCCGATTGCGCGGCTGATTTGGCGAAAGTGGTGAACGCGCAGCCCGAGCTGGGCATCACCGCAACCGCCCAGGGCGAGCGTGTTGTGCTGGCGGCAACGTCGGTCGTCGATGGGCAAGTCATCGAGCCGGTTGTCGTCGAAGGCGTGGGCGTGTCGGGTGGAACATACGACGCTTCTATGGGGACGGGGGCCTGATGCGCGGCGGTGCGGTAGAAAAGCGCGCGCATTCGGCGGCCGACGGCTCGGCCGCGGCGCGGCGCCGCAAATGGGTTTGCATCGTATTGCTTTCGGTGCTGCTGGTAGTCGTGTTCGCTTTTTCGCTGTGCCTGGGTCGTTATCGCGTCGACATGGGCGAATTGGCAAGCTTGCTGCCATGGCCGGCGCAGGACGCCGATCCCGGCGCAACGCTCAGCGCGAACGTGTTCTTCACCATTCGCATGCCGCGCGTGCTTGCGGCCCTGGTGGTGGGCGCAGCGCTTTCGGGCGCGGGCTGTGCGTTTCAGGGCATTTTCAAGAATCCCATGGTGTCGCCCGACCTGTTGGGCGCATCGGCGGGCGCGTGCTTCGGCGCAGCGCTTGGCATATTGCTGTCGTTCGGCAGCGTGGGCGTTGAGGTGGCCGCGTTCGTCATGGGTATCGTGGCCGTGGCCGCAAGCTACGCGCTGTCGTCCGTCATCGGCCGGCGCATGGGCGGCGTGCTGGTGCTGGTGCTATCGGGCTTGGTGATAGGGAACCTGTTCCAGGCGTTCACCTCGGGCATGAAGTTTTTGGCTGACCCGAATTCGCAGTTGCCCGAAATCACGTTTTGGCTGATGGGCGGCTTGTCGTCTGTGCGCGAAGGCGACCTTGCGGGCCTGCTGGCGGCGTTTTTCGTGGGCCTTGTGGGCCTGCTTGCGCTGCGGTGGCGCATCAACGTCATGGCGCTGGGCGACGATGAGGCGCAATCGCTGGGCATCGACGTGCGCGCCACGCGGCTTTTAGTCATCGCGTTCGCCACGCTGCTTACGTCGGCGTCGGTTGCCGTGGCGGGCATGGTCGGCTGGGTCGGTCTTATCGTGCCGCACCTTGCACGCTTTTTGGTGGGGGCGGACCATCGCGCGCTCATTCCGGCATCCATGCTGATGGGCGGCTCGTTTTTGCTGCTTGTCGACGACGTGTGCCGTTGCATCTACACCACCGAGATTCCGCTGTCCATCCTTACCGCCATTCTGGGTGCGCCGCTGTTCGTGTACCTTATTTGCCGGCAAAGGAGGGCGTCATGAGCGAAATAGCGACGTTTGGGGCTGCTCGGAGCACGGCCGAAGCCGAGCACGGGGCAGTAGGTCGCCCCATGCTTGAGGTGCGCGACGTTTCGTGCGGTTATGGAAGCCGTCTCGTGCTCAGCAATGTGTCGTTTTCCGTGCAGCGCGGGCGCGTGCTGGTTATGCTCGGGCCGAACGGCGTAGGCAAGACCACGCTGTTCAAAACCATTCTGGGGTTTCTGCCGCGCCTGGGCGGTTCGGTGCTGGTGGATGGCGAAGATGTCGGCAGCTGGACGCGACGGCGGCTTGCCCAGTCGGTTTCGTATGTGCCGCAAACGCACGATTCCGCGTTCGGCTTTACGGTGCGCGAAATGGTGCTCATGGGCCGCACGCCGCGCGCGCAGGGGCTTTCGGGTCCTACGCGCGCCGATGAGCAGGCGGCGTGCGCAGCGCTTGACCGCTTAGGGCTTGGCACGTTGGCCGATCGCGATTGCACCACGCTTTCGGGCGGCGAGATGCAGATGGTCTTGGTTGCGCGCGCCTTGGCCCAGCAACCTAGCCTGCTGGTGATGGACGAGCCGTGCGCAAACCTTGACCTGGGCAATCAGGTGCGCGTGCTCAAACAGGTGCGCGAGTTGGCGCGCCAGGGCCTTGCCGTGGTGGTCACGTCGCACGACCCGAACCATGCGCTGCTGCTCGACAGCGACGTGCTGTGCGTAGGGCGCGGCGCGTGCGTAGCTCACGGTGCGGCGCGCGATGTCCTGACGCCCGATCTGCTTGCGCAGCTGTACGGCGTGGACGTGGGCATAGGCACGGTGAAGGACGATCGAGGCCGCATTGCGCCGGCGTGCGCACCGTTTTTGCAGGACGAATGCCAGGAAGGTGACAACGATTATGAGCATTGCTAGCGCCAAGACACTCGATAGGCGCACGTTTATGAAGCTTGCGGGCCTTTCGCTATGCGCCGGCGGCTTTTTGTCGCTTTCGGGCTGCGGGCTTGATTTCTCGAAGGGAAACCTGCGCTCGATTACCGATATGGGCGGGCGACGCGTGTCGCTTCCCGAGCAGGTGGACCGGGTATTCTGCACGAATCCCATCGGCACCGTCGACGTGTTCGGGCTTGCCCCCGAAAAGCTTGCCGGCTGGAATTTCCGCCCGGCAGGCGACAACAAGAAGTACATTCCCGACGAGTATTTCGCCTTGCCGTCGCTGGGCGTGTGGATGGGCGCCGGCGCCGTCCCGAATGCGGAGGAGATTGCCGCGCAAAACCCTGATGCACTGCTGTGCTTTTGGACGGCCGACGAAGTGGGAGCGAACATGGCCGACGAGGTGCAGAACCAAACGGGGCTTCCGGTGGTGCTGGTGGACTACGACGTGCGCAGCGCGCCCACAACGTTTCGCTTCCTTGGTGATTTGATGGGCTGCTCCGAGCGCGCTGAAGAGCTTGCGTCGTATTGCGAGGGCAAGCTGGCAACCATCCGCGCCGTGGCCGATGCGGTTCCCGAAAGCGAGCGAAAGCGCGTGTTCCTTGCGCAAGGCAACGACGGGCTTACCACCGACCCGGTTGGCAGCATGCACGTCACCGATGCGTTGGAGCTGATCAACACGGAAAACGTGGCGGATATGCCGGGCACGCAGGGGCAGGGCATGGGCATGCCCAGCGTGAACCTTGAGCAGATCATCAACTGGAACCCCGACGCGGTGCTTGTTGCCGAATTCAGCATGAGCGATTCGGAAAGCTCTGACATCTACAGCGAAATCCAGCAAGACGCGCATTGGCAAAACGTGGCGTGCGTTGCATCCGGCGAACTGTACCGCATCCCTCAGTCGCCGTTCTCGTGGTTCGGGCGCCCGCCCTCGGCCGTGCGCATTCTTGGGTGCTTGTGGTTGCTGAAAGTGCTGTATCCCGCCTATGCGTCCGGCATCAACATGCGCGATGAGACCATCGAGTTCTACCGCATGTTTTACCGTTACGATAAGTTCGACGAATACACGCTGGATAACCTGCTGAGCGCGGCAGGCATCGATCCGGTGACGGGCGAGAAGGCTTAACGTGGCAAGGACGGTGTAAGCCGATAACCGGATTGGGATGAAGCTGCAGGCGGGGCAGGGGGCAGTGCCATTAAGGTGGGTAAGGAGATGCTGCTTGCCGTCTTGATGGCACTGCCCTTTGGCCCTGTTTCGCCCGATATCGCCGGTTAATGTCGGTAACCGATAAGTGGAATCAGATGCAAAAAGGTCTGATGAAGTACTCTTCATCAGACCTTTTTGCTGAAAAGCAAGCGACGGGCTTATTTCCCGTTGCGCATTTTCTTTACGCCGTCGGCTGCGATAGCGGCGCCGGCCCCGATGGTCAGCACGCCGGGCCCGGGCAGGATAAGCATGGGCACGCCAACGGCCATGACCGCCACACCCGCAACGGTTTGCGCCGCGCCGCTTATACGACCGCCGCCTTTTTCGCGAACGGGGTTGCCGAAGCCGTCGACGAACGTGGTGTGCAACGGCTCGTTGTCAACGGCCTGCTTCTGCTTGCCGAACGTTGGCGGCGTGAAGGCTTCCGCGGCGGTGTGCGCGGTCGCCCCTGCGGTTTGCGCTGCTCCGCGCGCCGCGTCGATGGGGGTGACGTCGATGATGGGGTGCCGGGGAAACGCCATGTGCTGCCTTCTTCCGTTGCCGTGCTTCGCGGTGACGCGGGGCTGTACCCCGCGCGAGAGTTTGTTGTGCGGGACGGGCATAGCAGCCTCGTTCCGCTTTCGGTACCATACCGCGCCGCGTGCCCGGCCTGTCAGCTGCGTGGCGAACCGTCACCAACGCGTAACGCGTTGCCCATATCGTCTTGATGGGCCTTGCGGCTGCCGGCGGCCTGGCAGACGCTGATGCATTGGCGTACGCGCCGCGGGCTTCGCGCGCGATATCGTGAGCGCGCAACTCTTCTTTACCTGCTCATGTGCGGTGTATGCGAAAGTGCAACACGCTTTGAACAGCCACCTGCCCGCTGTGGCATTCCCCGTCTTCTCGATGCGTGCTCGGCGACACGCCCCGGGGCGTGTCCATACAGTAACGTTTACCCTGTTCGGCGGCCAAATTGCGCTACACTGTAGCCAACGCATTCTCGCGCCGATGGGACGGTGCTTCCGCTTGTTCTAGCTTCGGGGCTCTTCTGAAGCAATCGGCGCGCTGCAACACTGCGGTTCGTTTGCGCTCGCGCCTTTTGGGGATTTGGCGCGGTCGCCTTATTAGGGGAAGGTGATCTTATGGCAGCTCCTGCTACCGAACATGTTCGCAATATCGTGCTGGTGGGCCAAGACGGCGCCGGTAAAACGTCGCTGGCCGAGGCCATGCTGCACGTTTCGGGCCGCACGCCGCGCATGGGCACCACGCACGACGGCAAATCGTATCTGGATTACGACGAAGAGGAGATTCGCCGCAAGTTCACCATCGGCACGTCCATCGCGCCCATTCCGTACCACGACTACAAAATCAACCTGCTTGACACCTCGGGCCACCCCGATTTCATCGGCGACACGCTTGCTACCATGCAGGCTGCCGAAATGGCGCTGTTCGTGATTGATGCCGTGGCAGGTCCGCAGGTCATGACCACGAAACTGTGGCGCGAGGCCGAGGGCATGCGCCTGTCGCGCGCCGTGTTCATCAACCACATCGACCGCGAGCACGCCAACTTCGACACCATCATGGCGCAGCTGCACGCGCGTTTCGGCAGCCGCTTGGGGCCGGTCACCATTCCCATCGGCGTGGCGGAGAACTTCAAGGGCGTCATCGACGTGCTGCGCATGAAGGCGCGCTATTTCGATCAGGACGGCACCACCGACGACCGCATCGAGGACATTCCGCCCGAGTACGAGGAAGAAGCGCAGATCGCCCGCGACAAGCTGTGCGACCTGGTGGCCGAGGCCGACGACGAGCTGATGATGAAGTACCTTGACGGCGCGGAGCAGCTGACGCAGGAAGAGCTTGAGCGGCTGCTTGACCAGGCCATCGCGCAGGAGCTGTTCATTCCGGTGTACGTTGGCTCCACTATCATCGAACAGGGCATTCGCTGCGTGATGAAGGACATCTGCACGTATTTCCCGCACCCGCGCCATCACGGGGCGTTCCGCCTGGCAGACGGCAACGAGACGTTCGTGGACGCAAACGGCGAGCCGGCCGCTTTCGTGTTCAAAACCGTTGCCGACCCGTTTGTGGGACGCTTGAGCTACCTGAAAATCTTCAGCGGTACGCTTACGCCGGGCATGGAGCTTATCAACTCGCGCACGGGCAAGAAAGAGCGCCTGGGGCACCTGTACGTCATGATGGGCAAAGAGGCCACGGACGTGAAATCGGCGAAGGCCGGCGACATCATCGTGGTGCCGAAGCTTGCCGACACGCGCGCGTCCGACACGCTGTCACTGCTTGGCAGCACCGCCATCGACCCGCTGCCGCTTCCCGCGCCGCAGTATCCCGTTGCCATCGAGGCTGCGAACAAGAAGGAAGAGGACAAGGTGGGCGCGTTTTTGGCGCGCGCCGCCGAGAACGACCCCACGCTGCGCATCAGCCGCAACGAGGAAACGCACCAGACCATCGTCACCGCCATGGGCGAGGCGGCGGTGGAAACGCTGCTGGCGCGCATGAAGGAGCGGGCCAAGGTTGAGGCGCGGCTTGTGCCGGTGCGCATTCCGTATCGCGAGACCATCCGCAAAACCGCCGAAGCGCAAGGGCGCCACAAGAAGCAGACGGGCGGCGCCGGGCAGTTCGGCGATTGCTGGCTGCGCATCAGCCCGAACCCGGGCGCGGGCTACGAATTCGTGGACGAGATCAAAGGCGGCGCTATCCCCGGTGGCCTTATTCCCGCAGTTGACAAGGGCGTGCAGGAGGCCATGGCCGAAGGGTTCTTGGCGGGATACCCCATGGTGGACATCAAGTGCGCCGTGTTCGACGGCTCGTATCATTCGGTCGATTCGAACGAGATGGCGTTCAAGACGGCTGCGCGCATCGGCTTCCGCGCGGCATGCGAGAAGGCCGAGCCCATTCTGCTTGAGCCCATGGCGAACATGGACATCGTGGTAACCGAGGAATACGCCGGCACCGTTATGGGCGACATCTCTACGCGTCGCGGCCGCATCGTGGGCACCGACTCCACCGATGAAGGCGAGACGGTCATCATGGTGCGCGTGCCGTATGCCGAAGTGGTCAGCTACACGAAGGATTTGCGCGCCATGACGCGCGGCTCGGGCTCGTACTTCATCCAGCTGGAAGGCTACGACCCCGCGCCTGCCGATGTCACGAAGAAGCTCGTCGCAGAATACCAGGCAGCCCGCGGATAGCGTTTCGCGGTAGTTCGTGCTGATGGTTAATGATAAAGCGGGCCCGATTTCAATCGAATCGGGCCCGCTTTCTGCTGGACGCATATATGCTTACGAGATGATGTTCGCCGGGCGCTCTACGCGATTAACGGGTTGGAAAACGCGGCGCAATCGGCCTTGTGCGTTGTGTCATCTTTGCTTGCGTTTAAGCGGCAATTCGCGATGTGTGATGCTGGGTCATTGATTCTTGCGATGGCTGAGAGATCGAAATACGGTAAGATGTTTTCTTTCCCCTCGTCAAAAAGCCTATCGAGTTCCGAGGCGCTAATTGTTTTCGTCATACAGGGCCTCCTCTTCTTGCCTTGATCTTCTTACTGATATTATACGCACATTTGCGCCTCTGTTGGTAGCTACGGCCGTCCAATGTTTTCCTTGCATTTTCCCGATGACTAGATAGCGTATTTCATCATCGCTGCGAGCAGGTACCAGTATTGCTTTCGGGTCGTTCCAAAGTGCTTTTGCCTCTTCGAAATCCACTCCGTGCTTCATTTTGTTTGACTCGCTTTTGCGGGGGTCGTATTCAAAATCCGTCATAGGCTCTCTTTTATGCCGCCGGGGAACGTGGCGGGCGAGCTTCGAGTTTGCGAAGGAGCCCGCCCGTTTCGTTATCTGTGTGGCGCACGGGGGAGATGAGCAAAAGCGGCCGGGGCGTCTCCCGTTCCACGGCCCGCGTGCTGCTTTGCGTTGTCGCCACGTTCTCAAGTATGGCAGGCAAACCTTGCGCACCTTTTGCCGATATATGCGCGAAGAGCACGCGAAACCTTGCAGGATTGCTTCGTGGATGGTTGCGGCCGTGCAGCATTATTGGTTGCTTGCGGCATTTTCGGATGCGCGCTAGAAGTGGCGTTTCGCATACTGTACTGGTGGCCAACTACCGTTTATCCTGGTGACACGGCTGTTTTGCGGTGCGATTCCGTGATTTGCCGCGCAGGACCGTCGAGCGTGTTTTTCCTCAAATGGGGTGTAACGCTGGACGTTCGCGCGGGTTATTGGTACGCTCGCTGCAAAGTACATTCGCTGTCGTGTGCAGCGCGCATGCGGCGGCTTGGCGAAAAGGGGAAGCCATGTCCTACGTTTTCACGCACGCTACGCTGCTTGACGGCACGCGCGATATGCAGCCGCAACCGAATATGACCGTTGCCGTTGACGAGGCGGGTCGTATCAGCGCGGTGGGCCCTGCCGGCTCGACGGTTGGGCCGGCAGGCGCGCAAGAGGTTGACCTTAAGGGCGCGTACCTTATGCCGGGCCTGGTCAACCTGCATGTTCACCTGTGCGGTAGCGGCAAGCCCACCAGCGCGGGCGCGGCGGGCGACCTTATCGACAAGGTGGTCGGCAACCCCATCGGGCGCTGGTATCTGCACCGCACGCTGCGCAAGCACGCCCAACAGCAGCTTGCCAGTGGCGTTACCACGGTGCGCAGCGTGGGCGATCCGGGTTTTGCCGACGTGTGGGTGCGCGATGCCATCAATGCGGGCAAATATGTGGGGCCTCGCCTGGTCACGTCGGGCGTTGGCGTGACGGTGCCGGGCGGCCACGGTGCCGGTCTGTTCGCTCATATTGCGAAAACGCCTGACGAAGCGCGTGAAATCGTGCGCGAATGCTTTGCTCATAAGTGCGATCTGGTGAAGCTGTTCATCACGGGCGGCGTGTTCGATGCCGAAAAAGAAGGCGAGCCGGGCGTGCTGCGCATGTCGCCCGAGATTGCCGCGGCGGCCGTCGACGAGGCGCATAAGCTGGGCATGCATACCGCGGCGCACATCGAAAGCAGTGAAGGCGTGCGCGTGGGCCTGCAGGCAGGTGTCGACACCATCGAGCACGGCGGCGTGCTCGACGACGAGCTGCTTGCGGCGTTCCGCGAAAACGGCGTCGGCCGCGCCAGCGCGTTGACGTGCACTATTTCGCCCGCGCTGCCGTTTATCAAGCTGTCGCCCGAGATGACGCATTCAACCGACGTGCAGGTGACGAACGGGCGCATCGTTTACGAGGGCATCGTGGATGCCGCGAAGAAGGCGCTGACAGCCGGCATTCCCGTTGGCCTGGGAACGGACTCCGCGTGCCCTTATGTCACGCAGTACGACATGTGGCGCGAACTGGTGTATTTCGAGCGCATCGTTGGCGCTAGCCGCCAGCTTGCGTTGCATACGGCCACGCTGGGCAACGCGCGCATCATTGGCTTGGGCGATAAGACCGGTTCCGTCGAGGTGGGGAAATCGGCAGATCTGATCGTGCTTGACGCCAACCCGCTTGACGATTTGGAGGCGCTGCGCAACGTGCGCCGCGTCATGGTGCGCGGCAAGTTCGCTGATAGCTTGCAGGTGAAGCATTTGCCCGAACTTGACGCTGAGCTGGACAAATTCCTTCCTCGCTAGCAGCATTTCGCACACTGGAGCGCGCGGGTATTTCCTAGCGTCAAAGTCGATAATCGTGCAAAACCGCACAATTGTTCGATTTTTATTGAATCAAGGGATTTCGCATGGTACAGTTACGCCATGCGAAATCCCTTTTCCGTTTTCAGGGCGTGGCAGACGATCGGCGGTGCGGCTTATCCTGCCTTGCTTTCGGATTGCGTGCCTTGTCTCGCGACGTTCGGTTGAGGTGGTTACCAGTTGAAAAGCGTGAGGATATGGAGGCAATCATGATCAAACCGATAATGCGCAATGAGTTGTTGCTTGGCATGCCGTCCGAACCCGCTACCGAGCAGGATGTTCCCATTGGGCAAGACTTGCTCGATACCCTGGCAGCGCATGCAGATTCCTGCGTGGGTATGGCCGCGAACATGATTGGCGTAAGGAAGCGCATCATCGTGTTCGACAACAATGGCACGCCCGAGCTTATGTTCAATCCTGAGATCATGCATGCATCGAATCGGTTCAAAACAGAAGAAGGGTGCTTGTCACTTGTTGGCGTGCGTCCCTGCGAGCGGTTTCGGAAGATTCACGTTGCGTACCAGGATGCTTCGTTTGTGCGGCACGAGCGAAGCTTCTCGGGCTTTACCGCGCAGATCATCCAGCACGAAATCGACCATTGCAACGGGATCGTGATTTAAATGTCGGTACCTATCGAACAGGCGCGTTTGGCGCTTGAAATGCACTTCGGCTATCAGGATTTTCGGCCTGGTCAGCTTGGTGTGGTGAAGGCGCTGCTTGGCGGCAAAGACGCGCTGGCCGTTATGCCCACCGGTGCGGGAAAATCAATATGCTACCAAGTGCCCGGAGTGGTCGTAAGCGGCGTGGCGCTTGTTATAAGCCCGCTTGTGTCGCTTATGGGCGACCAGGTTCGTAGTTTGCGGGAAGCTGATGTGCAGGCGGCGTTTTTGAACTCCACGCTGTCCGCCTCTGAGCAAGCTCGCGTGATGGAGCAGGCGCTTTCCGGCGAGGTGGACTTGCTGTACGTCGCGCCTGAACGCTTGGATGACCAGCGGTTTTTGGAGTTTGCATCGCGCGCCTGCATTCCGTTGATTGCGGTGGACGAGGCTCATTGCGTGTCGCAGTGGGGCCAGGATTTCCGACCCTCGTATCTACGCATCGGGCAGTTCATCGAGCAGCTTCCCAAACGCCCTGCCGTGGCGGCTTTTACCGCTACGGCAACTGAACGCGTGCGCGCCGATATCGTGCGATTGCTGGGCCTTCAGAGCCCCTATCAGATTGTCACAGGGTTCGATCGTCCAAATCTGCATTTCAGCGTCGAGCGGCTTGAGCCTAGCAAAAAGCTTGCGCGTATCATGGTGTATGCCAAGGCGCACCCCGATGATTCGGGTGTGGTGTATTGCAACACGCGCAAAAACGTCGAGAAAGTGCACGAAGCGCTTGTCCAGGCGGGTGTGCGCGCGGTGCGCTACCATGCCGGCCTGTCGAATCAGGAGCGTACCCAAAACCAACGGGCTTGGATCAATGATGACGCATCGGTGGTGGTTGCCACAAACGCGTTTGGAATGGGCATCGATAAACCGAACGTGCGCTATGTCATCCATTACAACATGCCTGGCAGCATCGAGGCGTATTATCAAGAAGCGGGGCGTGCCGGTCGAGATGGGCTGCCAAGCGAATGCATGCTGTATTGGAGCGACGGGGACCTGTCAACGTGCCGCTTCTTCCTGGAGCAGGACAGCGGGAACGAAAGCATGACCGAGGAAGAGGCAAGCATGGCTCGAGCCGCGCGCCGTCGTATGCTTGCGGCTATGGAGGGGTATTGCCTGACGTGCGACTGCCTGCGTGGCTACATGCTGCGCTACTTCGGCGATCAGGCGGTAAAAGCATCTGCCGCCAGCGAAAATGCTCTTGGTAGCAGCCCTGCCGCGGGCTCAACTGCAGGTTCGTCTGTCTCCGCGCCTGAATCGACGGGCAGTTCGGGCTCTCCGGTATTTACGTGCCACAATTGCTCGAATTGCGAGGGTGGGTTTACGCCGATCGATGTAACGGCCGAGGCGCGAGCCGTCATGCGTTGCGTGAAAGAACTTCGCGGTCGCTTCGGCAAAGGCGTGGTGGTTGACGTGCTGCGCGGAATGAATGTCGAGAAACTTGAGCAGCTTGGGTTAACACACGCGCAATGTTTTAACACGGTCAGCATGTCGCAAGCGCAGCTGAAGGAAGTCGTGGAATTGCTTGCGGCGGGAGAGTATCTGGAAATCACCGAAGGGCAGTATCCGCTTGTCGGGTATGGACCGCGTTTCCGCGAGGCTGCCATGCCGGAATTCCGCATGAACATGAAGCAGGTGGTTCGCCAGCCGGCACGTCAGTTCGGTGGAAAGCGCTTGGGCGGGCACTCGTTTGGCGGCTCTGGTACGGCAAGCGGTCCCGATGCGGCGTACGATCAGGACCTGTTCGAGCGCTTGCGAAAACTGCGCAAGCAGCTGGCAATCGAAGAGGGCCTTGCGCCGTACATGGTGTTCGGGGATGCCACGCTGCGCGATATGTGCGCTCGCTTGCCGCAAACCGATGACGAGTTCTTGGACGTCAGCGGCGTGGGCCTTAAAAAACTTGAGAAGTATGGCAAGACGTTCATGGATGAGATTGCGGCATATCGCAACGAGGTGCAGTAGCGTATTGCGCGCAGTCCTTGCGTAGCGGCTGCGGCCTTCGATAAGGGTTGTCGTTGGAATTTGTGCACGTTTGTATGTAAAAGCGCTGGTCAAGTGTCATCTTGTGGCTGGGTCTTATGCAAGATGGGATACACTGGATAACTCATGGATGAGCAACTGACAACATATCAAGACTGGGTAGCGTTTGCGCATGCCGTAGACGGGCGCTGCTCGAAAAGCATCGCTGCCGCCTTCGCTGCCGGTACGTTCGAGCCGCCTGCTGTCGGGCGCGTCTACCAGCTTATCTGCGAGTACTGCGTCAGTTGCCTTGATGCGCTTGACGATGCGCTGTTCGCGCGCTTGAAATCGCTTGACGTGCAGGATGCTTACGGGGTGTTCCTTGTTTGCTCGCGTTTTTGCGATGCGTGCGACAACCTGCTGTTTTTCCGCGATGTCAACGGCATCCCCGTGGACTGGAAAAACGCGCTTGAAGAAGACATCTTGCGCAACATGTCAGGCGCCCTTGGTCATGTTCGTGCTACCGTTCCCGCTGCAGCGTCTGACGATGTAGCGTATTACCTCCACTGTTTGCAGGAAAGGCGTTGCAGGAAGAAATGAACTATCAAGAAACGAAAAAGGCTCTGCGCGACTATATCGTCGCGGGCATTCCGTTTGTGACCGTGCAATCTGTTGATCGTCATCGCCCTGAGCGCATGGTGCGCGAAATCGCGCAGGAAAACGGTTTCGACATGTTCTTGTATACCGATGCGCGTCAGGTGGTTCATCTTGGTCCCGAGACGCGCATGCCCGTCGACGTCCACTCCGATCCGCTGCCGTATCTTAACGACTTGTTCCAGAAATCCCAGAACTGCATTTTCGTGCTGGGGGACACGCATAAGATCGACGTGGACGGAGCATATACGCGAGAGCTGTTGTCGGCCGTGTATCTGGCCAAGGAGACGGGAAATACCATCGTCACCGTTGCCGCTGAACCGGTGTGGCAGCGCTTGTCGCGCTTCGGGTTGTGCCTGCACCTTGATTTGCCCGACCATCGCGAACGTCGTGCGCTTGTGGACGACTTCTGCGCGCGCCACCCCGGAAACGTGTCATGGAGCGACCACGATTGCGAACGCATGGCAACGCTCGTGCGCGGTTTGGCGGAAGCGCAGGTTGTGAACCTGCTGGAAGCGTCTTTGGTTGCCCAGGGCACGTTGGGGTCCTCGGACGTGTTCTCCGTCGCGTCGCAGAAAGAGCTGCTATTCGCAGCGGTTCCTAACGTCGATCCGGTGGCGTGCAAGCCTGGGCTTGAGGTTGCGGGCTTGAACACGTTCAAGGAATGGCTCGACCGCAAGCGCGAGGTGTTTTTCGCCCCGTCTGATTTGCTTGAGCAATACGAGCTGCATACGCCGAAGGGCGTGCTATTGGTTGGCGTTCCCGGCTGCGGCAAGTCGTTCTCTGCGAAAATGGTTGCCTCTCGTTGGGAATTGCCGCTGCTGCGCTTCGATATGGGCTCGGTTTACGCGAAATACGTTGGCGAGACGGAGCGGCGCATGCAGGAGGCACTCGACTATATCGGCAACGTGGCGCCCTGCGTGTTGTGGGTCGATGAGATCGAGAAGGCGTTGGCGTCTAGCTCGGACGAAAGCGATGTGGGAAAGCGTGTGCTTGGGCAGTTCCTGTTCTGGTTGCAGGAGTCGCCGGCGAAAGTGTTTTTGGTGGCGACTGCTAACGACGTTTCGAAGCTGCCGCCCGAGCTGTTCCGCAAAGGCCGCTTCTCCGAGGTGTTCTTCGTTGATTTGCCGAACCGTGCTGAGCGCGCCGAGGCGCTGCGGCATTACTGCAAAACGTCGCTGCACCAGGAGTTCTCGCCGCAGGATATCGAAGTGCTTGTCACGTCAACGAAGGGCTTCTCGTATTCGGACATCGAGCAGTCCATCAAAGACTATGCCGAGCGCGTTGCGTTTGGGCATGCTCCGGCTCCCGATGCAAGTACCTTGGCAACGCACTTCGACTCGGTGGTGTCTATTTCCGAGGCGAATGAGGGCATTGCTCAGATTCGCGCTTGGGGCAGGGAGCACGCTATTTCTGCTTCGTAGTTTGTTGCTGCTTTGTTGCGTTTCGGCCTCCTGCAAGTAAGTTTTGGCTTGCAGGAGGCGTTTCGAGAACTTGCGCTCGTCTTCGCGATACAGCAGGTTGTAGCGGCATTGCATGCTCGTGAACGTGGTCCAGCCGTTTTGGAGCGCCACGTGTCGCAGATTGTGCAGCTGGTAGGCTTGTATACCACCAACATCCTGCTTGCGCAGAACGACTGCGATGCCGGAAGCGCCAGCGCGCTCATCAACTTCTCCGTGAACATTTTCGGTGTGGTGGGCATGGGGCTTGCTCTCTGTTCAGCGTGCAGGACTATGCTTTCGGCCTTGGCGCATTGCTGCTTGCAAGCATGGTAATCATCGCCTTGCTGTGGGCCTACCTGCTCACCTCGAAGAAGGCCCACATCAAGGAACTGGAATCGTAACATTGCTGCCATAGCCAGAGCAGAAACGAGGCGCTGCATCAAAAAGAGCAGCGCCTTTCTTCCGAACATGCACGTCCTCGCGCGAGCCGAATGCATGAACGCCGCAGCATCTGCACAGTTCATCCAGAATGGTGGAATCACCTGATAGCACGTATAATCGGGCAAGAGGTCGGCGCGTCCGGCGCCGCGGTTTTTGCGAAAGAGACTTGCCTTGATACTGTTTCAGTACATCAACATCACGATGGAGGTCATCTCCATCATCTTTCTAGGCGCGCTTGGCACGGTGATGCTGCTGCGCCGGCGCTCCATGGGCTTCGAGCCGTTTTTGTTCGCCATTGTGGTGGTGCATGCGGTGAACACGGCCGGCGACCTGCTGGCATGGGTGTTCGATGCAGCGGACACGTCGCTTGCGTACGCGCTCACCAGCATGGGAAACGGCATCACGTACTTTTTCGGCCCGTTCGTGTATACGGCGTTCGCGCTGTACGTGTGCGCGTGGATCACGGGGAGAAAGGAACTTGCGGCTCCGTTCGAGCGCGTTGTGGCAAGCGCCATCATCTTCATCGGAGCGCTTGACCTGGTTTGCTTGCTCATGAACTTCTCCACGGGCGTACTGTATTCCATCAACGCCTATAACGTGTTCTCGTGGGGCCCGTGGGCTAGCTTGCCCGCCGTTACCGTGCTGGCGCAGAACCTCATCGTGGCATTCGTGGCGCTGCACGAGGATGAACGCAACGTCTCGCGCGCGTTCGGCTCCTGGGTGCTGCTGCTGGGCATTCCGGTGCTGGCTGCGTCGCTTGAGCTGGCGTTTCGCGATTTGATGCTGGTGTATCCGGCGCTTTCGCTGTCGCTGCTGATGGCCTATATGGAATTTCAGCACCGCCAAGAGCAACAGCTGGTGCTGCGCAACCTTGAGCTGACGGAAAGCCAGGCGAAGGCGCTTTCCAGCCAAATCACGTCGCACTTCGTGTTCAACGCGCTGCAGTCGGTGCGCGAGCTATGCGTTGTTGACCCGCAGCGCGCGTGCAAGGCCATCGACGACTTCTCGGATTACCTGCGCGGCAACTTGCAAGTGGTCAACGCCGGCGGTACGGTCACGCTTGCCGAAGAGGTGAAGCACGTGAAGGCCTACCTGGCCGTTGAGCAGATCGACCTGTCAAGCGAGTTTTCCGTGAAGTGGGATTTGCTGGCGAAAGATTTCGACCTGCCACCGCTGTGCGTGCAGCCGCTGGTGGAAAACGCCGTGCGACATGGTATTTCCGGCATCGAAGGCGGCGTGATCAAAGTCAGCTCGTGGGAAGATTCTTCCGCGTACTATATCTGCGTGGCTGACAACGGGCGCGGGTTCGGTGATTCGCCCACCACGGGCAAGCATGTGGGCATTGCGTTGCAGAATGTGCGTTCTCGACTGGCACTTTTATGTGAAGGCACGCTTTCTGTGGTAAGTTCGCCTGAGGGCACGAAAGCGACCATAACGATTCCAAAAAGAAGGTCTTGAGATATGAACTCGCTGGTAGTCGACGATAAGCAGCTTGCGGTCAACGCGGTTGTTCGCATAGTGATCACCCTGGATCCCGAGGGAACGTGCGAAGGCGTGCGTACGGCTGATGCCGCGCTGGAGTATGTGCGCACGCATGCCGTTGACGTGGCGTTCCTTGATGTTGAAATGCCGCAGATGACGGGCCTTGAACTGGCGAAACGCATCAAGGATGTGCGCCCGAACGTCAACATCATCTTCGTGACCGCCTATGAGGAATACGCTTTCGAGGCGCACAAGCTTTATGCGAGCGGGTACCTGCTTAAGCCCGTGAAGGAAGAGGACGTGCGCGCCGCGCTTGAGAACCTGCGTCATCCGGTGCAGCTTGAGAAGACGGACAAGCTGCAGGTGCGCTGCTTCGGCAACTTCGATGTGTTCATGAACGACCAGCCGCTGCGTTTCAAGCGCACGAAAAGCAAGGAGATGCTAGCGTATTTAATCGACCGCCGTGGTTCTCGTTGCACCATCGGCGAGCTGGTCAGCGTGCTGTGGGGAGACGACGCGCACTCGCCGTCGCGCCGCACGCAGGTGCGCAACCTTATCAGCGACCTGCGCAACGCCTTGAAAGACGCAGGTGCTGAGGACGTTATCGTGCGCGGGCGCGACGAGATTGCCATCGTGCCCGAAAGCGTCGACTGCGACTATTACCGCTTCCTTGACGGCGACCCAGACGCGGTGAACCTGTATCGCGGCGAGTACATGTCGCAGTATTCGTGGGTGGAAATGACGGCCGGCAGCCTTTCGCGAGAGTAGGAGCTGCGAGCCCCGTTTCCTTCGAAGCGCTTGCGAGGCTAGGGCCTTCGAAGCCAAATGGTGTTGCGCGACTCGGAAAGCAACGTGCCTCCAACTCCTCACATCTTAAAAGCGGCCTTCTGGCTGCACGAAATGCAAAACGCCTTGGCACCACTGCGGTGTCAAGGCGTTGTTATCGTAAGGTTCCGCGCACGCCTCAAGCGACTGCGCGGCAGACGTTACGCCTGGCGATAATGCGACAGGAAGTCACCGAGCTGTCCCATGGCTTCGCTGAGCACCTCGATGCGCGGCAGGTACACCACGCGGAAGTGGTCGGGCTTATCCCAGTTGAAGCCCTTGCCGGGCACCAGCAGGATCTTCTTCTCATGCAAAAGGTCAAGCGCGAATTGCTCGTCGTTCGTGATGTTGAACTTCTTCACGTCAATCTTCGGGAAGATGTAGAACGCCGCCTTCGGCTTTACGGCGGTGATGCCGGGGATGTCGTTGAGCGCCTTGTACACGTATTCGCGCTGCTCGTACACGCGGCCGCCCGGCACCACGTAGTTGCGTACGCTTTGATGGCCCCACAGCGCCGTCTGCACGATAGACTGCGCCGGCACGTTCGAGCACAGGCGCATGTTCGACAGCATGTTCAAGCCTAGGATGAAGTCCTCGGCGCAGTGCTTGTTGCCGGAAAGCACCATCCAGCCGATGCGGTAGCCGGCAATCATGTGCGATTTCGACAGGCCGGAGAACGTGATGCAGAACAGGTCGGGCGCCATGGACGCGATGGACACGTGCTCAAGGTCATCCATGATCAAACGGTCGTAGATTTCGTCCGAGAAGATCATGAGCTGATGCTTGCGCGCCACGTCCACAATCTGCTGCAGCACCTCGCGCGGGTAGAGCGAGCCGGTGGGGTTGTTTGGGTTGATGATGACGATGGCCTTCGTGCGCGGCGTGATTTTGCGCTCGATGTCGTCGATGTCGGGGTACCATTCGGCCTGCTCATCGCACACATAGTGTACGGGCGTGCCGCCGGCAAGCGTGGCGCATGCCGTCCACAGCGGGTAATCGGGCGAGGGGATGAGAATCTCGTCGCCAGTGTCGAGCAGCGCTTGCATGCACAGGTTGATAAGCTCGCTGACGCCGTTGCCTGTGTAGATGCTGTCCATGTCCACGTTGGGAAGACCTTTGATCTGCGAGTACTGCATGATGGCCTTGCGGGCGCTGAACAGGCCCTTCGAGTCGCTGTAGCCTTCGCAATCCGGCAGCTGGTGACGCATGTCCTGCACCACCTCGTCGGGTGTGCGGAAGCCGAACGGGGCGGGGTTGCCGATGTTGAGCTTCAGGATGCGCATGCCCTGGGACTCTAGGCGCGTAGCTTCGTCAACAACGGGACCGCGGACGTCGTACAGCACGTTGTCGAGCTTGGAGGATTTCTTGAACTGACGCATGGGCTTGCTCCCTTGATTGTCGGTGGGGTTGGAGGAATCGAGCGGGTTGCTATCTTGCTGCTGGAAGGATGCGGGTTGGCTTTGGGCAGGGGAGGTGGTTGCCGAAGGCTCTGTTTGCCCCGGTTCGCCTTCAAGCCAATCGGGTTCGACGGCAAGCAAGCTTGCAAGCAGCTCAAGCACTTCGCGTCGTGGCGTCGACTTGCCCGCAACGTACTGGCTGATTTGGCTTCTTCCCAGCTTTTCGCCGCGCTGTTCGGCTGCATGGACCAAGTCGGCTTGCTTGAATCCGGCCGAGTCCATTGCGGCGGCTAATCGAGCGGCAAAGGTGTTTTGATCCATGGCTTCTTCCTTGTTCAATATTGTGCTGAAGGTTCAATTCGGTGTTCAATTTTATGAGAGTGTAGCACCATCGATGTTCAATATCAGCAAAGTTTGCAGAGTTGTCAAATTGAACACGCAAATGGCAATGTTCAATCTTGTTGGTTGAGTAAGAAGCTCAACCAACAAGCGCGAGAGTCAACGGCTTGAGCATTCCGAAACTCGTAGAGTTGAGCGAGGGCTATCCAAAAGAGCGACGAAGTCGCGGCGCTCAATATAGTTGTGAACGCGATTCCGCAAAAGCATTACCCGCGCCTGAATGCGGCTTTACATTCGCTTTACACAGCGCCCGTAGACTTTTCTTCTGCATGCGAAGTGGCATGCTGCGCGCTTGCGGCGCTGAAGACGAGACGCAGGTCGCACCTTACTCTCGAAGGGAGAACACAAGCACATGGATCCGGCAACGCTGGTTATCGTTGGCCTGGTGATCGTCACCGCCTTGACGTTCGATTTCACGAACGGCTTTCACGACACCGCCAACGCCATGGCGACCTCAATCGCAACGGGCGCGCTCAAGCCCAAAACCGCCGTCATCGCCGCGGGCTCTTTGAACCTGGTCGGTGCATTCCTTTCCGTCGAGGTGGCCAAGACCATCTCCGGCGGCCTTATCAACGAGCAAGTGGTCACCATCGCCCCCGAGTTCATTTTGGCGGGCCTTATCGGCGCCATCACGTGGAACCTGCTGACGTGGCTGGTGGGGCTGCCGTCCTCGAGCAGCCATGCGCTGTTCGGTGGCCTGGTGGGCGCCGTCATCGTGGGCGCGGGCGTTGAAGGCGTGAACTTCGCCGCCGTGCTCACGAAGATTCTCATCCCGGCGCTGGTGTCGCCGGTTGTGGCTGGCCTGGCCGCGTTCTGCGCGGTGAAGCTGATTTGCGCCGTGGTGAAGCGCATGGACGCTGACCAGGTGGAATCTGGTTTCCGCCATGGTCAGACGGTCACGGCGTGCCTGGTGGCGCTGTCGCACGGCACGAACGACGCGCAGAAGACCATGGGCATCATCACGCTGACGCTTATTGCCGTGGGCCTGCAGCCTTCCGGTTCCGGCCCCGAGTTGTGGGTTGTTGCCATCTGCGGTCTGGCCATTGCCGCCGGCACGTACATGGGCGGTTGGCGCGTCATCCGCACGCTGGGCAAGGGCCTGACCGAAATCAGCACGCCGCAGGGCTTCGCCGCCGAGGCCGCGTCGGCCACCACCATCCTGGTGTCCTCGCATCTGGGCTTCGCGCTGTCCACCACGCAGGTGTGCTCCGGCTCCATCATCGGCACGGGCCTGGGCAAGAAAGGCAATCCCGTGAACTGGGGCGTTGCCGCGAAGATGCTGGTGGCATGGCTGGTCACGTTCCCGGCGGCCGGCATGGTGGGCGCGCTGGCGTGCGCACTGGCGAAGACCGGCGTGTGGGGCACCGTTGCCACCGTGGTTATTGCCGTGTGCGTGGCGCTCATCATCTTTCGTCTGTCGAAGCGCAACCCCGTGAACAGCGGCAACGTGAACGACAGCCACGAAGTGAAGCTGAATCCCTCGGTTGCGGTTTCCGCCGCTGCCACTACCGCGAACAACCAGCCCCAGGCGGCTTAAGGAGGGCCCCGAACCATGATCGCTTCCGAACTCATCAACTTCGCAACCGTATTAGCTGTGGCTGTGGGCGTGGCCTGCGCCATCAGCGTGCTGTACGCATCGGGCCTGCGCTTGTGGGCCGCTGGTGATGTGGACGCGCAAGGCACCCCGCACCTGCTGCACCGCGTGGTGTCGGTGGTGTGCTTCACTGCCTGCGTGGCCATCGTGCTGTTCGCCCTGTGGCTGATGATCCCCATGTTCCATTAAGCTTCTGACCTGGGGTTTTATAACTCCTTATCCTAACTTATCCTAAGTGGTCGCATTCTTTGCAAGGAAGTCTTCGACGAACATGTCCACTATAAGCTCGTCGTCGGGCCGGATGTAGTGCTTTCCGGACACGCCTTCGAGCTTGTGGCCCATCAGGATTTCGAGCAGCCTGCTCCTTATTCCCCACCTTCCTTCGGCGACCGTTCGCCACGTCGGCCTGAGATTCTGCATCGTCACCTGCTTTCCCTCGATGCCGAACTCAGGCCATTGCTTTCTCCACAGGTTCGATGCCATGCCGAGGCTGAACGGCATCCCGTCTCCTTTGTGCGAGATCCAATCGATTCCGTCCTCGATGCGTTCGGCCACGATTTCCCGCAGCCTTGCGCTGTATGGCGGCGGGATGACGATGATTCGGTTGCTCTGCTCGTTCTTCATGTCGCCGACCTCGCGCGGCAATCCGTTCTTCGCGGCCTGCCTGTGGATGGTCGCCACGGCGAACAGGGCGGCGTCCCTCGCTTCGAACCTCACCTCGTCGACCATGACGGCCAGCGATTCCGACGCGCGGCACGAGCCGAAGCACGCCAAGATGTAGGCAGGCTCAAGCAAGCTGCCGCGGAGGTTTTCAAGCACGCGGTCCGCTTCGTCGATGGTCAGCACGTCCTTCGTGCGCTTCCCGCCGCCTTTCGGCATGCGGTACTTCACGCGGAACTTGTTCGCCTGCGTCTCTTCCCGCAGCACCGCAACGTCCATGATCTGCTGCGCCACGGCTATGGCGATCGCGGCCGTTGACCTCGTCATGGAATCGAGCCAGTCTTGCACGTCTGACTGCCGCACCATGTCGCACGGCACGTCGGCCCACCTTTTCGCCACGTGCGTCCTCCAGGCAAGCTTGTACGAAGCCGCGGACGATTCCTTCAGCTCGCCAGCTTTCACGCGCGCGTCTATATCGTTTGCCCACCACTTGTCGTGAACCTCGCCGATGGTCAGCGTTCGGTCGGCGGTCCCTGCCTTCATCGCCTCTGCGTGCACTGCGTCCAGGGCGTTGCACGCCTCGCGGTACGTGCCGTAAAACGTGCGCGTCTTGCGCTTGCGGCCTTCGGGCGTATTCTCCATCCACCGAAGCACGTACTTCTTGCCGCGCTTGATCTCGGTGACGCTGCCCCATGCTCGGCGCTGTTTCTTTCTGGGCATGTTACAATGCACCTGCCTTCCTTGGTTGGGATGGCTGAGCCTCGCGCCAGGGTTGCCGCCCGTAAGCGCGGGGCTTCTTTTGTTTTTACCCCTGTAGACGTTTGACGGCTTTTTCGAAGTCGTTCTCGTATGTCACGTCCTGCACCTTCCTGTATTCGGCAAAGCGCTCAAGCGCGATCTTGTCCGCCGTCTTCTTGTTCCTGTTGCCAAGCCCCTGCAGCACTTCGCGTCCGTTGAAAGCCAAAAAGCCGTCAAGCAGCTGCTTGCAATCTTCCATGCTAGTCAGCTGATGACGCTCCGCTCGGTCCTCTGCCGCATCCAAAAACATAGTCACGAGCCTATTAAGCTCGCGAATCTCTTTTTCCGTCAGGTAGTTCTTGGCGATGGTCACGTCGCTGGAATGGATCGGGCCGTCCGGCGCGCCTTTCCATGTGGCAAGGCCCATGTTCGGCTGCTCTGGGTCTGAGCGTCCCTGCACGATTTCGGCAGCGGTGTGCCCGGTCACGGCGTAGTGCAGCTTGTTCTGCACCGTCGCGTAGAAGTTGCGCGCAACCTCGCTGTTGCGGTCGTAGTCGTAGGTGCATTCCTGGAAGATGTCCGTGATCTTCTGGTAAACGCGCCGCTCGCTTGCGCGGATGTCCCTGATGCGCACGAGCAGCTCGTCGAAGTAGTCTTTGCCGAAAGGCGCGCCGTTTTTCAGCATGTCGTCGTTGAGCACGAACCCCTTGACGATGTATTCCTTCAGCGTGGCCGTGGCCCACTGGCGGAAGCGCGTGGCTCGCAGCGAATTGACTCGGTAGCCGACGGCTATAACGGCGTCGAGGTTGTAGTAGGCTGCAGGCCGCCCGCCTTTGCTGGAAGTTTTTCCGGAAAAACCTGAAAAACTGGTTACGCTGGGCTTTTGCAGCTCTCCGCTAGCGAAGATGTTCGAAAGGTGCTCCGAGATTGTCTGCACCGAAACGCCGAACAGCTCGGCCATGGCTTTCTGCGGAAGCCACAAGTCGTCGTCCTTGTACCAGACTTTGACCGGAACGTTTGCCCCCTCGCTTTGGTACAAGATTATCTCGGCATCGATTGAATCTGGCATTGCTCTCCTTTCAACCTGCTAAAACGGCTCGCGGCTCTGGAAGCAGGACGTGCTCTACGTGGACTGCGCGGTCGCCGGTGGTGCTACTCGCACATGTGCTGGAAGCTGACTCGGCCAAGCAGATACCTCGATGCGCCGGCATCGGCATCGTAAAACCCGTTCGACTTCGCGCGGCTGACCATGCCAGCAAGATCAAGTGGCGTTGGTGGAGTTGCTGATGGGGAGAACTCCCTAGAAATGATAATGGCCGAAGGATTTACACGGCCACCCTTTCGAGTGTCGATACCCTCGGCTCTGTCGCGAGTCATTGTATCACCTTCTTTCTATTGAAGCGGCAGTTGCCAAAGAAATTTCGACAACTGTTTCTTTCGATTCACTAAAACGGCTCCCTTGATTGGAAGTAGGACGTGATCGACTTGCGCGGCGTTGTCGCTGGTGGCGTTAGTCGCCGCTTAAATCGTCGAGCGACAGCTGCTCCGCCGGCTTGTAGGGGCGGTATTCGCTCACGTGCGTTATCGCGCGCGATACGGTCTCCTTGCCGTTGCTCGCCACCGATGTCGTCACCCTCACGTCCACTATCAGGCTGTCCTGCTTCGCCAGGCGAACCTCGCCGCGCGCAAGCTTTGCGCGGAACGACGCGTCCAGCAGCTGCACGCCGTGCCACTTGTCGCCGCAGCACTTGAAGCTGTAGCCGTTCTTCCCGCCATCGTATGGCCCGGACACCGGGCTGACGGGCACGCCTTGAACCTCGTCGACGGTGTCCTCGCGCTCATCGGGCGGGCCGTCGACGGCAACGGCCTCGTATTCCTCCATGTCCGAGATGTCGTTCAGGTCGAACTCGGACCCGCCGCCTGGCTCGCGCCGCTCGAACGACCCCTTTTCCTGGATGGTCACCCTGATGTTCTCGTTGATGCTGACCATCGGCCCTACGGCCACGGTCTTCATAGCCTTCGCAACCTTCGGGGATTGGATCACCTTGTGGGCTTCCTCGCCGACCGTGATGGGCTCGGTGTCGCCGTCATCGCCGTAGGTGTACGTGCCGTCGCCGTTGTCGCGGTGCTTGTCGATGCGCCCGCGCACGTGCCTGACGACGGCCGGCACGCTGGCGCCGGCGGCGGTGCCCAGGAACCCGAGCAGTCCCAGCGCGTTGCACAGCGCCGTCATCTCCTGCGACGTGAAGAACGGCACGATTTGCTGCTGGTAGGTGACGACGAACTCGGTGATGAACGACCCGTTCCTGAAAGGCTTGACGTTCACGTGCACCGTTCCGTCGGCGCCGGTCAGCCGCATGGCCTCGTTCACGGCTTCGGAGAAGGCGTACATGACGTCTGCCACCTCGTGCACCGCTATGCCGTCGATGCCGAAGTCGGCGTCCATGTGGTAGACGATCTCGTATCGTTCCATCTTTTTACCTAATCTGATCATGGTGCAACAATATATGCACCGGGCCCTTGTGGCAAACTAAAACGGCTCGCGGCTTTGAAAGCAGGACGTGCTCTACGTGGACGGCGTGGTCGCTGGCGGCGGGCGCGCCCGGCTGCGCAACGGCCATCATGCACGCCGGGCCGGTATGACTCCGCTGCTTTTACCCGTCGATGTTGCGGCCGAAACCCCTCGACTCCTTCTGAAGCCGCTTCTGGTCGCCCTCGACTTTCCTTCGCAGCTTCTTGACGTCTTCCTCGGGCGGGAGGTCTTCAGGCTTGATGCCGCGCTTCCCGAGAAGGTCGCGCACCCCCTGGTTGTTTTGAACGTGCTCCGATGTGATCGGTCCTTCGCCAAACAGATCACGTTCTTCGATGTTATGGTTCGTAAGCTCGGTCGCAAGCTGCTTTGCGGCTATCGTCACGGCTGGAAGATGGTCGGCGACCGGCGTGCTTCCCTTGATGCCGAGCCGTTTCTTCATGGCTGCGGTCGAATACCCGCCGAACAGCGCCCTGTCGCCCTTTGAGCGGACCCTTGCGATGCCCTGGCCGTCGACCCCTCGCTCGTACATGTTCGCTGAGAACACGCGCTCCGCTTCGACGAGCCCGTCTCTCGCCGCGATGCGCGAGATGGCGACCATGCGCTCTTCTATAAGCTCTTGCTTGCGAGTTTGAAGGGCGAAATAGCTTTGCGCGAACGCTATCTCTTCTTTGCGCGGGTCGCCGTTCATGGCGATGAGGTAGCAGGCGTAGCGCGTAAGCATGTAGTCCTTAACCTCGCGTTTGCTCCCGCTGCCTAGGCTGACCATTTTGCCAACCTCGGCAAAATGGTGCTCATCAGGTGTTTTAGACGCTTCGGCTGATGCCATGGCCCTGCTAACCGCATCTTCGAACCGTCTCCACTGGGTGTACCCGAACACGGGCATGATTTCCCTGGCGTACCAGAACTCGACGTCCGTTTCATCGTCGCGGTGCGCCAGGTCGTCTAGCGTCAGCCTTCTCTTTTCGATTTCCTTGCTATCCATCTAGGCTCCTTTCTAAAACGCGGCCCTGCTCTGGAAGTAGGCTACGTGCTCCACGTGGACGGCGTGGTCGCTGGCGGCGTTGATGTAGATGTTCTCGTGGTCGGGGTTGTGGGACTCGGGGGACAGGATCAGGTCGCCGTTGATGACGGTCATGCGGCGCATGATGGAGTCGGCGCCGTCGATGGTGGCCACCACCACGTCGTCCGATCGCGCGGCCACGCCCGGCTGCACCACGGCCACCATGCCCGGCGGGCACACGCGGTCCATGCAGTCGCCGTCAACCTCCAGGCCGTAGCTGGCCGGGTCGGCGATTGCGCGCGTATGCCGTTAAAACGCGTCGAACAACTCAGATTCGGAAATAATCTGCACGGGCAAACCTTTTGCCTGCCAGTCGAGGGCTTTTTTCACTTTTGAGCCATAATTGCCCATGGCCCAGTTCTCGTTACCCATTTCGCCTACGACGACATAGTTGCATTTCTTCGTTACGCTCTTGAGTATTGTTCCGCCTTTTTCTTCAATCGCCTGCTCGATGCTGCTCTTCGTTCCGTGCTCGAAGTTGCCACTTAAAATGAAGTTATTGCCCTGAAATACAACACTTTCGT
>ERZ1034915.316-NODE-316-length-33983-cov-13.357109_pt1 | contig 33983 bp, 61 predicted proteins | sample MGYA00520592_ERZ1034915 | MGnify/ENA primary metagenome ERZ1034915 (study PRJEB33766, sample SAMN09781787) | gut metagenome | biome: gut microbiome | host: Homo sapiens | place: Madagascar | study: EMG produced TPA metagenomics assembly of the PRJNA485056 data... | reverse complement strand
AAAGGGACTTGGCTATGGTCGGGTGCTGGATTACATCGGAGTGAGGTATTGAGATAAAGGGAGGAACTATGAGAGATACAAACCTCGTAAATGCTCTGCGTGAGCACGCGGAATGGGCGCAAGCAAATGAGTGGGAAACGCCCATTACCCTGTGCGACGATCTGGCGGAAGCCGCTGACTTGATCGAGGCGCAGGCGAAAGAGATTGACGCACTGCGGAACGAACTATGCCTGAAATGCGGAAACTGCACACTGGCCCATGAGGGGGCCTGTAACGGATGTCGGTGGAGGAGGTAAAGATGGACGCGTTAGAATTTTTGAGAGAACGGAAAAGAATGTGCAACTTACACAAGGATTGCGAGGGCTGCCCGCTTGAAGGGACTAAATGCGTCGTCAGCAGCATCGTACCTGATGAAGATTACAAGAGAATCATTGCTACCGTTGAGCAGTGGGCAAAGGAGCACCCGCGCAAGACGAGGCAGAGCGTGTTTCTGGAGCAGTATCCGGAGGCCAAAATTGACAAATGCGGGTGCTTGATGCTATGCCCAAAGCGCATTTCTGCTGATTGCCGGAACAGATACGGGAATTGTACAAATCGGGTGTGCTCTGACTGCCGCCGCGAGTTCTGGATGCAGGAGGTGGAGTGATGGAACGACTGACAAGACGGATTAACGGCGTTGTGGTCTACGTTGGCGCGAAAAATCCTTACTCGACCGGACAGATCCCCTGCGAGGTTGAACCCGCAGGTGTCCGAGAGATGATGGACCGCCTTGCCGCCTACGAGGACACGGGGCTGGAACCTCGGGAGGTGTCTGCGATTGTTAAAGAGTGGAGCGACCTTTGCACAGTGATCGGAGAATGTGGCGGCATCGACCGCCTGCGCGAGCTGGCCGAGGCTGACAAGGACGGTCGGCTGGTGGTGCTGCCGTGCAAGGTGGGCGATACGGTATACCGAATTTTTAACCCTCCATCCCGTGAGCCTGTAATTTCAGCGCACACACTCATGTCCGTTGATTACATTGGTCGATGGATTGACAAGTTCGGCAAGACCGTATTCCTCACCCGCGAGGAGGCGGAGAAAGCATTGGAGGCGATGAAGAATGGCAATTAGCAAATCAAAGCGCGAAGCGGTCTATAGAAAGTATGACGGCCATTGTGCGTATTGTGGGCGTGAAATCGCCTACAAGGATATGCAGGTAGACCATTTTCAACCATTGAGGGCGTGGGGGATTGAGGACGCTGGAACAGATGACCTTGACAACCTTATGCCCGCCTGCCGAATGTGCAACCACTACAAGAGGGCAAATTCGCTTGAAACTTTTAGACGGTACATTGAAGAAATCCCTCGTAAACTTCACGAGAACTATATCTACAAGGTCGGCGTGGCTTACGGCGAAGTCGTAGAGAAAGCACACCCCGTTAAGTTCTATTTTGAGCAACAGGAGGCGATGGAATGAAGTTGACCATTATCTTCAAGGACAAGTTTGAAGAACGCATGAAAAAGCAATTCGGGGCTTTCGAAAATCCACAGGTATATGGCGTGAAGTCCGTACACACGGAAGGCGCGTATCTATGCTCCACGATTTCGGACACGGTTCGCTGGCGTATGGCTGACATTTCCAGATTTTACTGTGAGGAGTGCTGACAATGGCTGAATACATTGAGCGTGAGGCGTTACTGCTTCGCATTGATTGCCACGGCACGAACAAATTCGGCATGATTGACGAGGATATAAGAGCCTTTGTCAAAGCGCAGCCCGCCGCCGACGTTGCGCCGGTGGTGCGTTGCAAGGACTGCAAGCATAGCTGGGAGGATATAGGCGGACTGTGTTGCTCGCATGGGGCTTGCGTTGACCTTACTGTGCCGGGTGATTTTTATTGTGCTTATGGAGAAAGAAAGCTATGATCCGCATCATCATCGACATTGAAGACCACGGCGACAAGCTGGCGACAAAGGAAGCCGTGGCAATGGCACTTGAGCAGTTCGGCAAGGTGCGCGTCGTCCTCGTATCGGACGGGAGGGGAAAATGAGCCTGACGGCATCTGACCTTGCGCGCCTCGGGCCTGCGGCACAAAAACAGGTGGTTGAAAAGGTACTTGCTCAAAAAACGGGCAAGTACCACAACCGCAAAACCGTGCGTCATGGAATTACGTTTGACAGCAAGCACGAGGCAGACCGCTATGATGAGCTGCGGCTGCTTCTGAAAGCGGGGGAAATACACGATTTGAAGCTGCAGCAGACGTACAAGCTCGTGGGGGAGCAGAGATCGCCCACAGGAGCCGCTGTGAGGGCAGTTACATACATAGCCGACTTCGTGTATGTCAGCGGCGGGAAAACGATTGTAGAGGACGCAAAGGGCTTTAAGACAAAGGACTATATCATCAAGAAAAAACTGATGCTGGAGCGATTCGGCATTTGGGTGGAGGAAGTGTAAGTGGCAAATCAAAGCGAAACACTCTGCTGGACCTGTAAGAACGCCTGCGGGAAATGCCCTTGGTCGGAATGCGACAAGGAAACGCGGAAGCTGAAGTGGCAGCCGGTGGAAGGTTGGCGCGCGATCAGAACAAAGGTTTTGATGAATTCTTGCGGCGGTGCTCGCAGGCATTACGAGACAAGCTATCGCGTGCTTGCCTGTCCGCAGTACGAGGCGGGATGATATGAGCTGCTTTAACTGTCAGGAGCGGCACGTCGGCTGTCATTCGACCTGTGAACGATACGCTGCGTGGCTGCGAGAAAAGAAAGAGGCGAAAAGCAACGAAACGGCCAGCATAGCCGAAGAAAGCGAGATGATCAATTACATTCAGAGGTCAAAAGACCGATACAAACGAAGGGTGGGGAGAAAATGATCGAATATCCCTATTGCGTCTATCCGGCGCTGAAAAAGGTTTTCTGCGAGCGTCAATACACGCGCCGCCAGCTTGCCGATGCGGTAGGCATTTCCAAAAGCAACATCTGGTGGTGGCTGTCGGGTAACAATCAGCATACCATCGACGTGATCAAAGGCATCCTCAGAGAGAGAGGCCTGACGTTCGAGGAAGCGTTTGGAGGTGCGGAATGAAAGTAGGCGACAAGGTGCGGGCGCAGTTTATGACGGTGCCGGAGGAGTTTCCGGGCAAGGCGCGCGGCGAAAAGCTGTACCCGATCCGCGCCGGCGTGGTGACGTACACCCACCCGCAGAGGCGCTATGTGACCGTGGCGATCATGGTAGACGGCAAGGAGATCAAAGAGAGTTTCCGACCGGAGGAGGTGCTGGCATGAACGCGTTTCCCGAGCGCCTGAAGCGCTTACGGGAGAGAAAGAGAATAAAGCAATATGTCCTATCTGAACTGTGCGGTCTGCACCGTGACGCGGTGAGGCGGTACGAGGCGGGGGAGGCTACGCCCACAACGGACGCATTGGAAAGCATTGCCGACAAGTTCGGGGTATCGGTCGATTATCTGCTCGGAAGGACGGATAATCCGATGACCGTGGACGATTATCTAAAAAAATTTTGAAAATTCCCCTTTTAAGGGGAAAAATAAGAAAAACCTATGCAAAAATAGAGGCGTGATGGGGCGAGGCTCTTCACGCCTCTGCTTTTTCATCTGTTTTATCCTCCCTTGATAGCCCGCCCTTCGGGGCGGGCGGTTGAGGGCAATATGCCGTGGCTCGTATGCACCTCACCTTCCGAGGAACGGACGGTCGCACCGTCCTCGCGGCATTCATGATCCAGACCTCGGCGCCGAGGTCGCACACATGACAGGACTCCCCGCACCTCTCGACGATGTGTCCTATGGGGAGACATACCAACAAACTGCGCTGTCGGAGTTCCAGCACGCCACCGTGATTGCGCATGGTGATAGCAGTTTTAGACGGCAGCACCGCAACGATGGGCAGAACAGGCAGCTGCCGCCCGGACGTGAGGACGCAAATGCTCACGCTGTTGGAGATGCCGAAGCGCCGACCGGCTCGTTGCGGAGATATGCGGCATAGGTGCCCCGTAAGGGGAGACCACAGCGAGCGACGGGGACTTTCCCCGAAGCGCTAAAGCAGGGCGGGACTGCAATGCCGTACCAGATGTGCCCTTCGGGGCGGGTAAGGTCTGCTATGTAAGGCCAAGGGGCGGGGGCTGGTAGCAAAATCGATTTGGGGTGGTGAAAATGGCTGCGCGTCTGACAGACCGGCAGAAAAAGAAAATACTGGCGGACTATGTGCAGACGAACAACTATTGCGCCACAGCGAAAATAAACGGCGTGTCCGCAACGACCGTCAAGAACCTTGTGCGGGCGAATGCCGACATTGTGAAAAAGTGCGAGCAAAAAAAAGAAGAGAACACCGCCGATGTGATGGAATACATGAACGACCACAAAGACCTCGTGTGCTCGTTCATCGGCAAGGGGCTTGAAATGCTCAACGACCCCGAAAAGCTGGCGGCGGCAAATCTCAGCCAGATCACGACGGCGATGGGGACGCTGATAGACAAGTGGGCGATGATCGGCGGTAGCCCTGCCGACACAGTAAGGGAAGACGCACTCAGTCAGAGCCTAAAGGAAATGGCAAAGGAGCTTGAGAGCGATGATTAGCGCAAAGCAAGCAAAAATCCTTGCTTTCCCCTATTCCAAGTATGACGCGCTGATTTGCGACGGTGCTGTGCGTTCCGGCAAGACCTCCATCATGATGTGGGCGTTTGTCCGCTGGGCAATGGAGAATTTCAGCGGTCAGCGCTTCGGCGTGTGTGGGCGCACGGTGGATAGCTGCACCAAGAACATCATCGTGCCGTTTACGGCGATGAGCCTTGCCAAAGAACGCTATATTATCCGTTGGCGGCGCGGCGACAAGGTCATGGAAGTGCGGCGCGGCGCCGTGACGAATTACTTTGAGGTGTTCGGCGGCAAGGACGAGGCAAGCTATACGTTGATTCAAGGCCGCACGCTGGCGGGTGTGCTGCTGGACGAAGTGGTGCTGATGCCGCGCTCGTTCGTGGAACAGGCATTGACTCGCTGCTCCGTAGACGGCGCAAAGCTGTGGTTTTCCTGCAACCCTGGAAGTCCGCAGCACTGGTTTTATACAGAGTGGATACAGCGAAACAAGGAGCGGAACGCGCTGTATCTGCATTTTGAAATGACGGACAACCCCGGATTATCTCAAAAGACGCTGGAACGCTATCAAGCAATGTTTTCTGGCGTGTTCTACGACCGATACATTCGCGGATTGTGGGTGGTGGCCGAGGGGCTGATCTATCCCATGTTTGGCGAGAGCTGCATTGTGGACGAGCTTCCGGAAAAGGGAGAATACTATGTGTCTTGCGACTACGGCACGCTTAACCCGTTTTCCGCAGGTCTGTGGCGCTGGGACGGCAAGACGGCCACGCGCATCCGCGAGTATTATTATTCCGGGCGTGAGAACCAAAAGAACAAGACGGATGAGGAATACGCCGACGAAATTAAAAAGCTCGTCGGCGATGCGGACGTCAAAAGCGTTATCGTTGACCCGTCTGCTGCCTCGTTTATCGAGGTTTTGCGGCGGCGTGGTTACATGGTCCGCAAGGCAAACAACGATGTGACAAATGGCATTATGACTACAGCGCGGTTTTTGCAGGACGGCATTCTCAAGGTGCATCGTGGCTGCAAAGACTGCATCCGCGAGTTTGGTCTGTATCGGTGGGACGAAAAATCCACAGAAGACAAGCCAATCAAAGAAAACGATCACGCAATGGACGAGACGCGCTATTTTGCCTATACGATTTTGAAAAATAAGGCGTATCGACGCGATTATACCCCCATTTGGAACAGATAGGACGGTGAGCGGCTATCAAAACATATAACGACCTTGTGGCGGTCGGTGAAAACGAGCAGGCACGCATTGAGTTTGTCCGCAGCACGATCAATGAGCACCGCGATAGCACGGCGTATAAAACGGCGGGGGATGCAGAGGAATATTACAACGGCCTGAATCCGACCATTAACCGCTATGAGAAGATCATCTATGATATGCAGGGCCGCAGCCACACGGATATGTGGACGGCAAACCATAAGCTGGCGAGCCGCTTCTTCGGTCTGGCGGTGGATCAAGAGATCTCGTATCTGCTGGGCAACGGCGTATCCTTTGCGGAGAAAGAAACGCCGAACAAACTATGCCCGGACTTCGACCAGGAAGTCATGGATGCGGCACGTGAGGCGAAAATCGCGGGCGTTTCCTTCGGTTTCTGGGATCTGACGCATTTGCGGGTGTTCTCCCTGCTTGAGTTCGTCCCCCTCTATGATGAAGAGGACGGCGCGATGAAGGCCGGTATTCGGTTCTGGCAGGTGGCACAGGATAAGCCGTTGAGAGCGACGCTGTATGAGATTGACGGCTTTACCGAGTATTTCCAGCCAAAAAACAAGAGCATGGAAGTAATGCAGCCGAAGCGCAGCTATAAGCTGATCGAGCGCAAGGCCGAAGTCGGCGAAACCGAAATCTATGACGGCGGGAACTATCCGAGTTTCCCCATTGTGCCGCTGAAAAACAATAAGCGGTGTCTATCCGAAATTGTCGGCAAGCGCAACACCATCGACGCGCTCGATCTTGCGTCCTCGAACATGGTCAACAACGTGGACGAGGGCAACCTGATTTATTGGGTGCTGTCCAACTGCAACGGCATGGACGATCTCGACGATGCGAAGTTTGTGGAGCGGCTCAAAACGCTGCACGTTGCCCACGCCAACGGCGACGACGGTGCGAAGGTGGAGAGCAAGACCATCGAGGCGCCGTATGAGGGCACCAGCAGCACCATTGATATGCTCAAGAAAAAGCTGTACGAGGATTTCCAGTGTTTCGACGCTGCTGCGGTATCCGCAGGGAACCAGACGGCGACCGCGATCAAAGCAAGCTATGTGCCGCTGGATCTGAAAACGGACAAGTTTGAATCCGAGGTCACGAGGTTTATTGTTGAGATTCTGCGTCTGGCAGGCATTGAGGATCAGCCGAGTTACACGCGCAATCAGATCATCAACAAGAGCGAGGAAACACAAAATATTCTTCTGGGCGCGGCGTATTACGATGACGAATACATTACAAAAAAGCTGCTGACCATCAACGGCGACATTGACCAATACGAGGATATGGCAAAGCGGAAGGCAGCAGAAGAGATTGACCGGAGCTTTGCGGAACCGGACGCGCCGGAGGTGAACGGCGATGGCGAACAGTGACCTCGGCCACAAGCTGACCGACAAGGAACTTGCAAAGCTGGAACGTCGTATTGCAAAGCTGTACCGCGAGGCCGGGAAAGAGCTGCAAGCGACCATCGACGCATATTTTGAGCAATTCAAAAAGCGTGACGAGGAAATGAAGGCGCTGATCGGCACCGTGCAGAACGGTAAGGAATGGACGGAGGCCGACTATAAGCAATGGCGGCTGAATCAGATCGGACGCGGGGAACGATATCAGGCCATGCGCGACAAGGTGGCGCGCCGCGCGACCGATGCAAACGCCGTGGCGGTGTCCTACACCAACGATGCAACGCCCGGTATTTACTCTCTCAACCGCAACTATTCGGCGTACACCATCGAACAGGTCGCGGGAAACGTCGGCTTTGACCTGTGGGACGAGCAGACGGTCAAGCGGCTCATGGTAGAGCAACCCGATTTAATGCCGTATTACCCGCCGAAACGCGCCTTAAAGCGCGGTATCGACCTCGCGTATGGCAAGAAGCAGATTACGGCAAGCGTCACAAGTTCCATCTTGCAAGGCAAGAGCATCAAGCACATGGCGGACGACCTGCAAAAGCGCATTACCACCATGAGCCGAGACAGCGCCCTCCGCACGGCCAGAACCGCCGTGACCGGCGCGCAGAACGCCGGACGCATGGACAGCTACGCGGCGGCGGAGAAGATGGGGATCAAACTCAAGAAACAATGGCTTGCGACGCTGGATAACAAAACGCGACACGCTCATGCCATGCTGGACGGGCAGACGGTGGACATTGACAAGCCGTTTAAGGTCGATGGCGAAGAGATCATGTTCCCCGGCGATACCTCCGCACCCGGATATCTCGTGTATAGCTGCCGCTGCACGATGGTGGTCGAGGTTGACGGCGTAGATACGTCGGACGGGCTGAGACGCGACAAATACGGGCCATTGCCTGACATGCCATTTGCACAATGGGAGCGGCAGAAACGCGGAGAGGGGTATTTGCAGCGATGAGCGTTACAATCCAAGATCACAGCGTGGAGGTTTCTGCTGAGATCAAGGCGGCGATTCTTCGGGGCCTTGAAAAGATCGGGCTTGTGGCAGAAGGCTATGCGAAAAAGCTGTGCCCCGTTGACACCGGCAATCTGCGGAACAGCATCACCCATGTGGTAGACGAACAGGAACCGGCGGCAATCATCGGAACGGATTCCGATTACGGTGCGTATGTGGAATTAGGCACCGGCATTTACGCCGAAGGCGGCGGCGGGCGCCCTACGCCGTGGGTGTATCAAGATGCCAAGGGCAATTGGCATTACACGCGCGGCAACAAGGCGCAGCCGTTTCTGAAACCCGCTGCCGCCGATCATGCAGGACAATATCGGGACATTCTGGAAAGCGAGCTGAAAAATGGATAACGAGACCATCAAGGCCATTGAAGCCATTCTCAAGCGCGGCAACGATGCTGAAATACGCCGAAAAGGCGACGGGTACATTGTCTTAGAGGTCAAGAAAACAATCAAATATTTAACTCCCGCGTAATTGGGCGCGGGAAAGGGCAATAGGAGCCAACCTGTAAGGATTTCTTACAGGTTGGCTTTTTTTCTTTCAGGAGGGGACGCATGGCTAACAGCAAAGTCAACATTTTAGGCACGGATTACGAAATTGTCGTTAAAAAGTACGGCGACGATGAGGCGTTTGAGCGCAGGAGCATTGACGGATATTGCGACCACCTTTTGAAGCAAATCGTAATTTGCGACATGACAACCTATAAGGGGTGGGGAAACGAGCCAGTAGAAACAGCAAAAGAAGCTCAAAAGCAAACGTTACGGCATGAAATTGTACACGCATTTTTCAGCGAAAGCGGTCTTTCGGATAGCGGGCTTTCTTTTGAAGGGGCATGGTGCAAAAACGAGGAGCTTGTTGACTGGATCGCATGGCAAGGGCCGAAAATCCACAAGGCGTGGGAAATGGCAAACGCAATTTAGAACAGGTAAAACCCGCGAGGTACAGCGGTTTTATACAATCTATCGCCGCGACGAACTGCGGACAAGGGAAAGGAAGATAGAACAATGGCACTGACACGCAAACTTTTGAAGGGCATGGGTCTCACCGACGAACAGGTGGATACCATCATCGAGGCACATACCGACACCGTGGACGGCCTAAAGGCGGATGTGACCCGCTACAAGGCCGATGCGGAGAAGCTGCCCGGCGTCCAGAAGCAGTTGGACGAACTCAAGGCAGCGGGTGACGGCGGCTATAAGGAAAAGTACGAGAAGGAACACTCGGCCTTTGAAACTTACAAATCCGACGTCACGGCAAAGGAAAGCAAGGCGGCAAAGGAAAAGGCCGTGCGCGCTTACTTTGAGAGCAAAAACATCACCGGCGCGAATTTGGACCTTGCTATGCGCGGCTGCGGCGAGGAAATGGCCGCATTGGAGCTGGACGGCGAGAAGATCAAGGACACCAAGAGCCTTGATGCACTCGTAGACGGCACCTACAAGGGGCTGGTCTCCACCACGCAGACAAAGGGCGCGAATCCTGCCAATCCCCCAGCGAACACCGGCGGCGCAAAGACCCGCGAGGACATCTACAAGAAGGACGACAAGGGCCGTTATGTGATGTCTACGGCGGAGCGCCAGAAAGCGCTTGCCGATCTGATGGCAAGCGAAAACAACTGATTTTTGAAAGGAGCTATTTATGGCTGCGAAAACTAACGTAACAACTTCTGCACAGTTTACCACTTCCGCCCGTGAGGTGGATTTCGTGTCTCGCTTTGCTGACAACTGGGACGCGCTGCGCAACATCATGGGCATCATGCGCCCCATTCGCAAGGCCCCCGGCACGAAGCTGGTTTCCTACAAGGCCAGCGTGGACGGCGGTCTCAAGGGCGGCACTGTGGCCGAGGGTGACGAGATCCCCTTCACCAAGATGAAGGTGGAGCCGGTTGCCTACGGCGACATCGACATCTCCAAGTACGCCAAGAGCGTGACGATCGAAAGCGTGGCGAAGTACGGCGCTGACGTTGCCGTGGAAAAGACCGATGAGGCGTTCCTCGTGGCGTTGCAGAACAAGGTTCTGACCGACTTCTATACCTTCCTCGGCACCGGCACGCTCAAGGTAACAGAAAAGACCTGGCAGCGCGCTCTTGCGATGGCGAAAGGCAAGGTGCTGGACAAGTTTGCGGGTCTCGACAAGGATGTGACCGAGGTGGTGGGCTTTGCCAACATCATCGACGCTTACGACTATCTCGGCGACAAGGAGATCACCGTGCAGACGATGTTCGGCATCAACTACGTGGAGAACTTCATGGGCTACCGCACCCTGTTCCTGCTTCCCGAGAAGTACATCGCCTCCAAGAAGGTGATCGCTCTGCCCGTGGAGAACATCGATCTTTACTATGTCGACCCGAGCGACAGCGACTTTGCCAAGCTAGGGCTGAACTACACCGTGAAGGGCGAGACCAACCTGATCGGCGTTCACGTCGACGGCGATTACAGCCGCGCCACCGGCGATATGTACGCCATCATGGGCATGAAGCTGTGGGCTGAGTATCTGGACGGCATTGCCGTGGCTACCGTTTCGGTGGCCGGAGCAGGCTAAATAGGAGGGCAGCGTGATGCTTGAACAGGTCTTACGGCACTTGAACAATTGGTTCCTTGTGGAGATTCGCGAGGGCACGTTCACCGTGGAGAATGGCAGCATTACGCTGCCCTTTCTCCAAACCAATCAATATTTCCGTGTCTGCGGCTCCGTGTTTAACGATGGACTGCACCAATACCCGGCGGCAGACATGACAGACGAGACCTTCGCCGGGACGGTGTGGGCGCTCGCGGTGCCAAAGGCAGTTGTGACGCTTTCCGAAGATATCGCTGCTTGGCAGGAAAAGAACGGTGAAGCCGCTGCAAGCCCGTATCAAAGCGAAAGCTTCGGGGGCTACTCCTACACCAAACGCAGCGCGGGAAGCGATAGCGGCACGTTAAACGGCTGGCAAGACGCTTTCCGCGGGCGTTTGAACGACTGGCGGAAGCTCAAGGGGGTGGAACCGTGAGTTTACTCGACGATTTTGCAAGCAAATGCGTGCTGATGGAAAAGACCCGCAAGCCAGACGGCGCGGGCGGTTACATTACGGACTGGGCTAAGGGCGCGGAATTTCTCAACTATCAGGCGCTCGACACCTCGATGGAGGCCCGCAGAGCGGAAAAGGAGGGTGTGACCTCGGTATATTCCGCGCTGGTCAACAAGACCGTTCCCATCGAGTACAACGACTATTTCCGCGACACGTCCACCGGTAACACCTACCGCGTAACCTCAAATCCGGAGGAACGGGCTGCGCCGCGGTCCGCAGGCCCGACGATCCGGGCGCTGAAATTTTTCACTGCGGAGCGAAAGGAGCTGCCGAAATGACAAAGGACAAGGCGGTCCATGCGTGGTTTTCCCAATTCCTCCCGGCGTATCCGACCTCGAATGTGCCGGAAGATGCGGTGTTTCCGTGGCTGACCTATGAGCTGATCACAGGCTCGTGGGAAAGCGGCGAGATCGGCCTGACGGTCAATCTGTGGTTTTACACCGAAGGGGAGGCCGTGCCGAACGCCAAAGCGCAGGAGATCAGCGACGCCATCGGAATGGGTGGTGTGCTTGTGCCGTATGACGGCGGGGCCATGTGGATCAAGCGTGGCTCTCCGTGGTGCCAGAACATCGCGGACGAAAGCGATAAAAACATCAAGCGGCGGTATCTCAACATTACGGTTGAGTTCCTGTCGCAAAACTGATGAAAGGACAACGACATGAAATTTACCAAGATTCCTTCTGATGCGTTTCAGAAGCTGCAGATCAACGCCGGTATCCTGACGACCGATTTCACACCGGCGACCGGCACCATCGGCGAGGCGGGGCAGATCGGCGCAACGACCGGCGGCGTCAACTTTACCGCTACGCCGACCTATTCGGACTTCGGCGAGGATATCGACAACTGCCCGAAGAACATGAAGGAGCTGAAAAAGCTCGATTCGTGGGAGGCAAAGATGACCGGTACGTTTGTCAATGCCGATACCGCCATTGCAAAGCGGCTTTGCGGCGCGGCGGACATCGGGACGACCGACACGACCAAGGTCACACCGCGCAACGACCTCAAGGACGCGGACTTTGACGATATCTGGCTTGTGGGCGATTACTCCGACAAGAACGGCGAAACCAACGGCGGCTTTATCGCTATCAAGCTGCTCAACGCGCTTTCCACGGGCGGCTTCCAGCTCAAGACGGCGGACAAGTCCAAGGGTCAGTTTGCGTTCGAGTTTACCGGCCACTATTCCATGAGCGCGCAGGACACCGTTCCCTTTGAAATCTACATCAAGGCCGGCACGGCGGAGGCGTAAATGAAACTTTCCGACATTCAGGGCGAGCGAGTCTTTGACGTCATCGCGGATATCATCGACCCGATTGCCAACATTGCGGAGGACGATGCGGCATCCGCGCTGTTCAAGCGCGAGAAGTTGCCCGAGGGCATGACGGTGAAGCAGTTTGCTACGCAGAGGGCGCGAAAAGCGCTCCCTGCGCTGCTCAAGGGCCACAAAGGTGATATCATCGCCATTCTTGCCTCTATTGAGGGCGTGAGCGCAGAGAGCTACAAAGGCGCGCTGAACCTCGTCAAGCTGATGCGCGACGCGACGGAGCTTTTGACCGATGAAGCATTCGGCGCCCTTTTTCTCTCAGCGCAGAGCGGGAAAACCTCTGGCTCTGCGCAGGAGAATACCGAGGGCAAAGACGAATAAAGCCGTTCCTGCGGTACTGCGTGGCGCGGCTCAATGAGAAAGCAAGAAACGACGCATACCGCATTTATGTGACGGACGCGCTGCGCATTGTGGGCGAAAACACGGCGCGATACGCGAGCGGGGACTACATCAAGGCGCGATACGCGGACATGATTAAGCCAAAAAAGCAGGACAACAGAACGTGCGAGGAAATCACCGCCGATATTGTCGCGCGGTGCGGATTGGTGGTGAAGCATGAATCTACTTGATTTATTTGTCAAAATCAGCGTAGACACGAGCGAAGTAGATAAGAACCTTGGGGATACCAAAGAAAAGGCATTGAGCTTTGGCGATGTGCTGAAAGCGAATATTGCAGGGCAAGCCATTGTTGCTGGCGTGAAAGCTGTTGCAGGTGCGGTAAAAAACATTGGCGAAGCAGCGATCCAAAGCTACGGTGAGTATGAGCAGCTGGTTGGCGGCGTGGAAACGCTTTTCAAGTCCTCTGCCGATACCGTGATGCAGTACGCCGCGAACGCATACCAGACGGCGGGCATGAGCGCGAATGAGTACATGACTACCGTGACGGCGTTTTCTGCGTCTCTGCTGCAATCAATGGGCGGCGACACGGACGCGGCAGCGGAAAAGGCAAATCTGGCCATTACCGATATGAGCGACAATGCGAACAAGATGGGGTCGAGCATGGAATCCATTCAAAATGCGTATTCCGGCTTCGCCAAGCAGAACTATACTATGCTCGATAACCTCAAGCTCGGCTATGGCGGCACGAAGGAGGAAATGCAGCGTCTTTTGGACGATGCGAACGCCTTAAATGCCGCGCAGGGCAATTATACCAACTACACCATCGACAGCTACGCGGACATCGTTGACGCTATCCATACTGTGCAGACGGAGATGGGCATCACGGGCACGACGCAGCTGGAAGCCAGCACGACGATCCAAGGCTCTATCGCGTCGATGAAAGCGGCGTATGACAACTTTATCACGGGGCTGGGCGATGAAAACGCCGACATGGCGGAACTCATTACAAACCTTTTGGGCAGCACCGTGACGGTGGCGGAAAATCTCTTGCCGGTCGTTGAGAGAATCCTTGAAAACATCGGCGTTGTGGTGCAGGAAAAAGGCCCTGAAATGATTGAGAAATTTGTCGGCTATGCCATCGAAAAACTGCCGCAGGTCATTGAGCTGGGTCTGCAAATGGTCATTGCGTTGGTCAAGGGGCTGGCGCAGAACCTTCCGCAGCTGGTCACAGGCGTTTTGAATATGGCGGCAACGATCATTAAAACGTTGGTCGATTCCATTCCTGACGTTATCGAGGTCGGCAAGGACATTGTGCGCGGCGTGTGGGACGGCATCAAGGCGATGGGGAGCTGGATCAAGGAAAAGGTGTCCGGTTTCTTCGGCGGCATTGTGGATAACGTCAAGGGCGTTCTTGGCATTCACTCTCCGTCCCGCGTGTTTGCGGGGATCGGCGAAAACATGGCGCTTGGCCTCGGCGAGGGCTGGGAGAGCGAATACGGAACGATCAAACGCGGCATTACAAATGGGCTGGACTTTGGAACGGCGACGGTAGGCTTTGCCGATTCCGGCATCGGACGGTCGAGCGCGGCCATCGTCAACAGCATGGGCGTGAACACAGAGACCGGAACGACCACCATCAACCTGATGTTCCCGGACGGCACAAAGCTGGCGAGTTATCTGCTGCCGTTTTCCATCAAGGCGGCGGCTGCGGCGGGCACGCCTATCGCAAACGCGCAGATGGCATAAGGAGGCGGCATGAATCAACTCATTTTAGATACCGGCGGCTATGCGATCCTCTTGCCGGAAAGCCGGAAGGGCGGCTATACGGCCTATGAAGAGCCGCTAAGCGTTGACCTTGTGATGCTGCCGGGGAATATGGTGCGCGAGCTGCGCGGAACGGTGTGGCGCGTGAATTACCAGTACGGATATTTTACCGACGAGGAGAAAGATAACCTGCTTGCGGCGTGCAAAAAGGGGAGAAATGAACCGATCCTCTGCGCGTTTCTCCCGCCGAACAGCACGGAAATGATTTCGTCCGAGTTTTTTGTGACGGCATTCGCCTCGCCTAAATTTATGTGGAGCCGCGAGGGAAAGCCGATGTGGGGTGACTTTTCCGTCGAGCTGCGGGAGGTGACGCCGCATGATTGAGGCAACCTCCGCGTTTCGCTCGGCTATCGTCGGGAAAACAAGGCGCATCTACCTTAAAGCGGTGGTAGACATTTCCGACCCCGATATGACCATCGGTGCGGTCACGTCAAGCGGGCTTGCGCCGTGGTCGAAGTCGGCACAGCTGACGGACAAGGACATTTCCGCGCCTCCGCGCTACGCAACGCTGGAGAAAAACCGCTGGCTGCTGGATGGATCGTTTGCGATTTTCCCCGACGACTATCAAATTGCGGGCGAAATTGGAACGGCAAGTGAGGCATTGTCGGGCGCGGACGGAACGTTTTCTGCTCCGGCATGGACGCAGCTTTCATTTTCCAACGTCAGCGTTTTACAGGCGTGCAGCATCTTCTTTTCGTCCGATCCGCTTGACGGCGTACCGGAGGATTTTACGGTGGATATTCTGGTCGATGGCGTGTCGTACCATACGGAAACGTATACCGGGAACACGCAAAGCGCCATCAAGATATCCGGCTTTACGGTCTACACGCCGGATGCGATCAAGGTGACCGTGACAAAATGGAGCCTGCCGTACCGCAGGATGCGAACGGTAGAGATCATACCGGGCTACTACGAGCAATGGAGCGAAAATATGTTGGCATCCTTTTCCGTGCAGCAGCAAGGGGACGTATCTTGCCTGACGCTGCCATACGGAATGCTCAAAATGGCGATGAACAACAAGAACCGTATGTTCGAGCCGCGGAGCAAGTCCGGGCTGTTCCAGAGCATCGAGGAGCGGCAGGGCGTGGAGACCTACATCGGCGTGCGGCTTGCGGACGGTACCGTGGAATATAAGCGCGTGGGCGTCTTCTACCAATACTCCGACGGCTGGAAGACCGGCGACAACGGCCTGACCATGCAATGGGACCTTGTGGATATCATCGGGCTGCTGGCGGATCGCGCGTACCTCGCGCCGACGGTGCTGCCCATCACGCTCTCCGGCTGGATCGCCTCACTCGTTTCTCAGCTCGGCACCAATTTTGCAAGCCGCTACACGGTGGACGCGGACTATGCCGACCTTGCGGTCACGGCCTCGAGCCGCGCCGCGGTAAGCGGGAAGAAGTGCGGCGACATCCTGCGCTGGGCCTGCATGGCGACCGGCACATGGCCGCGCGCGGACGCGGAAACGGGCAAACTCGCGGTGGAGCCGCTCTGGAACCAGGGCAGCAAGATCACGCTGGAAAACCTCGTCAATTACCCGACGATGAAGGCCAACCAGTCCCTCGCGTCGCTCATTTTCCACCTTTCGGACGGGACGGAGTACGTCGTCTCCGGTAACTCCACGAGCAGCGAGAAGACCGTGACCATCGAGAACCCTTTTCTGCACACGCAGGCGCAGGCGCTCACGGCGGCGCGGCTGATCCTCTCGTGCTACGGCGGCAACCAGCTGGAGCTGACCGGGCGCGGCGACCCCGCAAGTGAGATCGGCGACGTGGACACCGTGTGGCTCAACGAGAGCCGAGCGACGGCGGCGCGGCGCATCTACCAGACCTTCCAGTTCGCGGACGGCGTGCTGCAAGGCTGCCAGAGCAAGCTCCTGCAGGCGGACGGCTCGTATCTCTACGACGCCTTTGAGATCATCCGCGAGAGCGGCACATGGACGGCTCCGCCTGGCGTGACGCATCTGCGTCTTGTGCTCGGTCAGGGCGGTCAAGGCGGCGGCTACGGCGGCTACGGCTACGTTGCAGGCTCGGGCGCGCTCCCCGGCAGCGGCGTGGCGGCGGGCTACGGCGACCCCGGCACGGACGGCCTCGGCGGTAAGGTGTGGTTTGACACCGTGACCATCAACGCCGGGCAGACCTTCAACGTCAACCTCGGCGCAGGCGGTGCGGCGGCGGCCACGCAGGGCACGGAGGGCTCAGAGGGTGGAGAGACCACCTTCGGAGTCTATTCCTCCGCCAACGGCCAGCGCTACCCGAACGGCTACACGGACATCGCCAACGGGCAGGTGTTCGCCCGCACGGGCGTTGCCGTACCCGAATCGGGCACGGGCGACGGCGGCAAGGGCGGAGACGGCGGCGATCCGGGACAGGGTTATTGGAAGGAACTGTTTTGGACGCCGGATGTGCCCGGCTACAACGACAACAACGCAGGGAACCCGCGCGGCTGGGACTTCGTCGTGACGAAGGAGCCGGGAAAGGGCAAACCGGGCAAGGCCGGCGCAAGCGGCTTTGTCATGGTGACATGGGACAGATCGGAGGAGACGGCATGAGCAGATTACCAAGCGGGTATACACAGCTGGAGTACATCGAGAGCAGCGGGACGCAGTATATAGATACTGGATTCAAGCCGAACCAAAATTCTCGTATCACTTTACGATTAGCACATACAGACACGGCGGCATCATATTTATTTAGTGCGAGTGAAGCTAATCCTCTTTTTGGCCTTTGTTATGTTGGCGGATACTATGCAGAATATGGTTCGATGCAAAAACAATTCAGCGCAGATTTGTCAACTGTCACTACGATTGATGTAAGTAACTCAGTTTTTGTTGTTGGGAGCCAAAGATTTGCAACGGCGGTTGCAGACTTTACAGCACCAAGTAATTTGTTCTTTTGTTGTGGTAATAACGGCGGTAGCCCAAATTTACACGCATCTTTAAAACTCTATTCTTGCCAAATCTACGACAACGGCACGCTCGTTCGCGATTTTGTTCCCTGCAAGAACGCTTCCGGCGCGGTCGGCCTGTATGATACCGTCGGCGCACAGTTTTATGCCAACGCCGGAACGGGCACGTTTACGGCAGGCCCGGAGATCCCTGCACCGGAAGCCCCAACCGCGCTTCAGACCGTCCTCGCGGTGGTTCTGCAATGGGCCGCGAGCGCGAATGCCGACCGCTACGACGTCTATCGCGACGGCGCGAAGCTCGGCAGCACGGAGGGCACGCAGTATGTGGACACCACGCCGGAGGCAAATCAGACCTACGTTTACACGGTCAAGGCCGTCAACGGCGGCGGCGAGAGCGCGGGCACGTCCATTACGGTCTACACCAAAAGCGGCTACTTTGAATATAAGCCGCTGATCGAAAGCGCAAATTTTCCGTGAACCCCGTCGGGATCAACTCTCCCACGCTGCTGGCCGTCGGGGTCATCGAGCAGCTTTTTGTCTACGAACCCAAGCCGTCCGTTTATTACGCGGGCGAGATATTCGCCGGGGAGGTCTAAACTATGGCGATCCAAACAGTCCAAGCGATCATCAACGGCCAGAGCTACACCCTTGCGCTCAACAGCGCGACGGGCAAGTACGAGGCCACCATCACCGCGCCGGGTAAAACATCCTACAACCAGTCCGGCGGCTACTACAACGTGCAAATCAATGCGACCAACGACGCGGGCACCGTCGGCTCGGCAGACGCCTCGACGCTTGCCGGCCTGAAACTCTACGTCAAGGAGAAGGTCGCGCCGGTCATCACGATCCTCTCGCCGTCCTCCGGGGCGTATGTCAGCAACAGCAAGCAGCCGGTAGTTTTTACCGTTGTGGACGAGGCGGACGGCTCCGGCGTCGATCTCTCGACGCTCGTGGTCAAACAGGACGGCGCGGCAGTCGCTTCCTCGGCCCTCGCGAGCACGGCCATCACCAACGGCTATCAGGTGACCTACACGCCAGCCTCGGCGCTCGACGACGGCAGCCACACTGTCACCATCGACTGCAAGGACCACGACGGCAACGCCGCGGCGCAGAAGACCACCACCTACACGGTCGACACCGTGCCCCCGACGCTCAACGTCACCTCGCCGACGGACAACCTCGTCACGGCCTCGCAGAGCCTCACCGTGGCCGGTATCACCAACGACGCGACTTCTTCGCCCGTGGAGATCCAGATTACGCTCAACGGCGCGGATCAGGGCGACGTCACGGTCGGCGCAGGCGGCGCGTTCAGCAAGGCCGTCACGCTGGCGGAGGGCGCGAATACCATCGTCATTACGGCGACCGACGCGGCGGGCAAGGTCTCCACGGTCACGCGCAATGTGACGCTCGACACCTCGGTGCCGGTCATCAAGTCGGCGACCATCACGCCCAACCCGGTCGACGCGGGCGCGACGATGGTCATCGCGGTGGAGATCGAATGAGCACGCAGGTTCTGAGCGTCTCGCTGCCGAGCGAGATCATCTATGTGAGCGGCACGGTCAACGGCACGGCTTACACCTGGACGCTCATCGAGGGCGCGTGGACGGCTACGGTCGAGCGGGCGGCGGACGACACCTACGCCGTCGCCCTCACCGCCGTCACCGCGGCAGGCGTCAGCACCAACTACGCGCTCACGCTCTACTACGGCCTTTTGAGCCTCATCACCGACCGCACGCGCGCGGACGTGGAGAATGAGACCGACAAGGGCTTTTACAACGCCTCCGACCTCAACCGCGTGGGCGCGGCGGTGGAGTACATCGCGGGCCGCTTCACGGCGCTCGGCTATGCCTGCCCCGTGACGGTCAAAAAGGATTGGCTGACGAGCGACGCGCCGACCGCCTCGCAGATGGAGACCTACCGGCAGAACATCGTCACGCTGCGCGGACAGATCGCGGTCATGCAGTCCACGCCGAATGCTCCGGCGAGCATGGCTGGTCTAAACTACGTCAAGGCCAACAATATCGAGCAGATTTTGCTCGACCTCGACGCGCTCATCACCAACATCACAAAATCGTGGTACTTTGCCGGCGAAGTGTACGCCGGTGAGGTATGAAAGGAGACAATATGCAGGACAGAGAGCCTACTTACCCTGGGCGGGTAACACTGACACCCGTATATGGGCTGGCAAACACTTATGACATGGAGCGAGCCGACCGGCCCTTGCAGGAGGGCACGCCGCTGAACAAGGCGAATTTGCTCAGCGATGCGACCGCGGCAGCCATCAAGGCGTTGCTTGCATCGCAGACAGAGAACCCAGCGACGCCAAATGAAGCGCTGAACATTTTGACACAAGCCGTTGAAGCTGTGGCAACCGTGGCGGCAGGAAAATGCTCGATTGAGACCTCGACCTACACCGGCAACGGGAAACACGGCAGCGCAAACCCCGTGACGCTGACCTTTCCGAAAAAACCGTCGCTCGTCATCGTGTTCGGCTACAACGCTTTGATTTTGATCTCAGATAAAAACGGGAATACCGCATTTGCCCTGTCAGCGCACCCCTCTTATGGTGTTGTATATCGCGGCGATGAGCTAAACATTTTGTGGGAGAATAGCACACTACAATACTATTCCGATGAAATGTATTACCAAGCAAATTGTGACAACAAGATCTATCAAGTTGTCGCATTTTACGCGCAGGATTAACCAAAGGGGGGTATTAAATGCAAATTCTTCAAAACGAGCCATTTGAAAACGGCGGTTACTCTGTAATCCAGACGTGGCCCGGCGATGTACCGCCGGATGGTTACGTCATCGTGCCGGACACGCTGGACACCTCGGTATTTTACGAGTTTCTCGGCTTTGTCGACCTCACCATCGAGGGAGACACCGTGACCGCCATGACCGGGAACCAGGCAGCGCTGGACGCCTACAAGGCAAGCCTGCCCGAGCCAACACCTCCACCGCCGACCACCGAGGAGCGCGTCGCCGCACTGGAGGCGGAGAACAAGCTCTTAAAGGAGCAGGTCAGCGCGCAGGCTGATCAGGCGGAATTTTACGAGGACTGCATCGCCGAGATGGCGACGGTCGTGTATGCGTGAGTTTATCGCCGAGCTGGCGTTAAACGTATATTTTACATTACAGAAAGGAAGTAAAGAAATGATGGCAATGTTATTCGCACAGAGAGTGATCCTCGGCAAGACGGAGTTTGACAAGGTGCCGAACAAGCTCAAGCCGCAGGTGGCGGACATCCTCATCAACGAGTGCGGCCTGCCCGAGCTGGTGCCGGTCGAGTACGGCGGCACGAAGGACGCCACTAAAGAGTAAGAAAGGAGAAACACAATGGCTACTTACAAGAGAATCGCATCCGACGGCAAGCCCATCGAGGTCACCGACATCCCCTACGGTCTGAGAGAAAACTCGGGCATCAAGAACAGTATCAAGCAGCCCGTCATGGCGCGCGACATTTCCCGCGCCGGCACGGAGATCTACGTCCTGCCGCAGTACAAGCTCACTTACGATGAGAACGGCTACTGCGTCAAGAAGGAGAAGTGCCACATCCCGGACGATATTGCAGCGAAGCTCGCGGAGCTGAACAAGTAAACAGAGCGGGGGCTATCCCCCGCTCTATCCTAAGGAAAGAGAGACAACGTCTATGAACCTATCGACCGTTGCATCGACCTGCTCGGAGATCACGGTCATTCTCGCGGCGCTGGCCATGCTCATTAAGCCCATCCGCAACAAGCTGCTCGGGCTGGACAAGCTGACCGACGCGCTCAAATGCCAGCTCCGGCATGACATGCTGCACACCTACTACAAGCACCGCGAAAGCCAGACGATCCGCCAGTATGAGCTTGAGGATTTCATCTATCTCTATCGGGGCTACAAGGCCCTCGGCGGCAACAGCTTTATCGACCGCATCAAGTCGGAGATCGACGAGTGGGAGGTGATGTCATGAAAGACGTCAAGGGCTCAACCTCGGAGGAGATCCGCATGATAAAGGCCATCCAGCGCTCTGTCGGGGCGCTGGACAACGGCTGGATCGGCAACCAGACCTTGAGCGACATCGCGGCAAAGCTCGGCGCGGACTGCTTCCCGCTCAACGTCGAGCTGTACGGTCAGCCCTGCATCCTCGCGCGGGACATTGAGCCTGTCAACATGAGCGGTCCGCTGCCAAAGAACGCGATCTCGGGGAGCTTTAGCTGGCAGGGCCAGCCCTGCTCCATCCTCGTGCGCGGCGGCAAGGTGGTGCGCGGCATGAGCTGCCACTATCCTCGCCCCGAGAGCGTGCTCTATAAGACCACGGATGGCGCGGTGCGCATTGCCCGCGTGTCCTCGGCGGCGGCGCTGGGCGGCGTCATGTGGGCGGTCGGTGGGCTTGGCCTGCTCGACCGCTATGACCCCGCGGCGGAAGGCTTCACAGGGGCGTACAGCGACGTGCTGCGCAAGACCAACCACACCGTCCTCGGCTGCAAGGGCGGGATGCTCTACGGCGTCTACTGCCGCAGCATGACCGCGCAGCAGGTCAACGCCTTCGTGCGGGACAAGCTCAAGCTGGAATACGCCGTTATGTTAGACGGCGGGCACGTCGCCGCCATCAACGGCGCGTGTAACAAGATCAACACACAGACGCGGCAATTCTATGCCGTGCGGTTTTTGTAAAGGAGGCTCAAAAATGCAAAATCGACTTGCCAATCTGCTCACGGTCAAGAGCATCGTGACCATCGCACTCACGGCGGTTTTCTCGGTGCTTGCCCTGCGCGGCACCATCAGCGGGACGGAGTTTCTGACGATCTTCACGACCATCATCGCCTTCTATTTCGGCACCCAAACCGAGAAGCGCAAAAATGAAGAGGTTTCTTGAGACCTTAACCGCGTGGGAGGGCGCTGTGCGCGGCGATGCGGTACATAAGCAGATCGTAGACGCCTACAACAGCTTCCTCCCGCATCCGCGCGGCTACAGGCTCACCTACACCGACGACTACTGCGCGGCGATGGTGTCCGCGGCGGCGATCCTCTGCGGTTTGACGGAGGTCATTCCCATCGAGTGCAGTTGCGGCGAGCAAATGCGCTGGTATCAAGCGCGCGGTCAGTGGATTGAGGACGATGCGCACGTCCCCACGGTCGGCGAGCAGGTTTTCTACCACTGGAACGACCGCAAGGACTACGCCCTCGCAGACTGCACGGGCGCACCCAACCACACGGGCATCGTGACCGCCTGCGACGGGCAGAAGATCACGGTGTTCGAAGGCAACAAGGGCAAGGAGCACAAGTGCGCGTACCGCGTCATCCCCGTCAACGGGCGCTATATCCGCGGCTTCGGCGTGCCGAAATACCCCGCGGACAAGACCGTGCTCGTGCGTGGGGATAAGGGCGCGGCGGTCGGGGAGCTACAAGAGTTCCTCAACGCCTGCGGCTACGCGCTGGATGTGGATAACTCGTTCGGCCCCGCGACGCAAAGGGCATGGGGGGAATATGTTTACGCATACCTCGGAAAAATTCTAAAATAACGAAAGGAAAACGGGCGGGAGACCTGTCTCCCCTCGCGTGAGCGCTCTGCAAGCCCCGGCGCACAGCATGGACAAGCAGCACCGAGCGATCCGCGCACAGTTATCCTCTATGGCCCCGCGTCGGGCCGTGGCATACATTCGGTCTTTTGAGCTTCCACCCGACGAAATGGCGTGCCTCGTCGAGTGCGACGTGCGGGGCCGCTCCTGCGTACAGGTGGCATTTGAAATGAACCTGTCGCCGGATACGGTCAAAAAGTATCGCCGAAAGGCGTACCGCAAAATCGCATCGGAAGTCTTTGAATAGGAAAAGAGCTTCACCAAACGGTGAGGCTCTTTTCCTTTATTGGGGTGGGGTATGAATGACGCATGGAGCACGTCGTGACAAAAGTAGCATATCCCGTCAGAATTTGCAAGCGCAATCATTCGACGAATTTCGCCGTACACTTTTCATCCCCTTTCCCGGCACTTTGGGAAAGGGGTTTTCTTGTACCATAGAGGCAGAAAAGGAGGTGCGCTGTATGTACGAACGGCTTTTGGCATTGGGCTTCACCGAGCAGATGGCGAGGGATATTTTGGTGCTGTTCCCCGAGCCGGACGAGCTGCGCACCTACGTCTATTTCGCGGAGCTGCTGCATGTATAGCTATTATAATCCGTCGCCTTATGGCAAGAATGTGGGGGACTGCACCATTCGGGCGATCTCCAAAGCGACCGGAAAAGACTGGGGCGAAACGTATCTCGCGCTCGCCATACAGGGCTACTTAGACGGTGATATGCCGTCGGCCAATGCGACTTGGGGCGCGTATCTGCACTCCCTTGGCTATCGGCGCTACATCGTGCCGGACACCTGTCCGCTATGCTACACCGTCGGGCAGTTTGCGGACGAGCATCCGGCAGGCACATACATTTTAGCCCTGTCCGACCATGTGGTGTGCGTGCAGGACGGGACGATCTTTGACTCGTGGGACAGCAGCAATGAGACTGTGATCTATTTTTGGGTAAAGGAGACTGAATGACATGGCTTTTAATCCGTACTATCAAAACCCTTATTATCCACAGCCGATGCCGGACAACCTCATGCAGATGCGGCAGCAGCAGATGATGCAGCCTGCTCCGCCTCCCGTGCCGCAGAATCCTGTCGCGACCAGCGGCGTGCAATGGGTAAGCAGCGAGCAGGAGGCGAGAGGCTACCTGATCGCGCCCAACTCTGCCGTGGCGCTGTGGGACAGCTCCGCGCCGACGGTATACCTCAAGCAGTCCGATGCAAGCGGCAAGCCGACGCTCAAGATTTACGACCTCGTAGAGCGCGCAGAAACGGCTCCTAACGCGCCGCAAAAGCCGGGCGTGGAATTTGTCACCCGTGAGGAGTTCGACCGTCTGGCGGCGCTTGTGGGCGAAATAAAGGGCAAGAAGAAACGCAAGGTCGAGGAGGACGAGGACGATGAGTAATCCTTTTTTCGGTGCGCTCGGCGGAGGAAACGGCTTTATGCAGATGATGCGGCAGTTTCAGCAATTCAAGGCGAATTTTCATGGCGACCCCAAAGCGGAGGTCGAAAAGCTCTTGCAGAGCGGTAGGCTGAACCAGCAGCAGCTCAACCAGCTTCAGCAGATGGCGAAGCAGTTTCAAAGCCTGATGCAGTAAGCATCAACATAAATCAACATCGTGGCCACGATTTGATGAATAAAAATTTTTTCAAAGGAGTGATACTATGTCTCTTTCTGACGGCGGCGTTCAGGCCACTATGCCTGTTGCGCCAACCGGCATGATGAACAGCGGCTTTGGCGGCTTCGGCGGCGATGGCGCGTGGTGGATCATCATTCTTTTCCTGTTTGTGTTCTGCGGCTGGGGCGGCAACGGCTGGGGAAACAACGCCGGCAATTCCGGCGGCGTGGTCGACGGCTATGTGCTGACCTCTGATTTTGCTAATGTCGAGCGCAAGATCGAGAGTGTAAATCAGGGCCTTTGCGACGGGTTTTACCAGCAGGCGCAGCTTGTCAACGGCACCAACATGGCGATGGCGAACGGCTTTGCACAGGCCGAGCTGTCCCGCAGCAACCAGCAGGCGGCGCTGATGCAGCAGCTCAACGCCATGCAGATGCAGGCCGCTGATTGTTGCTGCGAAAACCGTGCAGCTATCGCGCAGGTGCGCTACGACATGGCGACGCAGGCGTGCGACACGCGTAACACCGTGCAGAACGCCACGCGCGACATCATCGACGCGATGAATTGCGGCTTCCGTAGCATCGACCAGCGTATGACCGCGCAGGAGATCGCCGCGAAGGACGCGAAGATTGCTGAACAGAACCAGCAGCTCTTTGCGGCACAGCTGGCAGCTTCTCAGGCGGCGCAGAATGATACGCTCAAATCTTACGTGAGCGGTCAGTTTGCGTATTACAACCCGCGCCCCGTTCCTTCGTTTTCCGTTCCGGCCCCGTATCAGTATACCGGGTGCGGTTGCGGCTGCGGTTGCGGCTGTTAAGTGTTGATAAATGCAAATACTCGTGCTATACTTGATGTATAGAAAGGGGTGTTTGCATGGGAAAATCAATTGACTTGACGGGCAAAAGATATGGGAAGCTGACTGTTATTGAGAAAACTGACGCACGTGATTCTGCTGGGTGTATAATGTGGAAGTGTCGGTGCGATTGTGGCAATGAAAAAAAATATTCCACAAATTCCTTAAACAGAGGGCTTGTTACAAGTTGCGGATGCGGCCAAATCAAGTTGGAAGATTTGACCGGGAAAAGATTTGGGCGCCTTACCGTTGTCGAGTTGGACAAATATTCGCCCAAAAGTCACGGAACAAGATGGTTGTGCAAATGCGATTGCGGGAAACAAAAAACCATTCTCGCTTCTTGCTTGAAGCGTGGATTAACTACGTCTTGTGGATGCTTTTCTTCTGAACAGAAGTCTAAGCGCACAAAAACGCATGGGTTTGGGAATGAGGACCGGCTTTATCGCATATGGAGCAACATGAAATCGAGATGTTATTCTCAAGCAGATCGCAACTTCAAACGATACGGGGCCAGAGGTATAGACATATGCCAAGAATGGCGAACAGATTTTTTGAAGTTTCGAGAATGGGCCGTTGCTAACGGCTATCAAGACAGATTGTCCATTGACCGCATTGACAACAACATGGGATATAGCCCCGATAATTGCCGCTGGACAGATACGATTACTCAAAACAACAACCGTCGCACAAATGTTCACATTACCTATTGTGGGGAAACGCATACAACTGCTGAATGGTCTAAAATAACAGGCATAAAACCAGCAACGCTTGTTTCTCGCAAAGCACATGGCTGGAGCGACGAAGAGTGCATTGAGGTTCCCATATCGCAAAGCAACAATCAAACAACACGAAAAAAATAAACTGCATAGCATAGCTTCTCGGTCACCATATTGGTGACGTTACCGAGATGGTCGGCCCCGTGCCGATACTGACAACAACGCGGCGGGGCTATTGCCTCGCCGCTGTATTTTAATTGCCTCGATTTCGAGGTATATGAAAGGACTGATTATTTTGGCAGAGTACACAAACGCGAATATTGTGAGCGTAGCCGCAGGCCAGAACGTTCCCCTGACCGAAACTGCGGTCAATAGCAAGCCCTGTATCGTGCATCGTCAGGGCGCCGGCATTGTCACGCTGCGCGGCCTCACCAATCAAAACCGCGCTCTGTTTAGGGTCTCCTTTGGCGGCAACGTCGCTATTCCCACCGGAGGCACGGTCGAGGCCATCACGGCGGCGCTTGCCATCAACGGAGAGCCGCTGACCAGCGCAACGGCGACTGTCACGCCTGCGGCGGTAGAGAACTACTTTAACATTTATGTTTCCGCACAGGTCTGCGTCCCGAAAGGCTGCTGCCTGACGGTCGCAATGGAAAACACCAGCACTCAGGCCGTCAACTTCGCCAACTCGAACCTGACGGTTGAGAGAATCGCGTGAAAGGAGAATGGACATGAGTAAGAAAGCAATGTATGATCTGCGCAATATGCTTTGCGACGAACTCGACGAGCTGGCGCGCAAGGGCGAGCTTGGCGCGGGCGACCTTGAGATCGCGCACAAACTGACCGCCACCATCAAGAACATCGACAAGATCGAGATGATGGAGGACGACGGTTACTCTCGCGACGGAGACTATTCCCGCGACGGTGATTATTCTCGCGGCGGCGACTGGCAGGCCGATATGCGCGGCACTTACGGCAGGGGCAGCTCCTATGCTCGCCGCGGCACGCATTACGTCCGAGGGCACTACAGCCGCGCCGACAGCATGGAGCATCTGCGCGAGCAGATCAACGACGTGATGCGCGAGACGGACGACGATCGCGTGAAGGAAGCGCTGCGCCGTGCCGCGAGCCTGATGGAGGGCTAAAGGGGGTGCAACCCCTTGGTAAACGAAAACGAGGTCAAGCTGTGGATATCGCGGCTTGAGACAGAGGAATCGAGCTGGCCAAATTATCAAAAGCTGGCGGCGCTGTACATCATCCAAAATCAAAACGCGCCCAAAGAACCGGAAAGGCCGATGTTTTACTCGGCAGCTCCGGCGCCGGTCAAAGCCTATGCGTCTGAAACGGTAGGCAGCTACGGCGACAGCGATTTTTTGCAGGCCGTCTCTAACATGGCTCCGGCAAGAGCGTGGGAGGTCATGGACGAGCTGATGGACAGCCTTAAAATCGTCAACGAGCGCGTGTACAACAGCGTGATGCGGAAGCTCGAAAAATGAGAACACCCCCGTCGTAAGGCGGGGGTGTTCTTTTGGGCATAATTTACCTTTGGGAACACGAAGGTCAGATATGCCTAACGGGGCGTTACAAAAAACGCGCCGTCGTCATCTGCGTCAATTCTCCGAATAAAGCGCGTCCAGAATTCCTTTTTCTCTTCCCGGGAGTAAGTGTCATATTCAGCAAGCCCATTTCGGAGCGCATCAAGGTTTGTCTTCGGCTTTTCCTTTACCGCTTCAAGTGCTTTTTTCAAGCTCGCATACTCCCGCTTGTATTCGTCCAACTCGATCAAATCATTCAAATAAAGAGTTTTCAGCTTGCTCATTTTCTTGCGTATCGCGTCCGCGCTTTGCGGGGGCTTTTTCTTTTCCTGTTTATATGACCGATTTGTCCTCTCTGCAATCTCCACGACCTCGCGCAGCAAATAATCCTCAAGCGCATCCTCTCTGATCCGCTTTGTGTGCGGACAGGCGGAGTTGTCAAGCATGCGCGTCCTGCAACGGTAATAGGTATAAATCTGCTTTGCCGTTTCCGACTGCATCGTTTTACCGCACTCTTTGCAATGCAACAAGCCTGAGAAAAGATAAACGCGATCTGTCTCAACTCCTGCGCAGCGCTGCGACCGCTGGCGGAGGATATCATTTACAATGTCAAAATCCCGCTTGCTTATTAGGGCGGGGCAAGAGTTCTCGATGCCGTACACCTCGCCAATATAAAGCCGGTTCCGAAAATAGTTTACATACTTGGTATACGCCCTGTCAATCCCCCACGTCTCGAGCATATACTTTTTTACGCCCAGCACGCTTTGCAGTCTGATGTACGCCGCAAACATATCTCGTGCGGCATCTACCGTGTCGTTATCAATCTGGTATTGCCTGTCCTTGATGATATACCCTAAAGGGGCTTTTGATCCTGCCGGTTGGCCTTTTGCACGCTTGCCGTCGGTGATAAATTTGACTCGCTCGCTTGCGCGGTCGGCCTCGTCCTGCGCGACGGAAAGCATGATGTTGACCTTTAAGCGCCCGGACGCGGTGCGCGTCTCGTAGTCTTCTTCCGTTGCTTGCCATGTCACGCCGTATTTGTCCAGCTGCGTCTGTACATCGTAGTATCCCGCGACATTGCGAAACCATCGGTCGAGCTTGATAAACAAGATCGTGTCTACCTTCCCCGCTTTGCAATCGTCCAGCAGCCGCAGGAGCGCAGGACGCTTTTTATACGGCTTTCGCGCGGATATGCCCGCGTCCTCATATATGCCCACCACGGTCATTTTATTCGCTTTGGCATACCTTATCAGCGCGTCACGCTGCTCTTGTAATGATAGCCCATGCCGAGCCTGCTCCTCGCTCGTGACGCGCATATACAATGCCGCTCTCATCAAATCCCCCTCCAAAATCCGTAATCTATACAATGAAAATCAATGTACACGCACCACACAGCGAGAAAAACGATGATGAGGAACATTATAGCAATCACGCCGTTTCGGATATGCACGCCGCGCCGCATGATCTCAATGGTATCGGCCTTTGCGTCAACATGGCGTTCCAGCTCATCATTCCGCGCTTGCAAGGTTTCCTCGGTCGGTGTCAAGTGTTCGGAAATTCCGAACGCTTCATCAAGCGATATTCCAAGCGCTTTGCAGATCGGCGCGACGGTGTAGATGGACGGAGATTTCGAAAACTTGGAAAAGAAGTTCTGCACGGTGGACAGCGGAACGCCGGAATCGTCTGAAATGTCCTGATAGGTCAGTTTCAAGTCCTCTTTACGGATTCTGCACACTTCTTGAATATTCATTTATTCCACCTTAATTTTTCCGATTTTCGCGCCGCAAAGTCGCAAGATGAGGGCTTGTCGAACCATGTCGAGCGCCGTTTTATTGCAAGGTTTTGTTATTGAAGTAGTTAGGCAAAGCGGAGTATGGTCAAACCATGCAGCGGCGACCGCTTCTCGCTGGCTGCAAAAAGGCCCCGCCGTTTGTTGCAGAGGGCGGCGGGGCCAATCTGAACTACACCGTCTTGCAGTTTTTAGAATTTTTCCGTTTCTTTTTAGACGATAGCTTTTCTATCTTCTCAATATACCCGGCTTTCTTTTCCTTATACGCAGGGTTTTTGATCATTTTTACGGCCCGCAAAGCGTCATCATATTGCTGTATTTTGATATACAGATCAGCAAGGCGGAACGTCCAATGGGAACCGTTAAACTTTAATCCACCATTTGCCCAAAGGTTTTCCCAAAACTTTAAAAGCGCGCCGATATCACCTGTATCCTCAAAATATTTTTCTGCTTTTTGAATCTCAGCGATTTGATCATCTTGAGATTTTAAGTGAGCCATTAGGTCGGCTTCTTCTTTATTTTTCGATGTTGTAGTTTCATATATTTTTGGTCGATTCAGCCATATGCGAACTTTTTCTTCTCCTGCTGTAACATATTCCGGCCACTTTTCCAAACTTCCTTGCCCGACAAGGCGGTTGATAGACCAAACATTAAATTCCGGGCCATATGGGGAGTTTTCTATCGTTTTCAATTCGCTCTTGTGCATATACGGAACATAGCCATTGTCAAACAGCTCTGCACTCCCAAGATCAGTAAGCTCATACTTGTTAGATGCTTGGTTCATCTTAATAAATCCGCGTTGTTCAAGCGATTCAAGTTTTGCACCAACATTGCGGATGCCATACTCATACCACCAAAATCCAGGATACCCAGTTTTAGGCTTCGGATATGTGCCATAAGAACAATATTTTAACAGAAGGATCTCAGCGACATATAGCCCGCGCTTAGACGGATAAGAGATTTTCTTCCGCTCGTCAAACGGGATGACCTTTTTTTCAAACTCAGTTCCTTTATACGATGCGTCTTTATAATAACTGTCTGGCTGATAAAAAGGCTTTTCACTCTCCCGAATGGGCGGTTCTTTCTTTGACAGCTTTAAAAACCTGAATAATCCCACAGGAAATCCCCCCTAATTTTATATTTCAAATCATATTGAATCAATTAAAAATTAGTGCTATACTGATCAGCGATAGAACACTTGTTTTATTATATGAAAGCAAACGGAGGGCAGAAAGGATGACGACGGTAGAGGAATTGATTATTACAATTTCAAAATTTACTCCCCAGCAAATTGACCTTTTTCGATCTGCTGCGCAACAGATAGTAGAGCAGCAGCAAGGTCAGGATTTGATTCGCAAATCCGAATAAGCTTTTGAATATCTTCGGGCAATTTAGAAATGAGCGCTTCACCATCGGTGGGGCGCTCTTTTTTTGCGGCTTTATCGGCTACAGAATAAGAAATTGAAATCCCCAAATATTCTTCAATAGTTTTGATATTAGCAGCAGAGGGGAAATAGATGTTATTTCTCCACTGTGAAAATGTTGCGCTTGATATTTTTGTTGCGGCATAAAATTCCGCCTTTTTTATATGTCGAGCAACGAGCTCGCGTTCGACGATATCAACAAGCGTAGGACCGTCCAAAATATTAAGCCTCCCTTTGTACAAACCGCCGAAGTCGCACAAAATGCAAAGTTCAACTTGACATATTAAGCTGAGCTTAGTATAATGTAAGCATAGGGCAATGAAAAGTAAGCCCCCTTGATACTTAGCGGACTGTCGAAATTATTAGTTTGTTGGCACTTCTTATAATATCACGGTTCGCTAAGTTGTCAAGCAAAACTTAGTGTTTGGAGGTGAAAAGATGAGTTTTCGAAGCGCTCGTCATAAAGCTGGATTCAGCGTCCAGCAAGTAGCGGACGCGCTGAAAATCTCCGACGTGGCCGTGTATTACTGGGAGACCGGTCAGCAGGCCCCCCGCGCAAGCCGTCTGCCGGAGGTCGCCGCGCTCTACGGCTGCACGGTGGACGAGCTGTTAAAGCCCGATGAAGAGAACTAACAAACAACAGGAGGAAATGAAAAGATGAAAGAACTCAAAGTTAAGCTCACGTTTATTGAGCCGATTCTCGGCACCAGCCCCGCGAACCCTGATATTTACCGCGAGTTTATCGGCAGTCACGCGCCGGATGCGGCAAGCGTGGAGGACGAGGTGGCGGCGCTCGGCGCGGACGCGGTTGCTGAAAAGTCCATGACCATTTTCCCGCGGCTGGACGACGGCACGCCGTTTTTGTACGACTACCAGATCAAGGGCTTTTTCAAGGACACCTGCGGCGGTCTGCGCAGGGTCAAGGATTCGTCCAGCAGCAAAATCAAGGCTTACAAGAAGGAAATCGACAAGCTGATTTTTCCTGAGCCGCGCACCATTCCAATTCTCTTTGACGGCGAGATCAAGGAGTGCCAGCGCCCGCTGAGAGCGCAGACGGCGCAGGGCGAGCGCGTCAGTCTTGCAATGAGCGAGGAAATTCCCGCCGGGGCAACGTGCGAGTTTACGGTGGTCTGCCTGTGCGACGACCATATCGACGTTGTGCGCGACTGGCTGGACTATGGGCGCTTCTCCGGCATTGGCCAGTGGCGCAACAGCGGCAAGGGCCGATTCCGCTGGGAGGAAATTGAGTAACGCGCGAAGGAATAGTGCAGAGATGTGCCGCAACGGAATGGCTTCGCAGGGAACAGCATTGACGAGCAACGGCATGGCAGGGATGAGCAGTGCAATGAGACGTGATGGCGGAGAATAGCTGTGGTCAGCAAAGGAGCGGCGCGGGAAAGCCATGATGCGCTATGGCAAGGAATGTCCATGATTAGCAATGGAATCGCTTAGTGATGCTACGGTGATGCTTGGAATTGCGATGATACGCAATAGCTATGAAATGATTTGCACGGAATAGCGAAAGCGACGGATTTGAAGGGAGAGGCATTGAACGGCAGCGGAAGAGAAACGCAGAGAACCGCAGAGAAATGCAGAGGAATAGTTCAGTGAAGTAATGCGGCGGAGTTGCGACGTTTCGCTGTGAACCGATTTGTAATGCAAAGAAAATGCCCCGCCCAATGTTGCAGCATCGAGCGGGGCGGGTGGGACAAATCTCACCACAAGATATTGTGTCCGTGCTTATTGTAGCACGGAAGAAAGGAAAAGGCAATGAGAAAAAATCCCGAGTACAAGATTATCTGGGTCACGCCCCCTGACCCTGTAAAGCTGGGGACGATCATGGGCGAGATTTACGCACGCGGCAGAGGGCTTGAGTTTGTCGGCCTTGTGCCGAACGAGAAGAAAGGAGAAAGGGAATGAACACCTTTTTGATTTTTGTCGGCGTCACGACCATCTCTTATCAGCTCGTGCGTCTGATTGTGTGGCTGGATACGCCGAGGGCAAAGCAATGAGAGTGTTGGTAGCCTGTGAGGAAAGCCAAGAGGTCTGCAAGGCGTTCCGGGCTTTGGGACATGAGGCGTATTCCTGCGATATTCAAGCGCCGTCCGGCGGCCATCCCGAATGGCATATTTTAGGCGATGCTTTAAAGGCTATGAAGGGCGGTTTTGTCACGACAATGGACGGGCAGACGCATGATGTCGGCAAGTGGGATTTGCTGATCGCGCATCCGCCGTGCACGTATCTGACTGTTTCGGGAAATCGATGGTTTAACGATAAGTACGGGGAGAAGGCGCGACAGCGGATTGCGGAGAGAGAACACGCTGTAGCATTTTTCATGGCTTTTGCCAATGCGCCGATTGAGAAAATCGCGGTGGAAAATCCTGTAGGATATATGTCCACACATTACAGGAAGCCGGATTGCATCATACAACCGTTTGAATTTGGCCATAATGCTAGGAAAACGACATGTTTATGGTTAAAAAATCTGACAAAGCTGAAGCCTACCAATATTGTTGATGCTGGGGAAATTCTACCGGGCGGGTTCAGCGTTGGCGCATCAGCAAACGCGGCGAAAGACGAAAACGGGAAAACGTTAAGATGGAGCGACCCCCGGACCGCAAAAGCTAGGAGCAAAACCTTCCCCGGCATCGCCAAAGCTATGGCGGAACAATGGGGTGGTGGGGTATGAGAAACGACCGACGCACCCGCGAGCAGCGCAAGGCCGACGCCTCGGCGCGCATCGCCGCCGTCTGCCTGTTCCTCGCGGTGCTGCTGATTCTCTTTGCGGTGCTGACGGTCAAGACCACCGGGCAGCCGTACAAGGGCGAGCCGC
>ERZ1034915.314-NODE-314-length-34010-cov-89.512237_pt1 | contig 34010 bp, 34 predicted proteins | sample MGYA00520592_ERZ1034915 | MGnify/ENA primary metagenome ERZ1034915 (study PRJEB33766, sample SAMN09781787) | gut metagenome | biome: gut microbiome | host: Homo sapiens | place: Madagascar | study: EMG produced TPA metagenomics assembly of the PRJNA485056 data... | reverse complement strand
CTTTCATCACTAACAATCCTATCACGATTGCAACAGAAAGCACAAGAAAGGAGATAAGCACATACTCCACAGGAATTCGAGGATTCAGCCATTCGTAAATTTCATCCATGAAGAACTATACTTCCTCCCCTGCAAACTTCACTTTTCTGCCAAGCACTGTTGCGAATATCATTTCGATATCCTTCCAGAAGGAGTAATGGCGATAGTAATAGCAGTTAAGGCGAACCTTATCTGGGTATATCACCTTGTCATTATACTCAGTAGCTATTTCCTGCATAGGGCGAGTATCACCCTCAGCCTGTTTCTTTGCCACATACTCAGAAATCATTTCGTCCTCCAGGCGATATTTCAAGGTAGCAGGACCAGTGATGCCAGGACGAAGCTTCAGTACATCCCTGTCATCACCCTCCAACTTATCAGCATAACCAGGTACATCAGGGCGAGGACCAACAAATGACATATTGCCAATCAATACATCCCATAAGCCCGGTAACTCATCCAACTTGTAATGACGAAGTTTTGCACCAAAAGGAGTTATGCGCGCATCACCGGCCACAGAAACCGTAGAGCCGTTATGCTTTACCGTCATAGAACGGAACTTATGACAGTTGAAGGTCTTACCTCCCTTGCCTACACGCTTCTGAACAAAGAATGCAGGACCACCAGGCATCTTTACTTTCACCATAATGGCAACAATCAACAATACTGGCCACAAAAACATAAGCCCAATAAGAGCGACCAAACGGTCGAATATCCATTTTATAAACATACTTGTTTTTTTATTAATGACTAACCGAACCTTTTTTACGGATTCAATTTTCCATTCTTTATTAATTTCTCAAAATAATATCAAAACTCTCCAAGGATAGCCTTCTTATCATCCTTACAGAAATCATCAAAGACATCAAAACCCCTGAAAGAGAAGACACGCTTTAATTCCTTCGGATTCCATTTCATTTTAAGGATTCTACCAACCAATGTTATAACATCACCAAGAATCCATTTTGTACGTGTGCCAATTCGCACTTTTATTTGTTCGTCATACTTGCCTTCTGTTGCCAATTTATACATCACCCAAGGAATATCAAAACCTGCTGCAACTGGCGTAGCCAATCCACCTGTAAAGCGTGCATTAGTTTCTATGTATGCAATTCTCTCGGTTTCGGGTTCATAACGGAAATCCAATCCGCAAACACCACGAAAACCGCATCCATCAATTTCTTAGCTTCCGCCTCCAATTGTGCCATATCCACTATCTCACGCTGTGTAGTAGTACCTCCACCATCTGTCTTTGTCACAAGAGCATGATATACAGACATTTTGCAGAATCCATCCCAACGCACACAGTCTACACTATAGTCTGTGCCGCCAATCCATTCTTGAAGTAGTGTTTCTTCATTCTTGTGCTCTTCCATCAGCTTAAGCAATTCCACCTTGTCTTTTGGGAAATAGACACCCTTAGCAGAATTGCCTATAACGGTCTTGAACACAACTGGATATCGTTTCACTTCATCTGCCGACTGATACACTTTAGGAACAGCTACACCTGCCTTTCTGGCAAACTCTGTACTCTGAGCTTTATTAGCCAGCATCAAAAGTTTTTCAGCACTCTCATATGGAATTATAAGTTCTTTAGGGAACTCGTCACGATGACGCATAATCACCACACTCTCATCATGAGTTGGCATCAAAACTTTCGGACGTAATTCAGCTATTTTCTCCTTTAGTACCTTAATAAACGCATCTTCCTCTTTAAAAGGATCTGGATAAGTGAAACAGCCAGAACAGAACTTAGACATTGAGCAAATATTTTTCTTGCTTGTATCAGCAGCCCACACTTTAAGCCCCTTAGCATGAAGCGACTTCAATATAGTATAACCAACTCTATTCCAGCAATAGGTCAGAATAACATCACATTGTGTCATTATGCAGCCCTCCTTTCTTGTTTATGATTAGTAACAAAGAGTAGCAGCAACATAACTACGTGGGATTTACCCCCCCCATAAGTTGTTTGTTTATATCATTATTCTGTTTCATATCATTTATTATTTCTAAATATAATTCATTATGTGGCAATTCTTCAATGACCCGAAAGGAGCTTGCACTAATAGCACTTCTATATGAAGCTACATTGTCCTTCGAAACCGTCTCAAACAACCGTAAACCTATTCCAAAACCAACTTTGTTCAAAAGACGGTTCATCATAGTACCAAGTCCTTTACCTCGATAATTGACATCTACCATTCGTCCACGGAATCCTTTGCCATGAAAGAAGGAACGATTAAAACAATATCCAGCAATCTTTCCATTCTCAACATCCTTCAATACATAACCAAGAAAAGCCTGGTTTTTCTGAAGCTTCTTTATTGATGCACTGTCAAATCCGTGAGGTTTGAAGAATCTAAAAGCTTCAGTAGGTTGACACGAGAAGAAATCCACCAAATCACCTGTTGCAACATCTCGAATAGGCACAACATAATAGCCGTTTACTAATAGATCTTTCAAATATTCTTTTCGGCAAATATCATTCTCAATAGTCTCCAGCTTACTCCCATACTTTATACGAAATACCATAGAGTTCACCGTATCTACTAAATCCCATAACCACGGCATCTGATCTCTTAAAAAATGTGCTATTTTATACAACATATTTAAACAAAGCATTTATACTTATAGTTTTTTATTTTTTTAGTTTCATTCCTATACCTCCACCTCTGGATAATCTTGTTTTCCCGCCACTACCATATCAAAGGAACCTCTAAAGAAATCTAGCGGTGCCTTTGACGTAAGTGTCCGAAAATTGGGGTACGAATCATTTTCCGCCTGAAAAACAGGCGGCTCTCGATTCTTTACCCTAGATTAAAATTATCACTTTTACAATTGATTAATAATTTTCTTCCAAAGATGTGGCATAAACCTGCCTAGAGAACGTCGAGGATCCTTCAAATTTGTTAAAAGGTCTTCCCTGTAATCATACGGATTAATACCACATAACTTACAGCTTTGCGTAAGCGAATACGCAAAGGCTAGATTTTTGGCAGCTTCATCGCTGCCAGAGAACATGAAATTCTTACGACCCGTAGCCAAGTCTCACATGATTTACTCCGCATAGTTGTTGTCTGCCCTGTAATTACCATCCTTGGTATAAAGCATAAGTCCTTTCCATTCTGCTTGAGCATAATGGATTGCTTTCATCAAAAGCTCACCACACTCCTGTGTTACATTGTTGGCATATCTTGTCAAGACTTGAAGGATGTCACCCAATATGGGAAGAATATCCCTTTCTCGATTTGCCTTGATGGTTTCTGGAGAAAGTTTGTCTGTCTTATACGAGCCAACTTGAAAAAGTGGCTTGAAAATTACAATTAAGAAATTTTAGTTACAGTCCGTAAGTAAAAGAACTAAGCTTTTCAATTTTTAACTTTAAAAAGTGTCCAAGTAGGCAAATAACGTATGGTTTTTATCTGCTTATCACCTATCTAAGTTTCAATTTGATAGTGCTCTGACTTTTTCAAGTGGACTCTTATACTGTTTCTCAAACTTGTATATTAGTAGAATCTGAAGTAACTCAAAGGGCAATGTGTTCATTTTTTTACTTTATTTTTGAGTATCGCCCAATTTTTCTACAGCATCGACAATTCTTGCATATGAACATCTTCTGTCAAACTTATCCTTTCCTAATTGCCTTGCTGCTTCTCCCATTTCTTTTCTCAATTCAGGAGATTGTGCAAGTTTCACAATTGCAGCAGCAACATCCTTTGCATTTCCACATTCGCAGTTTATGCCACATTTAGTTACTTCAACCAGTTTTCGATATTCAGGATTCTCTTGCGTGTTAATAACTGGAAGACCACTGAGTGCATAATCACCAACTTTATTTGTGATACTTTGGGCCGCTCCAGGACGAAGGCAATTAATTACAGCATCGCATGAACATAACTTACCAACCATTACCTCATATGAAAGAGCTCCCGTAAATTCAAAGTCGATACCAGCCTCCTCAGCGTGTTTTTTGTATTCATCAAGCAAAGGGCCATTACCCATAGCTACAAACTTTATTTTCTTCGATAATTTGGATGCCTTTACAAGCTTGATGGCATCAATTGCAAGATTGATATCATAACTAAATCCCATTGTACCAACGTAAGCAATCCAAAATTCGTCATCAGGCTTAATAATTCTGTATTTTTCTTTGGCAATATCAAACATTTTGCCATTATTACCTAAGAATACAGTTAACCCATCCTTACATTTCTTGTTTACCTTTAATGCACGATCACGATAAGTATCACTAACACCTATTACATAATCTGCAGTCTTGTAGGCAACATTGGCAATCCACTCCATTGGCAAAAAGAATTGCCGAAGCAAAGGATTCTTAACAACCACCTTGAAAGCCTCAGGCCATAAGTCTTGTACATCTATCACATACTTCACATCATTATTATTGCACCATCTACCCACCAAACGACCAGCGGTGTAGGTAGGAAGTGCTGCATATACAACATCTGGTTTCACAGAAACGTCATTTATATATTTCATAACATTTCGTCCCCAAACATAATGACTCCAGAGTCTCATTAATGATACATTGCTCTTATATCCCGGCTCATACAAATATACCGTTTTAAAACCGTCATACTGAGGAAATCTATCCCTCTTTCTCTTTTTTCCATGGTCAAATTCTGTAGTAATAACTATCACATTATGTCCTCTATCAGAAAACAACTTAGCTATTTCTATAAAGCGACTAGTTTGAGAATTAGTGAAATTTGCTAATATATATATATTCATATTTCCGTCTTTTAAAATTAGTACAACAAAAATATTTTTTTATTTCCATTAACTGTTCTTTTTTTACACTTCTATCTTGATTCAAAATAACCTTTGAACATATTTTTTAGAACACAACAGAAAGAAAGGCCATCGCTTGTAAAACTTTTTTTGTGGTTAAACGCATTATACATTATAAAAGCAAAACCCATAAAAAAACCTAAATTGCGACGCGAAGTCCATCCTCTGTCTCTAAAGTACTTTTCTGTATAGCCTTTAAACCATTTGCTGTCTCCTTTACTTATGGTAGCAATAATATCTGGACAATACCACATTTCAAAACCTGACTTTCTGCAATCAAGCATAAAATGATTTTCTTCTCCACCACCATTTCCAGTACCAGATCCCATCTTTTCATCAAAAAGGATACTGTTATTTATTACTTCCTTAAGCTTAAAGCATATCTGAACGGATGAAATCTGCAATAGGTTCTTAAAACGAAGAATCATTGATTTAGAAGGGTAACTCACATTTACATCTACCCATCTTAATGAGAAAGCTATCAAGCTTGCTTTAGGATAGTTATTAAAACTCTTTATAATGGTTTTTTCTATATCATCCTCAAAGATTTCGTCATCATCAGCTATTAAGCACACATCCCCCCATGCATTCTTAATAGCCATGTTACGTGAGCGTGAAAGTCCTCTTTCTGTTGTATTGATGAATTTGGCATGACAAGTTTCACCTTTCTTGTTTTTGAAATCAAACTCATCTACAGAATCCTTGTCGCATTGGTTCACCACCACAACATCGGTCTGAACATTACTTCGCACAATAATGCTATGGTCCTTTTCATACATACATGAAATTAAAACAATTAGTTTCATAAAATGTTGTTTATCTTGATTAAACTCTGATTACTGATAAAATTTTCTGGATTTTACTAACGAAAATGTAATAAATGCCCAAAATGGCTGGTAAGCCCAAAATGTCATACTTGTAAACAATGGAAGTATGGCAATTATTAAAAAAGAAATAATAGTCGTCTGTTGATAAAATGATATTCTTTTTACAATTCTTATCACCGACTTAAATAAGGTAACAAACAATAAAATGGCCCCAACAATACCCCATGAATTCAAAGCCTCCAATATAAGATTATGCTCATAACCTTCAGATACGGATTTATAGTATCCTATTCCGCATCCTATAATTGGATTCTGATGAAAATACTGCAATGCATTATTCCAAATGTCAATGCGAGAATCATACACAGCATTATCACTTGAATTCACAAGAATTATTTTCATTGTATTTAAAGAATAACTGTCAACGCCTAAATTATCAGCAATCCCAACAAAGAATAGAAAAATATCAGCATAATAAAGATAAAGTATCAACAATACGAAAACGATAGTTGTTATCTGTTTTAGATTAATCTTATTTCCATTACGAAAAAAAGAAAAACCAATTATAAACAATATTAAAGCTGTTAATACAGATCCTTTATTTGCAAAAATCATCAATTCTACAAAGAATAAACACATCAATAGGCCCGAAATCTTGTATTTAAATGCAGTAAATAGAATCATTGCTCCGGCAAATGCGGGCAACATTGAAACAAAGCCAAATTCCATATAAGTATTACTCCACTGATAACCAAACAGAGGGTCACTTGCCATAACAAGTCCACAAATCACAGCTAATATCGAATATGACTTAAGAAAATATCTGAAATCTACGACTTGAGCACAGAAAAAGATTGTAAAAGCACCATATATCAAAAACGAATAAATATAATTAGAAGTTTCTTTATTCGGTCTAATTACATAGTCAAAACAAAACAAAACACTAACAACACTAAGGATTGTAATCAAAAAGTGATACTTAATAGGTGTTTGATTGCGGTGAGTCACATAAACAGTAGCAGCAAGGCATAATAATAAACCACCCATTAATATCATAGTGGAACTTCCACCTTCAGCTGTATGAGTCAATGGTGCCATTAATGAGAACATAGTCAAATAAAAAGCACAAATCGACTCATTGGTAATATACTTTAACATTATTGTAACTAAATTCTAGAAATAATATCAAATAATAAAGTTTTATTGAATGCTATTGGGTACCTCTTCACTATTTTACAATAAGTCTTTAAAGCCTTGAAAAAACTATGAGATAAGATATAACTGTAAAAAATGGCCTTATAGCGTCCACAATATATATATGTCTCATCGGACTTGCTTTTAATTAAGCCCTTGTATTTATTTATTAAATATAATATTATTTCTTCATTCTTTTCAATATTGATTGATTTCGCATTACTTCTATCAGAGACGTCAAATTCAACAAGTATTTCTGGTAGTCTGCCTATTGTCTCACCTAAGCTAAAATAGTTTAATAGCAAAGATGCCTCTTGATGTCTTTTCAACGTCTGATCCCATCCGCCACATTTTAATGTGTCTTCCTTCCACATCATAATCGAATTAGTAATTATGATATTTTGCCCACTCAATACAGCTCTATACAAATTACCCTCACCTAGATTGGGTAATTCATCACCATATCTTCTCCATCCACAGTAAACTGCATGATGTTCTGGATGTGTCAACAAGTATCCAACCTGTTTTTCTACCTTTTCGGGATAGTACCAATCATCATCATCCAAATATGTAACAATATCACCTGTGGAAGCCTTTATGCCAGTATTGCGAGCTGCAGAACCATTCATATTCTTGTCATGTCTGACATACACGACCCTTGAATCATTGGCAAATTCTTCCATCCTTTGTTCTGTCTTTTTTCTCCATTCTGAATCTGGATCGTTATCGTCAACAACTACAATTTCTACATTCTTGTATGTTTGTGCAAGAACTGATTTTATTGCTCTCGGTAACATTTCAGAACGTTTATATGTAGGAGTAATAACACTTACCTTAAACTTTTCCATTTTCGTTTCTGATTAAATTCTTTTACTGTTTGATTTATTTTTTCAATACTCTGAAGGTTCATAAAAGCTTCTTTTATTTCATCAGAAGTTAGAAGCCACTCATCATAATTTACAAGCCAGTCAGAAGCACCACAATACACGAAAGCCTCTCCTGCATAAGATTCACATACCGCACCATTTACACGTTCATTCATAGCAAATCGTTTATATGGAATTCCTGTTTGGGACTTATATATTTTTTCAAACGTTTTCCATTTTCGCTTCCATTCTATCTTCGACATTGGATTTATATGTGTAATACAATTACGCGGAATAGGCATTGATACTTGATACATTGCTATATCTACATCATATTCTAGATTTAATAAAGCCTGTCTTAAGATACCCATCACTTCTATATGTTCAGGATGCCAATCAAAGAAAAATGGCACACAAATCATTTGAGGTTTTTCTTTTTTAATGATTTCAATCAGCGATAATGATCTGCTTAAACCAACTTTAAGTAAAGGCTTATTGTATAGAGTAGAAATCTTTGACAGTTCATTATACCTTGCTTCATGCAAAACTTTATCATCGCCTCCATTCATATCCATGTCATATAAAAGGATGTCAGAGCCATTCTTTACTAATGAGCTACATCCCACCCATTCATCATCAGCATGTGGTATCAATATGACTGTCTTTTTGCCATTGGGCAAACTGGGCATAGTCTGAACTACAATGGATTTCCTTAATTGTTTACAATCTAAATTCCATAATAATAATTTACGGAACTGAAGACACCAAAGCAGTATCCTTTTTAACATTTGTTTTAAAAACATTTTACTTTCTTGTATATTTGAATATGTTTATCTATTATTTTTCCCCAATCAAATTCTTTCTTTATTAACTTCTTCAAATCATTTCCATTTTCCTGATTATATGTGTTAGTTAACACTTCTTTGATTTGCTGCACATTATCAGGGGAAAACGTTGGAACTTGTTTCATACACTCATAACCAAGAAGAGGTAAAGTATTTGATAGAGCTAATTTTGCACCACAAATACCAGCTTCTAAAGCGACCAATCCAAATGTTTCCGAGAAGGAAGGTAACACAAGTGTATCTGCCAACTGGAAAGCCGATTTCAAAATAGGGTCATTTGAATTGATCCATCCTAGCAAATGAAGATTATTACTATTTTTAGCTTCATTTTTACATTTGTCATAATAGGCAGAGTTCTTCGCATCACCACCTCCTATAAAAACCACATCAATGTCCGTGTCCTTCATTGCACTGATAACATTAAGTTGGTTCTTATTCTCGTCAAATCTTCCTACCTGCAATATAAATTTCTTTTCACCACCTATTCTGTCAAATATTTCTCTACCTTTCCATAAATTTTCATCAATTCCATTAGGAACGATAACCATTTTGGTTTTGTCAATAAGATAGTGTTTATGGATGAAATCGAGTTCAGCCTGAGTTTCAACAATAATAGTGTCAGCTAAATGGATAGTATTATGCAAAATTTTATAGGTAGTCATAATTGGAAACTTTCCTATTACATTCCTATAGAAATCAATCTTTCTACCATTTATTGTATTAACAATTGAAGACAAGACTATTTTGATTCCTTTTTGCTTTGCCACTTGCATAAGTGCATAGCTTTCTATATTCAAGGAGAAAACATGAAGTATATCATATTCTACTAATCGTGTCTCAAAAGGATTAAAATAATCAACTTGATACCCTCTTTCAACTAATAAATCATGTATTTTCCTTAATCTATTCTGAACACCACCAGAGGTATTCTGACAACAGGTGTTATATGATACAAATAGAATCTTCATAAATTCTTTAATAAATATTTTTTAATAAAATCTATTGCCTCTGTTCTCTTCTTTTTCAATAACTCAGAAATATATTTATTATCTAATTGAGAATAGAAAGATGGGGATAATTGGGTAGAGTCTGTAATCATTCTATTTTCAAGATTGAACAAACTTAACAAAGACAAGAATCTATTTAATCCACGAGCTTTGTTTCCAACAACGACAAATGGCTTTCGGAAAGTGATTGCCATACATGTCCCATGAAATGAGTCAGTAACGACAAACTTTGCTCTAGCCATATTAAGTATCCAATGGTCAACAGAAGGATATATACATTTATTTATATCCATGTTCTTTCCTCTTTCATAATCTTTTTCTACAGAACCTGCTACTATAGGCAGCTGCAATTCCTTTTGTACTTTGCCGACAAGAACTTGTTTATCATAGGTCTTATCTAATATATAAGTAAATATTATAGGTGAATCATCTTCTTTTTCGACACATGCAGCAAGATAATCCTTTGCGTCAAGTAACAGTGTTGGATCTAAGACTTGAATTGCATCACGCCCAAGAGCTTTTTTAACAACAGGCAACAATGAATCTTCACGAACTGAAATTCCAGAAAATTTTCTCGACAAGTTCTTACATTTCATAGCTATAGAAGGAATATCAGCAAAAGATGTACTTCCAGTTGATGCTGCATAAAATATACGTTTTACATTGTCACGATGCACAAAATCAAGGAAACAGTTAAGACTAAAATTCGGTAACCATACTTGATCACTTCCAACAACATAAGCATCAAACTGATATTCTTTATCTATTCGCTCTAAATCAGAAGGGAAAACAATCCCCGTGTTTGTGATGTTTCTATCTACAAATTTTTGAGTTTGTGAAAACAATACACGTTTCATATCCATAGTTAAATTCGGATTCCAACATAAACGGACATTATTTCCTTTAATATAATAAGAAGCAATTCTTTTAGCCCAATTCTTAAATTGAGCAAGAAACGCAACTTTTGGATTGCTAAATCTATTAATTGTAACAACTTCATGTCCCATTGACTTGATGGTCTTCTGTAAAGCATATGCCTGTAAAAGGCAACCATAATTATTGTCAAGCGGATGAGTAAGAATTCCTATCTTCATTATTTTGCAAAATTATTTAATTTGTTTTTTATCACAGCAATAACTTTCTGCCACAATTTTGGTTCAAGTTGTTTGCAATACTTATCAATCGCATAAATACCATTTTTACAATATGCAGCAAAGAAAGCCTCCCTGTTTTTGGGTTGAGTTTCATTTTCCTCTATATTGATATTACAATCAAGAGCATCATCGTAAGTTGCCTCCATTCTTTTGCAATCAATAGACTTAAACAGTTGCTCACCTTTATCAGTATAGGCCAATACAAGACTTACACCTTGAGGATTGTAAAATTCCGGGTGTCTACGAAGGATTCCCCAAAAATCTCCCAACAAAAGATCACTTTTACTTTTACCATGTCTTGCAGGACATTCATAGCAAGAAGGACGCAAATAGAGATTATTTAAGAAACCTCTCATATAAAGATTTTCGTTGACTGTCTCATCAAGCAATCTAGATATATGAGAGGACAAAACCGTATTTCGGTCCGCCTTAGAGGCGGACTTTCCTGAGAGGACAAAACCGTATTTCTGCCAACCCAATCTCTTATCCCTAAAAGAGATACCTGTTAAAACAGGTTTTTCTTTTAGGGATAACAAAACCGTATTTCTGCCAACGACACCCTGCGGGCGTACAAGAACAGTTTCCAAATAAGACTTCCAAATGCCAGGGCTTGGAGACCCATGGCAAATAACATCAACACAAAAAAGATTATCATAATCTTTACGAAGATATTTTTTTAAGCCCGCTATTTGGCAAGGAGTACCACTATACAGCACCTTGCGATTTTGTTTTAAAAAAGATTCTGCTTCTTTATAAGTTGACCCAATTCTACTTTGAACATATTTACTACCTCTTAATTTACAGAGATCTTCTTTTTTTTCTACATAAATATGACATACTTCCCATTTATCATTAAATGCTGCTCCAAAAACAATGCCACCTTCTAAAAGTATTACTTCTGCCAACAGTGTAAAAATACCACCAGACGAGCTTTCTTTCAAGATACTCTCATTATTATTTGTAGCAGCATAAACAATTCTTGGAGTTTTCTTTTCAGCCTGGTTAATAACAGGACAAGTCTTCTCGCATAAATGACAATCAATGCAAAGATCCATGTTAACTCTAGGATAGAAAAAGCCTTCATTATCTTCTATCATTTCGATGCAAGCCCTAGGACATTTTTGAACACAAGCCATACATCCACAACAAGTTGCTTTATCTTTTATATTAATCATCTTTTAAACTTCTGAACAAATTTTATCGCAAATTTTAAAACCAATTCTCGTTCTTGTTTCTGTAATCCTATATAATAGACACTTCCAATAACACTAAGTATTGATATTGCTAGAACAACAGATAGACGTATCAAGCCAAAAGACATAACGTAATGCAGAGAAAATGGTAGTATAGAAGAAACAAGTATCACTCCTAGAATAGGAATGAGAACCTTGGTCAAAAAAACATTTTTATTAAATCCTACAGCATGACTGCCCATTATTAAACGGGCAACAAATGCGACACCACTCATTATGATATGAACAATAAAAACAGAATATGGTGCAGCACCAAGTTTAAGTGCAACATAAGAAATAGGTAGAATCAACAATAACAAGGAGCCAATCACAACTTGATATTTACGGATATTACCTGTTGCTTCAACTGAAATAATTATTGGATTCGATATCGCATCAATCATAGTCGTTATTATAATTAAGCGAAAGAACAGTACGGTATACTCTGGTACTTCTACAAGCCATAAGGACAATATCTCCTCTGCTTCAAGCATAATTGGCAAAGACAACACAAAAAGCAGGAAGAACGATAGCTTAGAACTATAGAATATCAACTTATGCATATATGCAATATCCCCAGAGGCGTATGATTTTGTTATTTGAGGATTGAGAGCAGTTTGGAAATTTGTGACAAATCCAAGAATCATACTCTGCACCTGAAGCGCTACCCCTCGTGCAGCATTTATCACAGGATTAAAGAACATACCGAGAAGAATATTCAATCCTTGTGTATAGCCAATAACAGCAATACTGCCAAATAGTTCCCATCCTGTAAAAGCATAGATCTTTTTTATCTTTTTCCAGTCTAATCTCCATATAACCCTTGACTCTTCAAAATGTCTATTACAATAGAAAGTATAAATAAACCTAATAATTATTTGTACAAGGCACAAAAGAAAAGCATAAACAATAAGTTTATCAAATGGAGAAATATAAATCAAATAGGCAACAGCCAGTTTTGCCATAACTTCAAAGATTGAGATATAAGCAAAAGCTCCCATTTTCTCATGAGCTATAATCAAAGCATTATAAGGTGAACTTATAAGGTTGAATATCAGCGTTAAGAGAGAGAATTGAAATACCCACATTGAAGCAGTTAAACGACTAGCAGGTATAGTTAGCTTGTTTTGAATAAACCATGGTGCAAAGCCTTCTGCAATTACAATTATAACACAAGAGATAAATAAAAAAATGATAAGGCTGGTGGAAAAGGTGTTTCTTAATTCACTCATATTTCCCGTGCCTAGATCAAAAGTTATAAATCGTTGTGTAGAGGATATCAACCCCGCTCGAAAGACATTAAACATGATTACGAATCCACCCACAAGATTGTATATACCATAATCCTCTATTCCTAAGGAATCCAAAATGACTCGTGAGGTAAATAATCCCACGACCATTGTTATAAACATTCGGAAATAGAGCAATAAAGTATTCTTGGCAATTCGCGAATTATTGGATGATATTTCTGACATTATTTAATTAATTGAAAATTGTTACACAATATATAATAACCTTACCGAACCTACTTTTTAAAAATCAGCATAATTAAATTAAAAGAGAGGTAGGCTCCACACCAAAAGCGAAAAGTAGCTCATAAAAAATGCTAATGATGCTTCGCCTACCAAATATTTTTCACACGTTTTTCACCTCACCTGCCATTAAAAACTTTCGAAATGCTCCACAGAATAGTAATTAGAATCTCTTAAAAAAATTGCATAATTTTATCAGAATCCGTATTAACCACAGATAATCAGATTGAACTTCAACACTATCTTTATTCTGTTGAACTTCCTTATTTTTCAAATCATTTATTACAAATGCAAATTGCCCAAAATTAAAGATATTCATAACTACATCGAGTAAAGATAGCAAACTGTAGAATATGATAAATAAGAATATATATAAAGTTGCTGTATTTATGATATTTTCATACCCATTCAGAAAAAGAAATCCACTTACATCCGCCTCCATTACAATACTTACCACAAAGCTGAATAACAATGTGACAACTAGCATTAATAACATCATTGCAAACGTAGCATTGATTTTTTGGAATAAAGCTGGCTTATTTTCATTTTTTCTTTTAGAGAGCTTTTGAATTAGTTCTGAATTACTGAAACCTATCAATAAGGCATACCCAGACAATACAAAACCTACAATACTAGGATAACCTCCATTCACAAAAGAACAAAGGTGTCCTAACATATCAACAGTAGGTATTGACGACATATTTATGACAACGATGCAGAGAATTTCAAGAAATAAAGGACGCCATATACTTTTCAGCAAATATCTCCTAGGATAAATATGCCAAACATTCCTCCAACCGGTATATTTTTTATTACCCATTTCTTCCAAAGAATGACAACATTTTCTTCTTCAATTCGGACTTCAAATTTTTCTCTGTAGTTACCAACTTACAACTTTGCGGATAATTTTGAGTCGAAACGGTTTGATATTCACCATCAAATTCACCTTTGGCAATAGCATATCCATTATTTCTTGTAAGAGAAAGAATACCTCCAATAAGGCTCTTTTTCTTAATTTTTAAAGGATTTTTGGACGTTCCAGAAAAAGTTGAATGCATTTTTCGTACTTCCTGAGCTTTTAATTCATCATCAATTGCAGCTTCATAATCTTCATTCACATCATTATTAGAATAAGAGACATGCAATTCCAATGAAACCAATTTAGAAGAAGAATATATCTTATCCAACAAAATTGAGTCAGTTACAATATTAACCTCGACGGATTCATCGAATTCTTGATTTACAACTTTAGATAAAGCCAACTGAAAAAACTTTTACAGTTGCCCAAGCGAAGGACTTTCTCTACCTATAATTGCTATTTTATGAATACTTGGAAGAAAATAAAAATCCTTTTCCTTTGCATTAGGGTACTTTTTAAGCGTAAATTCGAAATCTTCAACTACATTTAATTCTCTGTTAAACCATTTCTTCCCTTGTAAATCGGTAAAATTAACAAGTCTACCATAACAAAAGTCTTTATCAACATCAAAAGACTCAATTTGAGTTATTTTTTCCGCAAAGGTGTTTACCGCAATTTTCAAATCAAACACCTTAGCAAATAATTCTGCATACCTCTGTGGCGATTGTCTACTTTCTGGATAAAGTACAACGTTAAGGAATCTCACTTCCTTTTTTACCAATTTTTCGTTAGGTTCAATTGATTTTTTCATATTAAGATTTTTTTAATCTTATGACAACTAATCTCTTCTAAAAATATCACGTGTATAAACCTTATCCTTTACATCATCCAAACAAGCATCGTAGCGGTTGGCGATGATGGCATGGCTCTGTGCCTTGAAGGCTTCGAGGTTGTTCTCTACTCTACTACCGAAGAAGGTGCTGCCTTCTTCCAAGGTTGGCTCATAAATGACTACCTCAGCACCCTTTGCTTTTATACGCTTCATAATGCCCTGGATGGCAGACTGGCGGAAGTTATCACTGTTTGACTTCATAGTCAGACGATAGACACCTATCACACAGTTATGCTCCTTGCTAGCATCGAAGCTGTTGGCATCGGCATAGCTGTAATAGCCTGCCTTCTGGAGTACGGCATCAGCAATATAGTCCTTACGGGTACGGTTGCTCTCTACGATGGCCTCTATCAGGTTCTCTGGAACATCGGCATAGTTTGCCAGGAGCTGCTTGGTATCCTTTGGCAAGCAATAACCACCATAGCCGAAGCTTGGGTTGTTGTAATGGGTGCCGATTCGTGGGTCAAGACCTACACCATCGATGATTGCCTTGGTATCGAGTCCCTTTACCTCAGCGTATGTATCCAACTCATTGAAATAGCTTACTCGAAGTGCCAGATACGTATTGGCAAAGAGCTTGACAGCCTCAGCTTCCTTCATGCCCATGAAGAGGGTATCAATGTTCTCCTTGATGGCACCTTCCTGGAGCAGAGCGGCGAAGGTCTTGGCTGCTTCCTTCAGCATCTCGACATTGGTTACGGACTTGATAGCCTCGTTCTCCTCTGCGAACTCTGGACGATCGATAATCTTTGGATAGCCTACGATGATGCGGCTTGGGTAAAGGTTATCATAGAGTGCCTTGCTCTCACGAAGGAACTCTGGAGAGAAGAGAAGGTTGAACTTCTTCACGCCCTTCTTGGCATACTTCAAGTAGAGGTTGCGGGTGTAACCTACAGGGATGGTGCTCTTAATGACCATCACTGCTTCTGGGTTTACCTCAAGAACCAGATCAATGACTTCTTCTACATGGGTTGTATCGAAGTAGTTCTTCACTGGGTCGTAGTTGGTTGGTGCTGCAATCACTACGAAGTCTGCATCCTTATAGGCTGATTTGCCGTCAAGGGTTGCCACGAGGTTCAATGGCTTTTCAGCCAAATACTTTTCGATGTAATCGTCCTGGATTGGAGAAATCTTATTGTTGAGTTTCTCCACCTTCTCTGGGATTACATCTACTGCTGTTACATGATGGTGCTGAGATAACAGGGTTGCTATACTCAGACCGACGTAGCCGGTACCGGCTACTGCTACTTTTATATCTTTAAAATCATTCATAATGATATTGTGTTTTTATATTCTTTTTTCTAAAATCATCCCGTCCTTCTTTACCATTAAAGAAGGCTCCACCTTTCTCACCAAGCCTCTCTTTCCTCAGGAACGAGAGGATGTAGCTGGCTGCGCTATAGCCTCCGCCAGAGTTTTGGCATCGTCAGCGGAGCCTGTGCCCATAAAGGGCTGCCGATGAGTGTTGACGCAATAGAATTGCGATTGTTTGTCGGCTGGCGCATTCTTTATAAAATTCTAAGATATCGGATCTGGTATCTCACTAATATGCATAATTAGTTCTATCACTTCATTCAAACCAACAATCTGTTCTGTTGTTTTTATTTGCATTAAGTTAGATAACAACTGCTTTTTACTAGTCACAGGAATACTTACTTGCTCTGGATAAACCAAAACTTGGCGTATTTCTTTTAACCACAAATTACAAGCAGCATAGTTTTCAGCTTGTGAAGCTGTCCTAATTGCACCTATGGTATGGAACAAATAGTAGAACGATAACGGTAATGACTTATTGAGTCCCATCATTTGTGAATAAATATCGGCAACATTCTTCTCCAACAAAGAATTATTACTCAATTGATTCATAAAGGTGGAACGTAAATTAGAGCCTAATAAATGAATGTTACTCTTTTGTTCATCAAAGTATTGTACAAGTCGTTGCTTTTCTTGTCGAAAATCAATAAGTGCATAGATATTCCAACCTATAAGAACTGTTACCAACACACCAAGTATACCTGTGATTAATCCAAGATAGTCAAAGGACAACTCTGTTCGTGGTAAAGAAAAGCAAATAGCAAGGATGCTAAAGATAATCGCCAGTATGCTCAATCCTAAATTTCCAAATTTCATAGACATACTATTACAATGTAATTATATTTTTATTTTATATAGTTTCTCTAAATATCTGTCTATCTCTTCTGGTACCTCCATAGTCAACAACTTATTCGTTTGCTTTCTTGTCAATTTTGGTATACCAAAATCACGAATATAGTTTTTAGATAATGCCATATAGTCACTACCATAAGGTTTGCTATGATGCTGAACATAATACCAAAAAACAGAAGAAGACAATATTTTTTTTAGCAACCGAAGAAGTTCCAAGTCTTTTGATACTAAAGCATATCCATTATAGAAAAGCAACTGTTTATCTTCTGACAAAATAAATACAGGATGTGATGCCATATAAGGGAAGAACAACTTGTATCCCTCAAGTCTTAAAGCTTGTGTTCTGCCATAAGCATACCATGCTGCATATTGCCTATTCCCCTTATCTCTTTTAATGAGAACTTCTTTAAAATCACTTAAATAATCATATGTTTTCGGATACAATTTCTTCAGTTTTTTTTCATCAATAATCTTAATCAAGCTTCCCCTTTTTTGATAAGGAAAGATTAATGGATATATATACTTTTCGATATTTATTTCGTCACTAATGGCATTAGGCTTAATTGCCTTTCGGCAAATCGCCTTTTCTACTGAATAATATTTGCCATTCTTTTCTACATAATAATAAGATTCATCTTCTTCTGTAGGAGTCAATACAAATACATCATTTCGCAATGTGGCAAATCCATTTTTTATATCGACTAGGCTTTCTAAAGGAACTCCTGCCCGTTGAATATGCTGTATATTTGTAAGTACAGTGTTGTCATTAGCTAAAAGCCAACCTTTCTTCCAATCAAATTCCGCATAGTCAAACTCATTAAAATCCTTTATATTTTTTAATTCAGACGGTAGGCACTTATGATACGCAAGTTTACCATTTTTATTTTTTATTATACAAATACATGTATAAGTAGAGCGACCTTTAAAGACTTGTTTGGAACCGAAATCTATGATTTTTAATGTCAACTGCTTAAGAGAGAAATACCTCCTTACTCCTCGTCCATTTACACTTCGTACAAAATTATTAACTGTAATAATTCCCAAAGTTCCGGCAGGTGCCAAGCTCTCTGTCGCTATCTGAAAAAAAGGTATGTAAAGATCTGCCTTTCCGTTATCGGATACTGTCCAACGCCGTAACTTATCACGAGTATCATTTGACAATTTTGAAGAACTGACATAAGGAGGATTACCAACTATCACATCAAAACCATGCTTTTTTTGAAATTCAGGCAAATTCTCCCAATACTTTGTCAAACTATCACCCACAAAAAGATGGGGGACTAACCGCCCGATATCCTCACCAACACTCAAAGCATACAATGCCAACAATATTTTAGTACGTTCAATACTATAAGGTTCTATATCAAAGCCATAAAAACACTTAAATAACTTTTCACATGAGATTTTTACTCTTTTCCGAATGTAATCAGTTATTGTTATAAAAAAACCTCCACATCCACAGCAAATATCTGCATAAGATAAATTTGCAAGACTCTTGTTAGACTTGTCTGCCAATACTGTTTCGATTATGTATTCTCGTATATACAATGGAGTATATACAGCACCATTTACTTCTTTAGTCGAAGGTGAGACAACAAACTCAAAGCAATCTATCAAATATTCAATGCCAAAGCTCTCATCTAGTTGGTTTAATATCGACAAAAATTGCTGTAAAACAGGATAATCACTATCTGTATTATAAATAAGATAGTTTAAAATTAAGATGTTTTTTTCTACCGTAATTCCATTCCTTTTCAAGTAAGCAGAAACTAACAGCCTATTTATTGCTCGTTCTTCACAAGAATATCTCTTTAAAAAATTTCGAACTATGATATTCATATCTACTCAATAATATAAGGGACATAAGTTGTGAGCCGAGTATAATCCGACTGAACTTTGGTTATTAACAATCGCACTGTAATAAGGATCTAGCACTCTTTTCTGCGCATGCTCTATTATCATTTGATATTCTTCATTTCCCAATATAGAAACTTGTTCACTATATGTTTTTTTATTAAAGAAATTCTCTATTACAAAATGTATCATCAAAAAAACATCCATTGGAGGATGGGCCAACCGGGGAGAACCGATTATAACCAGGTCTCCTTTGTCGCAGTCTTTTATTTTATGTCCACCACTATGGAAATGGTATAATGGATGATAAAAAGTCCCCTCTATACATTCCTCTCTATCTAAATGCCATGAAAACATATGATTCTTATTATCATTTCCTTCACCTCTTAGCAAGAAATCCAACTGATAATGAGAGAACAGTCCATCTTTTTCTATATTGTCCAAATTCTCTATATACTTATATGATAAACTTGCTGTTAAAACAGCATCATTCACATAAGGTGAAGTATTCCAGGAATCTGTTTTTAACTTAAAAGTAATATCATCGATTTGAACATTATCTGTCAATTTGCCAGTTTGTCTTATGTTGAGTAAATTTTCTAGAGGATACTTTGACATAATATCCTCTGTAAAATGATATTTATCCAATAGCTTTATCAAATTCATCAAATCTTGCGTCAATAAAGAATTGGAAATTCTTCTACTATTTGCCATAAGCTAAAATTTCTTTTCTTGCAGTAGGCGTCAAATATTTTCGAACAGATGGGGTTTCTAAAGCATAATCTAGAGAAATGTATTCCTCTTCTTGCCATGGCTTCAATTCTTTTTGCATGAAGACATATCCTTCGCTAGGATCCAATGGCAGCAAGGAGCCCTTACAATAGGTCCAAAAATATGAACTAAAATTATTTTTTATAGGAGTTGCTGGTACTAGTTTCAACCCCAACTTAGAATTCAAGATGGCTACACGTTCAGTAGCATCAAGGCGTCGCAAAGACTGTATTCCTGAAATATCCTTCCAAAATGCCATCACTTCATTCCACCACCATCTTTGGTAAGCAGAAGAAAAGATTCCATTATATTTATATTTTGCAATATATTCAAGAAACAAACCGAAATCATCACAAGTCTTATCTATTCCAAAGCGTGCTGCAATAAGTTCTTGCCCTACCAACATTCCAACTGAACGCACAACTGTTTCCAATACAATTCTAGAACAGCCGTACACATCTTGATTATTTTTAAAAGATGATATTAAATTTTGCAAACGGAAATCTATTGTTTCACCTGCATCCATATCCAACATTTTACAAATATCAAAATCGGTATTCTTTATTGTCTTATAAGCATTCACCAAAGCCACTATTTGTTTAGAATACTTGCTTAGTTTTTGGGTAAACTCTTCTTTTGTTATTATTTTATCAAATAAGTCTAGACTTGAAAAATCTTGTTTGAATTGATGAATCTTTTGGTCGGAAGATATCAACACAATAGGAGAGTCCTTATGATTCTGTCCAAACGTTCGGATTGTCGATGCATAAGTTGGCGCATCTACCATTCCTGTACCACAAGCAGACAATTCAAAATCCATCACATAAGCATCAAAATCTTCATTTATTTTTGCCAACGTTGAATTAAATTCGCTAGCATCTGACGTGTCAACATCAAAACCATATTTCTCTAAATCTAACTTCAAAGAGTCTGTACCTTGATCATCTATATATAAAATCTTCATTTTCTTTATTTTTTCTATGTCTAACAATAAATGTTTTCTAAATCTTTTGCACTAGCCTTTGGTATTTCTACTCTTATACAAGTTGAGTAGTTATTTTTGGCTGATACAACAAAAACTCTTCCTTTATAGCTAGAAACAATATCTCTAACAATTGAGAGCCCCAACCCTGTGCCTGTAACTTCAGAACTAAAGTCTAGTTTATCTAATGTATCACTAGCCGTTGTTGTATAAAACTCTTCAAAAATCCTATTTTCAATTTCTTTTGGAATACCGTCTCCATTGTCAGAGAATTCTAAATATATCATATTATCAGCTGACTCACCACATTCTATACATATCGCTCCTTTTGTCTTTGCCCTCTTTATTGCTTTCTTAGAATTCGTATAGAAATTAAATAAAATTGAAGACCATTCAGAAGGGTGCATTGGCTTAGTATACAAGTTATAACCATTAAAAATCATCTTTGGAGTTTGATAGCCTTGTCGTTCCATATCAGCTTTAATTGAGTCTAAAAAAGGTTTTACAACCTCGCGCATCTCTAAAGGATGCAATGTACGGACAACATTTGCCGAAATGACATGATCGAAGTAAGAAATATAAGTTTTCAGCGAAGTAAAATTTTTGTTTAACAAAGAAATTCTATTCTTTGCTTCGTTATCGAGTTGAGCCTCCATCAAACTACTTAAATCACTTTCAATATTGGTAAAATGATTTTTGATTTCATGTACGAACTGCCCGACCGTCAAACCTACGCTTCCTAAGATTCGGAGCATTGACTTTTCACGCAAAGATTTTGCCTGCGCTATTTTCTGTAATTTTTTTACTTCATCAAATTCCTCCTTTAATTTTTTTATTTTCTTTCTGCGCTTAGCTTTTGCTTCTATCGTTTCTTGCCCAGACTCAAAATCCTTGTCTAGTTCTGAAATTGTAAAGGCTATATTTTTAACTCGGACATTAATTTCTTCCCATTGTCCATCATCTTGTTGCTTTTGTCCTGATACAATTTTAAGATTTCTCTGCTCTGCTATCTTTATCACAGCAGACACCAATGATCTATAGATAAAATTCTGCAGTTCAACAAAAGCTTCATTATTCAAAAGCCCTTCTCTGCTAGAAGTTTCCTCAAAATCGCCACTTTCATCACTAATTTCTACATACCCAAAGAAATTTTGATTTGTATGAGTTGGCAGAATAGAGCGTCTACGTGTAGATTTATCCAATGACAACCAATCATCTCCCCATTCTCCATAAGGCAATACACGGAAACCATTTCTATATAATTTTATTCCACTGTTTTTAAGAGAATATTTTTTTATTATAGACATTTGCCCTCGTGGAATCAGTTTTGAATCATAGATAAAATAATAAATCCTATATTTGACATTGCGAATGTTCTTAAAAGGCATATTCGGCATATCTACATCCAAACCTATCTCTGAACTATAATCAAATTTCAGTTTATTACTATGTATTGCAAAAGTTCCTTTATAGTTGGAATCTACCTTTCCTTCTATAAGGGCTAGAGCGTGCTGAAAAATATCTAATTTTTGATCCAAGATTTCCTTACGTACACTATCATTATTCTGATAGAAATAAACATTCATTCCTGGGTCTAAACCTTCTTCATCATAGTGATGTTTTTGGGGTAACATAATATCACTTATATATTGATAGATTCGTGATATAGCTGCCTCAGACCATCTATCCCTCAAATTCTTTATCACTAAGACTGTGCCCGAAAAGCCTCTTGCAGGAATTTGCTTTATTTTATTTGAGACAAACCCTAAATCCACATTACTAGAATAAGCATCCCAATCTATATCCAGCTGATAACCATTTTGAGAATTGGCAACATAAGTTCTTATCGTAAGGTTATGTCCTAATCTTTGCACAGAAAAACGACCTATTCCTTTTTTCCCAGCTCTTCTTCTATGATACTTTACAGAAACAGGATTCTGTATTTTTTCTGTAGAAGAAATACGCATAAAGCCATCTCGTAGCTGATCTGCAGACATACCTGAACCATTATCTTCTATAATTAAGGTTCCACCTATTTTTTCAGTATTCTCAAATGTTAATTTTACATCTGTAGCATCTGCATCATAACCATTCTTAACCAATTCGGATACGGCTGTTTCTTGACGAGCAACCAATTCATTGCCCAACTTATCTATAAGTCCCGCATCTACAGAAAAGCGAATATGACTTTGGTCAAACTCTGCTAATTGAGTAGATAGCTTCAAAACTCTAACATAATCTATCGTTGGTAAAGAAAGGACTTCTTTAAGTTCCTCTCTTAAGATTTCTTCTTTATTATCCATAAGTATATAAATTATAGAACTCTACCTATGCAAGCATCCTATCCATAAGGCAAACTACTCCATCCAAAGTATTTACTGAAGTAATTGAGCTTAAAAAAAATGAGCGTCTAGACTTTTAAATAATTTTCACTTATTATACCTTGAGGCTTCAAGACTTTATCCAAAAAATTATTTTTGTTCCCCATCGCAGTATCGCTCTGCACTAGTCGTCGCTCGAATGAGGAATATTGCATTTATTAACCTATGCTTGGTTTATGGCTAAACACTACAACACACAAAAAGATTCTGCTTCCTTGCCGGTTCTGCGGCGATAGTCATCACGCATTCGCTTTTCCATTTGTGCTATGTATTCTGCCTTTCGCTCCCTAGAAGCCTTGAAGCGACGCATAAAATCTGCTTTTTTTCCTTCTATGTTCATAACGTAAACTTCGTATGAATTATTGTATTTTTTTGCCACACCTGTCCCTCCCCAGCGGGAGGGTCCTTACCCTATACCCAAGCCCTAAATCCCTACCATAGGGATTAGGGATGTAACCGCCCTCCGGTGCTCGGAACCGCTACGCTATATAGGGTTGGCGGGGCATCAAAGCCCTCGCCAGGTTGTGCGGGATGGGACCGCCAGGCTATGCTTCCTTCATTTCCCGAATGAAATCATCAACATCCTGAAGCTTTTTACCTTGCAATTTAGCAAGTTTTACCTCTTGCAAGGCCCGTGACAAGCTTTCCTTGACATAAGCCTTCTGTGTATCATCTATTGTAACTAATATCTGTTCCATATCCTATCTTCTTTTTATTAAAATGATGGTGCAAATATAAGGGTTTTCTTTGAAACTACCAAACTTTTGGGGGAGTTTTTGCTTCATGCAGAAAAGTCCCACAGATTTCAGATTTGTTCTTCGGGAATATGACCTTGTCAAATTTTGTTTCTGAATTATCGCGATTTCTACATTTCCAATCTAGATGGCTGCGAGGACCTAATTCTATCGAGTTTATATCGTATTCCATGCTCTTTGCAGAACGAATGACCTGTAGTTGTACAACCGTATGGCTGCAGTTGTACAACTATATAGGCTATGGTCGTACAACTCTGGAGCTATGGTTGTACAACTATAAGGGTCTTAGTTGTACAACTACAGAATTCTGATTTTTTGACGGAATCTACAAACTTAGATAACATACTGATTTACTGATAATTACATTTCTTTTTCATATTTTCAATATTCTTGCCGAAATATTTTCGAATCAGAAATACTGGAATTTTAAAGAGATTTCATCAGGAATTTGTAAGAAATAATCCTTTTGAGTTTCAAAACCTCTCGAGCGGAAATGGAAATTCCATCCGCTCAAGAGGAATCATATTCTATATTCGTTTCATAAACCAAGCAATGACTTGATTTGCCTTATATACTACCACACATTACGAAACGTAAAGCATTTTATGGCAAATTACTTGATTGGCAAACCGTTTCCCTGTTGATGCTCCATCTCTTGAAGAGCCTTTTTGACGAGTTCTTTGCGGGGTGGGAATGCAGCTCTCATTACATTGGCCAGAGCCTGATTCAGCAATTTGAGCTCTTGATTTACATCTTCGGTCGTATTAAACTCAGTCCATACTGAAATCATTAAGTTGGAAAACATCTGTTGAACAGAACCGTAGGTCAAACTTTCGTCTGGCGGATCAGCATAAAGCTTTGCTAATGTTCTTCCATTGACGCCGAGTAAAACTGCGAACTTTCTCTGAGAAGGAATACCCCATCTTGTCTGAATTCGGCGAATCTCTTTTGCAGCTGTGGTTAACCAACTATCCGCCTTAACTTTTACGGATATTCGGTTCATTAGGCAAACGCAGATTGGTCTCTATTTTCTCATATCGACCCATCTTGTTGCCAACAAACCTTAATAATATCCTAAAAAGTGTAAACCATGCTGCACTCTATAGAGTACAGCACAGGAATTCCAAGATTATCTACTTTTGCAAGCGAAATCAGAATTGATTTTTTAATTCATATATATTAATGTATTAAACTCTCTGAATATGAAAGCAATGTATAAAAGCGAACTGGCTGCTTATGCCGGAGTGACAACCAGGACACTGAGGAGATGGCTGAAACCTTATCAGCAGCAACTGGCGGAACTTGGGATGAAACCAAAGGATCAGATCGTGAAACCTTCGGCCGTTAAGTTCATCTGCGAGACACTGTGTATCGATATATACCCATGACGGACAGGACGCTTTTGAAATGTTGTACCTTTGCAGCGTCAATCAGAACAAACAGGATTGCTAATCTCTTTGAACTGACGATGACATAACTTGAATATTAATCTTTTAAATGTTTTCAATTATGAGTAAGAGTTACAAAGTTTCAAAGAAGACCATGAACATGGGTCCTAAAGAGGGTAAGACCGTCTATAGCGTTCGCCCTTACAGTTACGGTACATTGACTACCAAGGATATTGCGAACCAAATCGCAATGGAGTCAACAGCTACTCCAGCAGATGTGATGGCGGTACTCGACCGCTATACCTACTACGTGAAGGAGAACCTGAAGAAGGGGTACGACATCGAGTTATTCGGCTTCGGTAAGCTCTATCTCCGTTTCCTCACCGGCAAGGCTGTGGAGAAGGAGAAGGATGCGACTGCCAAACTCGTGAAGAGTATCCTTCCTGCCTTCCGACCATCGTACTACCTCTTGAAGAACGGTAGCCGTGTTTACAACCTGATTCCTGATTCTATCGAACTCGTCAAGTACGGTGATGAGAAGAAGGACAAGCCTACTGGCGGTACTACCGATGAGGAGAAGAAGCCTACTACAGGCGACTCAACGAATGGCGGTGAGAACGCTGGTGGTGAGAACACTGGTGGCAGCGAGAATACTGGCGGTACAGGTTCAGAGAGCGGCGACAACGTAAATTTCTAAGCAGTAATGTTCAACCCTTTAAATTGATCCATGATGATGAATGATTCTAACAGTTTATAGTTTAAAGAGCCTATTATGATTAAAGATACATTTCCTATGAACATCGGGGAGGAGAAGGTACGCTCAGAGCGTACACTCCTCGCCGGAGTTGAAGACGGCAAGAACATGAAGTCTGCCGACTCTGTGAGATTTCTGGTGCTGCATTGCTCGGCTACCCGACGCAATCAGGACTATAGTGTGGAACAGCTGAGACGTGACCATAAGGCACGTGGTTTTTATGATATCGGCTATCACTTCTACATCCGAAAAGATGGTAAGATGACGCAACACCGCAAGCTGCTGGAGGTAGGGGCTCACGCCCGACCTTATAATAGATGCTCTATCGGCATCTGCTATGAAGGAGGGCTTGATGAGCAAGGCAAGCCTTGCAATACCATGACCATCGAACAGGAAACGAGACTCGTTGACCTTTTCAGGAATCTGAAGATTCTCTTTCCGAAAGCGAAGATCGTGGGGCATCGGGACTTGCCGGGGACTACTCCCAAAGAGTGTCCGTGTCTGGATGCTGGCAGCTGGGCTGATCATCACCATCTTTTTTGACCAGATCGGTCAGGGGGAAGACTATTTCTTCCTTCTGGCCTTGGCTTCCTTCATGGTAATGATTCTACCTGGATGTTCCGGGTCCCATACCGCAGCACCTCCATGCTTGAAATAGTCCCAAAGGATGATGAGAAGGGCTATGACAGAGAGAACTCCGAAAAGGATTAATATGAGTAATAACATCTTTTTTAATGTATAATTGTTAATGTATAATGTTTAATCGTGATCAAGCTCGCTGTACTTCGAGTGCTGGCTCTTGTACTCTGGTACGATCTCCTTCATCTTCTTCACAACTGCCATGTCATCGTAGGTGAAGGAGAGCTGATAGAGGTCTTCCTCGTTCTTGCGCGCCAACTCGTATGGATACTCACGAACCTTGGCTACCATAATCTTTGGATGATGGGTTGGAACGGTCGCCTCCTTGTCGTTCAGAACTTCCTCGAAGAGTTTCTCACCATCACGGAGTCCAACGTACTTGATGTCGATGCCATCTACTCCCGAAAGGGCTATCATGCGCTTTGCCAGGTCGGCGATGCGGACTGGCTTGCCCATATCAAAGACGAAGATCTCGCCACCCTTACCCATGGTTCCAGCCTCCAATACCAACTTGCAGGCTTCAGGGATAAGCATGAAGAAACGGATGATGTCGGGATGGGTGACGGTGATCGGACCGCCCATCGCTATCTGCTTCTTGAAGATTGGGATAACGGAACCATTACTTCCCAAGACATTGCCGAATCTTGTGGTAACAAACTGGGTAACACCCTTGACCTCGCCATCCACAATCGCCTTGTTCAATGCCTGGCAGTAGATCTCGCAGATTCGCTTGCTGCAGCCCATCACGTTGGTTGGGTTCACTGCCTTATCGGTAGAGATCATCACAAACTTCTTGGTGCCGTACTTCACAGCCATATCGGCTATCACGCGCGTACCATATATATTATTCTGCACAGCCTCTGATGGGTTGTCCTCCATCATCGGTACATGCTTATAGGCTGCAGCATGGAAAACATAGTCTGGATGATACTCGGAGAAGATGCGCTCCATACGGGTGGCATTGGTGATGCTGGTTACGATGGTTTCGCAAGGAATATCAGCATAGTTCTTGTTCATGAAGAGGCGGACATCGTGCATTGGGGTCTCAGCCTCATCAACGAGAATCAGACGCTGTGGCTTATAGATGGCAATCTGCTTCACCATCTCGGAACCGATACTTCCGGCTGCTCCCGTAATCAGAATGGTGCGACCGCTGAGGAGCTTTCCGATCGCATTCATATCCACTTCGATATTGTCTCGTGAAAGAAGGTCTTCGATATCTACCTCGTGCATCATCTGATGACGGAGGTTTGACTTGCCGTCCCAGCTCTGTGCCTTCGGCATCATCATAATCTTGATGCCTTCTGCGGTAAGCTTGTCGATCATATCCTGCTTCTCCAGGAACTTCTCTGTGACCAGAGGGCTTACGAAGAGGGTCTTGACATTCAGCTTATGCATGATACCTATTAATGCTTCATCGTATGAATAGACTTCGCATCCCAACAGGAATCGACCTTTTATGTCTGTTTCTGACGTAGCAAAACCTTTCACTACATACTGCGATGGATGATCATTACGCATAGACTTTGCCAAGGAGATACCACCCTCTCTTACTCCGAGTATGAAAACCGGAGTCTTGGTGTCGGCTGAGAAACTGGAGTCGTACATATACTTCACGAGGATTCGCATCGTCCACATCTCTATCATGGAGATGAAGAGCATGACGACAATAGCCTCCGTGGTAAGCTCACAGCGGATACTGTCTGGCACCACCATGAGAAGAATGCTGTTCAGAATGAAACCGACAACGAGGGCTCCGGAAATGCGAAGCAGGTCAACGAATGACGAGTAGCGCATGATACCGGAATAGGTATGGAAGATTCGCATGCCGACTACGAAGAGCGGCAGGGAACAAATGAACGTGAGGAGATAGTTCCAGAAATGGGAAGCTATCAGCTCGCCTCCTTCTGCGATATAGGTCGCAATCATCCCAGCCACTACGATAGCGATACTATCGAGTGCCATGATGCACCAATATGGCAGTGTAGCCTTAGAAAAATACCAATTCGTCAGTTTGTTTGCAAAAAGGGATACTTTGAGCTGATACAGCATCCCTGAGAATGGCTTCTTTTCTGAACCATTCAGATCTAGTTTATCACTCATAAAATAATTCTGTATATTAGAAACTTTATCATTTATCAACCTTTAAGGTAATCTCATCACCAATAGCCAAGATGATCCTATTCTCTATTCTATTTTCTGTAAGAAAGCTTTGGGAATATATCCTGTCGTAACAGCACACAATCCCTTGATACTCACATAAAGTTTATGATCTTTTTTGATGCGGACGACATAGCCTTCCGCTCCTTTCAAAGGACCTTCTATGACTCGGAACTTGTCGCCTTTGGTAAACTTCGGATTATACTCATCGTAAAAATCCAGTCCTTCTACACCAGAAGTTGCGACAATATTGAAGATTTTCACTTCACGTTCTGAAATTTTCGAAGGTTCTTTCAAGTTCTCAGAATTCTTTCCACGATAGAGCATCACTTTATTGAGAAATCTGCGTTCAATCTCTTCGGCTTCTATTCTCGTAGAACGAAAGAGAATGAGAGATGGCATAATGGGAACTTCCTTCACCAGTCTCTTTTTCTTATTCTTGTCCCAATATTCTTGTTTCACATCATAAATGTGTTCTATCTCATTGGTAACGAAATAAGCTTTTATAGGCTTTCCTTTTCCAAAAAATATCTTGAATGCGTACCAACTCTTCTCGTTGTCTGGTTGTAACATTGTTTATTTTTTTCCATTTTGATCAGGATACAATTCTCATTCCCCCGCGTCGTGAAATCATGTTTCAAAACACTTGGCAAGAAAGGGTTGGTTAGTCTATTCCCGATACCGGAAACCTCTAATCACAGACGTACTCCTGACCCAAGAGCATGATAGTCTGCAACCCTTGGAATGATTAGCTATCCGATTCCTTTGTCTTAAAACCCTTCCCTAAATCACTCCATTTCTTCTGAATCTCTACATAAGAGACACAGAATCTCGTTGCAAAAATACGAAAAAAGTTGGAAACTAGCAAATTATGTATGTTAAAAATTTAATGTTATTCTACGAAAATCAACAATTTTTCAGCAATCATTTTGATTGTAATCTGATAAGTCGTTGATAGAACGAATGTTTTCGGTTTTTCTGTGTCTCTTATGTAAAGATTCAGAAAAATTGGTTCATTTTGGTTCATTTTGCAAAAGCCCTCTTTTTATTCATTTTTACGGCTTATAGGACTGCCAGAATTTTAGCGTTGGCATCATCCACTTCAGAGCTTTTGATAGAGCGGAGATAGATTTGCGTGGTGATTTCGGAATGATGCCCCAATGCCTCGCTGATGACTGAGATTGGGATCTGGTTGTCTCTTGCTGCCGTTGCCCAGGAATGGCGGGCGACATAAAGGGTGAGCTTGCCCTTGATTCCTATCTTAACTCCTAACTTCCTGAGATGGTAGGAGATACGGGCTTCTGCATTGTGATACAGGCGTTTTTCATCTCGCTTTTTGTCAATAGTTTTACCCAGTCTTTTGTTCCCTTCATCAACAAGGAAAGGGAAGAGATAAGGTGAGGTGACGGTCTGCGCCTGATACTTTTCCAACAACTCCTGCATCTCCTTCTCCCATCGGATGGTGAGGCGTTGACCTGTCTTGCTTCGGGTGTAATGAAGATAGTCGTCCTTGAGGTCGGATTTGCGGAGGTGTGCCAGGTCAATGAATGAGATACCACGCAGATAAAAGCTCATCAGGAATGTATCTCTTGCCATCTCTTCTTTGGGAGACAGTTCCTTGACCGACTCCAAACGTTTGATCTGGCTGACAGATTCTGTGGATATGGCTCTCTTGCGGGTTTGGGCAATACCGGTATAGACTTCCCTGAAGGGATGCTGCTGTGGTGTCAGTCCCTTCGCCACGGCTTTGTTATAGGTGGCACGGAGGATGCGGAGATAGAAGGAACTGGTGTTGCTGCACACCTTCGCTGTATGATGCAGGTAAGCCTCATACGAGCGCATCACGTCTGCATCTATCTCCCTCAAGGCGATGTCCTTATTGTCTCGGTATCGCTTAAAGCTGTTGAGGGTTGCTCTGTAATGCAGCGAGGTACGGTATTGCCCGTTCTTCATCAAAAGGGCGATAAGGAGGTTCATGAACTGGAATAACGACTCTGATACTTTCTTGTTTCTTGACATAATACGTATGTATTTTTGATGTTTATAAAAAAAATGATAGGGACACCTCTGTCTCTATCAAAGAAACAAAGATGCCCCTATATATAAAGGTATCAGAATCAAGTGCCGCAAAAACACAAAGTAAAACGCCGCAAAAATACAAAGTAAAATACCGTTAAAACACAAAGTAAAATACCACAAAAATGCAAAATTGTTTGTAGATTCCACTATTTATTACTATCTTTGCAAACAAAAACATATTGAGTATGAAGTATTTAGATAGAATAGCAGACAAAATGCTCCAACTTCGTCTGGAAGCCTTTGGAGCAGTACAGATTGTTGGACCAAAATGGTGCGGAAAAACCACTACGGCCATGCAGCAGTCAAAGAGCGTTATCAAGATGCAAGATCCAGATAAGCGTGAAGGATATCTGGCGACGGCACGTACCAAACCATCCTTGCTGCTCAAAGGCGAAACACCACGACTGATAGACGAGTGGCAGGTAGCACCAGTTTTATGGGATGCTGTTCGGAATACCGTAGATGAGCGAAACCAGAAAGGTCAGTTTATCTTAACCGGTTCTACAGTCGTCGAAGACAAAAACGGAGAAATCATGCATACGGGTACTGGCCGCATCTCCAAGATGCCCATGTATCCTATGAGCCTTTATGAGTCAAAGGAATCAACAGGCGCCATATCTTTACGTTTATTGTTTGATGACCCAACTTACGATATTGATGGATTGCAGTCAGACATGACCGTGGAGAAACTGATTTTCGCTGCTTGCCGAGGCGGTTGGCCAGCATCACTGGACGTCACTTCGCAGGAGGCACAATTACTGATAGCACAGGATTACGTAAATGTGATTTGCGATGAAGACATATCGAGGGTAGATGGCGTAAGAAGACAGCCAGCTTTGGCTCGACTCATCATGCGCTCTTATGCCCGGAACATCTGCACCCTCGTCAAGAAATCCAAGATGTTGGCAGACATCACGGTAGAAATGGAGAAAACGTCGATGCCAACATTTGATGATTATGTTTCTGCCCTGCAACGATTGTTTGTCATAGAAGATGTGGAAGCATGGTGTCCGGCAATCCGCTCAGCCGCTGCAATCCGTTCGGGAGCCAAGCGCTGCTTTGTAGATCCATCCATAGCTGTTGCTGCTTTGGGTATGTCACCAAGAAGTCTGGAATTAGACCTTCGAACCTTTGGTTTCATATTCGAGTGTATGTGCATTCGCGACCTGAAGGTATATTCGCAAGCCTTGGGAGGTAGAGTCTCTTACTATCACGACCGCTATGACCTGGAGGCAGACATAGTGCTTCATCTTGCAGATGGCCGCTATGCCTTGATAGAATGCAAGTTGGGTAGTCGGGAGATAGAAGATGGTGCCAAGCATCTCCTGCAACTACGGGATCTGATTCGTGAGAAGAACAAGACAGAGCATCAGATGCCACTCAGAGAACCAGACCTGCTGATTGTCATGACAGGAGGCGAAATGGCTTATACCAGGGAAGATGGAGTAAAGGTTATACCTTTGGCTACATTAAAAGACTAAGAAAAGGGCACTCATCCTTACCTCACTTAGGATACCACCGCCCTAACTACCTTTTTTAACATAGTTAGGGCGAACTTATAAGCGATAACTCTGCCCTAACTACATATTTTTATATAGTTAGGGCGGTGCTATCGCAAACATATCCTCTTTTCCTCCCCTATCTCATAGGGGCAGTATCAGTTTTGAAAACGGACATTAAAGGGGGTAGCACCATCACTCTATAACCCAATCTATCCAATTTTCAGGCGTCACGATGCACTTATCTTTCACCTGATAAGCAGAAAGGAAAGAGGCCGGGAACTTTGTTTTGGCACGCTTAGGATTCCACTTCATTTCAAACAGGGAAAACTGACCATCACACTCCTCCAGATAATCAATCTCCTGCTGCTGACTGGTACGCCAAAAATAGCTGTTTACATATCGTCCTGCATTTTGGTTCGCCTTCATTCGTTCACTAATGAAGAAGTTCTCCCACAAAGCCCCCGCATCCTGCCGGAGAGCAAGAGGTGCAAAGTTCTGCAAGATTGCATTACGTATTCCATTATCATAAAAGTAGAATTTCTTAGCACGTTTCAACTCCGTACGTAAGTTGCGACTAAAGCCATTCAACTTGAATATGATATAACACTTTTCGAGCAAATCAATGTACTTCTCTACCGTTTTATTATCTGTTCCTACGGTTTGCGCCAACTCATTATATGAAACTTCACTTGTAACCTGCAGTGCCAAGGCAGTAAGCAGCTTGGACAACAGGGCTGGGCGCCGAACACTTTCTAAATTCAACAAGTCCTTGTACAGATAACTGTTAGACAAATTATACAGCAACTCCTTTGCATCCGTCTCATGACTCATGATATCTGGATAAGAACCATAAATAAGTCGATTCTCTAATGTTTGTTTTACACTAAGCAGTCCATGAGCCTTCATCAGCTCTCCTGTAGAAAAAGGGAAAAGATGGTACTCAAACTTGCGTCCTGTCAAAGGTTCGTTGAGCTTATTCTGCAATTCAAAAGAGGAGGTTCATCACGATTCTCGAGCACCATTTTAAACAGCGTGCTCTTACAAAGATAAGGAAAAATAATCGTAATCCCAAAATTTATACCTATTTTTGGGATTACAATCCCAAAAAACATAGTAAATTTTGGGATTAGAGCGTTATTTCAACGTTTTTTCACGACCTTCTCCCCCTATCACATGGGGGCAGTATCAGTTTTGAAAACGGACATTAAAATACCATTTATCCAAAGAGATCATTCATCCTTACCTCACTATTCACCAATCCACTATGCATATTCTGCTTCACCCCATAAGTCGTGATGAAAGTATGCAGCAATGCCT
>ERZ1034915.312-NODE-312-length-34030-cov-8.681413_pt1 | contig 34030 bp, 53 predicted proteins | sample MGYA00520592_ERZ1034915 | MGnify/ENA primary metagenome ERZ1034915 (study PRJEB33766, sample SAMN09781787) | gut metagenome | biome: gut microbiome | host: Homo sapiens | place: Madagascar | study: EMG produced TPA metagenomics assembly of the PRJNA485056 data set... | reverse complement strand
AACACTAAAAAGGTGGTTTAACATGATATTTAAACGGCAGGCAGAGAACGACTTTAATGTGGAATCCATCGTATCTCCAGAGATGGAAAAAGCTATAGATCAGTGTGCGAAGATATACCACGGTCAGCCGGAGTGGTTGGACGATGATGAGGGTATTAAGACCATCAACTTTGCAAAGGCTCTTTGCTCTGAGACTGCCCGCCTGGTGACTCTGGGTATCGGCATACATCTGGAGGGCAGCGCCCGGGCAACGTGGTTACAGCAGCAGATAGACCTTGTCTATTCAAAGCTTCGCGACTGGGTGGAGTATGGCTGTGCATATGGTACGGTGTTCCTTAAGCCGAATGGCACAAGCCTGGACGTATTTACCCCGGCGGACGTGCTGCTTGTTGACTATGACAACTTGGATGTGCGCGGCATCATCTTCAAGGACAGCTATCAGTCCGGGAAGAAATGGTACACCCGTCTGGAATGGCACAGGTTTGAAGAGGTAATACAGGACGGAGTGAAGCGGTATCCTTACTATATCAGCAATCGAGCGTATGTTTCAAAATCTGCTGATAGTATCGGTGATCCTATTCCACTGGCACGGACCAAATGGGCAGATATGATGGAGGATACACCGCCGATACTTAAGGCATCCGGTGAGCCGCTGGACAAGCCAATGTTCGGTATCTTCCGCACGCCACAGGCCAATAACGTAGACATATCGTCACCACTTGGGCTGCCGATATTCCGCGAAGCCGTGGAAGAGCTGAAAGACCTTGACATAGCATATAGCCGGAATGCGGGCGAGATATTTGACAGCCAGAAGATCATACTGGCAGACGACAGGCTGATGTGTGAGAGCGGGCAGAAGATAAAACACCGTGGCCCGGCGGAAGCGGTTGGGCTTCCGCACTACGTTAAGAATGTATTCGGCAACGATACAAAGGAGTTTTACCAGGAGATTAACCCACAGCTTAATACCGATGTCAGAATCAAGGGTATCAATAACCTGTTAAGCCAGATAGGATACAAGGCCGGATTTGCAAATGGGTACTTTGTCTTTAACGAGTCTTCCGGCATCCAGACGGCTACAGGCGTGGAAGCTGACCAACAGCGCACCGTCCAGTTTATCAAGGATGTACGCGATCAGTTGGAAGCGTGCCTTGATGCCACCATATACGCACTTAACGTATACGCAGACCTTTACAACCTGTCACCTGTAGGACCTTATGAGGTTACATATGACTTTGGAGACATCCTGTATGACCGGGAAGCGGATCGGAGCCGCTGGTGGCAGTATGTTACGCAAGGCAAGGTTCCGGCGTGGTACTACTTTGTGAAGTTCGAGGGCATGACCGAAGAGAGCGCAAAGGCAATGGTTGAGGAAGCACAGCCAGAAGAAAAAGGGCTGTTTGATGAAGAATAGGAGGTATGGAGATGATAAGTAACTGTGGGCATGATGAGCGCGGCAAGTATTCCGGCGGCAAGGCAGGAGATCAGAAAGGTGATGAGTGGGCCGTTATCCCGTGGTATAGCCGACCGTGGGGCGTTATGCTCCGCCACCCAAACGCAGCGGTAGGAAAAAAGATTGCTGAGCTTGCGGAAAGAGCGGCGAAGAATGACCATATCGGCTACGATCAGGGAGACCGTTACACATTCTGGCAGCAGCTGAAAGCATCCGGCTACGATCCGGCGAAGATTGCGGTTAACTGCGAAGCGGACTGTAGCTCCGGCGTTGCGGCACTGGTTAAGGCTGCGGGATATCTGATGCAGGACAAAAAGCTCCAGGGCGTGAGTATCTACTGTTATACAGGCAACCTCCGGGCGGCACTGGTAAAGGCCGGATTTGATACCTACACTGAAAAAGAATACCTCAACGGTGACTCTTCTTTGCGGCCCGGTGATGTGCTGCTGCTGGAGGGGCACCATGTAGCTATTAATCTGACCGAGGGGAAGAATGCCAACGCAGGAAACCTTCATACCGGATGGCGCAAATCATCTGACGGCAAGTATATGTATTTCTCCGGCGGCAAAGCCTTAAAAAACCGATGGAGTGTTATCAACCATCACTGGTACCTGTTTGGCGCAGACGGCTACATGCTGACCGGGTGGCACAGATGGGACGGTTACAACGTGGACCCAGAGGGGAACACCGGGGACTGGTACTATCTGGATGAGACTGCCGGGGGAGTACTGGAGGGTGCTTGTTGGCACAGTCGGGACAATGGAAGCATGGAAATATGGTATGTAGAGTAGAGGAGCAGCATGGCTATATCAAAACCTATAACACGAGTAGAACAGTATCTTGCACATATATCGGGGATGCGCGTCAACGTTCCAGAAGTTCCTTTAACCAGAGAAGAAATGTACCTTGCTTCGTGGGCTAGGAAGAGCGGGATTGAAGATACGGAGATGCAAGGAGACCCGCCATTGACACTTAAAGACTGCATAGGAGAACCATTTAATGGATTGGTGCTGTATGGCAAATCCACGCAGGTGACGACGACAGGGGCGCAGTTATTAGATTTGTCTGATTTGATCGGAAAAACTGAAACAAAAAATGGGGCGACATATAAGATTAATGAAGACCAAAGCATATCTGTATCGGGTACTCCGACAGAATACACTTCTTTTTATTTAAAAGCAATGTCTCTCAAAGCTGGTTCTTATTATTTTTCAAGCAATTCCGATAATTACAAAGTATTTGTGCAGCTTATTGGTGTCAAGTTGAACATGAATAATGGATTCACCTTAGATGAAGATACGGACAATATTGGTGTATATGTTGTATTTAATGTTGTATCCAATAATACCGAATCGTTTAATATGACATTTACTTCAATGCTTAACGCTGGAGATACCGCACTCCCGTGGGAGCCGTACACCGGCGGTAAGCCGTCCCCATCACCGGATTACCCGCAGGAGATTCAGAGTGCTGGAGATGATGGTAGCATCGGCATAGAAGTACACGGAAAGAATATTTTTGGTGGAAGATATTACTATGCAAGCTACGCAAACAGTATATTGATAATTAATGGAAATAAGAAGGAGGAGGAAGTTAAGCTGCCGTATGCTTCGAAATATGAAAACTTTGGAGTTTGCAAGGTGATAAAATGCAAGAAAGGAAAAACTTATGTTATCTCCGTGACAAATCCGAACAAAAACGCAACCATAGGTATGGCCGAATATGAAAACATAGAGAATGCGTCCGCATATACCAAAAATGTTGGATTTGCCAGAATGACAACTAAAACCAAACAACTATACACCGCAAAGAGTGATGGAATCCTTGTATGCGGAATTGCTGGCACATGGACTGACGGAAAAACAACTGTGCATGAATGCACAGAATCAGAGCTATTGCAAGTGGAAGAAGCATCGGAAGCGACATCTTACGAACCATACCACACCCCACATACACTTACCATACCCACACCAAACGGTCTGCCCGGCATCCCGGTATCATCCGGTGGCAACTACACAGATGAGCAGGGGCAGCAGTGGATCTGCGATGAGGTGGATATGGAAAGAGGGGTGAAGGTGCAGAGGGTGGGCGCCTATAAGTTTTACAGTTCTGATGGCTTTACAATGGATCGAGCAGCGCCGGGATTGACACGTTTTTATATTGTTATCGGTGATACTTTAAGTGCCGATACCGGGACGTTAACATCTAGTGCTTTATGCTCTGCTTTGCAACTTGGTGCACAAGGGGATACATACGGTCGGATTAATGTGTTCACAATAGTGGGTACGCGGTTATACATTAACATCGAAAACATCACTTCCGTGAACGAGTTACAGCAGTATTTACAACAAACGCCAATGACGTTAATTGCACTGCTTGCCACTCCAATTGAGACCCCACTCTCAGAAACCGACATCGCCGCTTACCGTGCTCTTACCACCTACAAAGGGACAACTATATTGGAAAGCGAGTGTTATTTAAAAGTAAAATATTCTAAATTGAGGAAGTGATAATATGTCAAGCTTACCGAAACCGATAACACGGATTGAGCAGTATTTATATGCCATAGCTAACAATGAAGATGAAATCCAGAAACAGGCTCTTTTGACTCAATATGTAGCAGCTATGGCGGATGTTTATATTCCAGAGGAGGATGCATATGTACAGGATACTGATACAGCTGAGGATGTATTACCCGAAGAATGAGTGGATTAAACTTGTAGAGCAAGCGAGGAAAGCTAGGAAAATAACCGCTGATGAGTACGAAAAACTCATGGAGTAGACTATGCTGAGTCCAGACTATCTAAAAAGAATAGCAGAGGGAAGCGAGGATATAGCATCTTCGCTGCATAGCTATATTATCAGCCGTATCATTGAAGCCATTATGATACGGCTTGGGCGCGGGGAGAAGTACATATTCACATCATCCGACCGCTGGCGCATCCAGATACTACAAGATGCCGGATACTTGTTACAGGACATCACGCGTGAGATATCCCGGTACACAAAGCTCCAGAGCGAAGAGGTATCCGCCGCAATGGAAGAAGCCGGGGTAAAGGCAATAGCCTACGATAAGGCTGTGTACGAAGCTGCCGGGATTACTACGGAAGCCCTGGAACAGTCCCCGGTACTGGTGCGAATACTCCAGAGAGACTACGAAGCCACTATGGGCGAGTGGTCGAATATGACAAGAACGACCGCAGAAGCCGCACAGAGCCTTTTTATAAGTGAGTGCGACAATGCGTACCATAAGGTCATAAGTGGGGCTGTATCGTACACACAGGCCGTCATAGAAGCTGTTGATACGGTTGCGCAGAATGGTGTTATAGTCCGATATCCAACGGGGCATAGAGACACCATTGAGACGGCAACAGCGCGTGCGGTGCGCACCGGGATATCTCAGGCTTCCGGTGACATATCCATGCAGCGGATGAAAGAGCAGGAGTGGGACATCATTCTTGTGTCTGCGCACATCGGGGCGCGAACTGGGGACGGCGGGCAGAATCCGGGCAATCATCTGTGGTGGCAGGGGCAGTTTTACAGCCGGACGGGGAAAGATAAGCGGTTCCCTCCATTTTCCGTGACCGGGTACGGCACGGGCGAGGGCCTGGGCGGTTGGAACTGCCGTCACAGCTTCGGCCCAGGTGACGGGGTGAATAATCCGTATAAGGATATCCAAACTGCGGACAACGAGCGCATGGAGAAGTTGGAGCAGCGGCAACGAGCCTTAGAGCGCAGAATCCGCAAAACAAAGCAAGCGGTTATGGGCCTACAGACGGCGGTAGAAAACTGCAAGGATGACGCACTGCGCTTCGAATTGCAAGCCGAGCTTGACAGGAAGTCTTATCTTTTACAAAAGCAAAATGCTGCATACAAGGATTACTGTAAGCAGAACGACCTAAGAGAATTACAAGACCGCCTCATGATAGCGAAGTGGAACCGCCAGAGCGCCGCAAAAGCCAGAGGAGCGGCGAAGCGATATAAAACAGCAAAGGGGATTGACTGATGGACAAATGGGAATATTTCAATCCGAACCCTGTTAAGGATAAGAGAACAGGAGATTGCGTTGTCCGGGCAATATGCAAGGCAACCGGTTTTGACTGGGAAACAGCATTCGCCGGATTAATGGTACAGGCATGTGCTCTGTCAGATATGCCGAGTGCAAATTATGTCTGGGGTGCGTACCTTAAAGACTTGGGATATCAGCGACACTTGATAGACGATCATGGACGTTATATCTATACAGTCAACGACTTCTGCGCAGACCATCCAACCGGCACATACATTCTCTGTATAGATGGTCATGTGGTGACGGTACAGAATGGCAAATATTACGACACCTGGGATAGCGGCGGCGAGATCCCAGTATACTACTGGGAGAAAAGCAATGAGTAGATGGGTAGATAAATTGCCGAACGGAGAACTCCGCGAAGAAATAGCAGATATTAATGGATGCAGACATATGTATAACCAAATATGCTGCAACCCAAACAGCGAGTTTTGCACTTGGGATATAGGTGAGGATGATTGCCGAAGTTGCATATTTTTTGAACCAGAGGAGACAACAGATGATTGACTTAGAGTTTGTGCGTACTATCGTATCAATTTGCAGCGGCATTGGCACCATCGGAGCCGCCGCCGGGGTGCTTTACACGGTCTATTCCCATGCGAAGAAACCGCAGCAGGATATAGAGAAGCGCGTGGGCGCTATTGAGACGGACATAAAAGACATCAAAGAGAAACTGGACAACGATTATTCCAACATCAAGCAGAACCGGGAAGATACCCAACTGCTTATGAGGAGCATGTTTAACCTGATCGAAAACAAGATAACCGGAAACAACGTGGAGGGTTTAAAAAAAACCCGGGACGATTTGCTGGAAGCCTTAACGAAGAATTAAGAGGTCTGATATTGAAAGTGTATGATTTTACAGTCCCTGAGCTTAACAGGTTCCGGGCGCTTGCGAATTTTACACCCGATGAAAGAGCACTGTTTGAGTACCGGGCCGCTGGCGTTCCGATGGAGATATGCGCTGAAAACATGAATGTCAGTCTTGCCACCGCGAAGCGGATCAGCCGCCGGGTAAATTCAAAGATTATTCGCATATGTGGAGAAAGCTAAAAGAAAAGAGCCTGTATCAATGGCTCTTTTCTTTGCTTTGGCCAATTCTTTTTTCAAAATCGTTGACTGCTGCTGTTATAAAGCTGTTTATTGACGAATAGCCAAGTGACTCAGCTACTTCTTTTATTCGCTCTTTTTCGCCCTTTTTTAAAACAAGGCTAATTCGGTCATAGGCTTTCTGGTTGTACCTATTCTTGACCTCCGCTGATGTTTTGCCCACTCTTTCCCTCCTTAACTTTTTCAAGTATCGGCTTGAAGAACCGCTCTTCCGCAGCTTTCCTCGCTGCCACTGCATCTTCAATATTATCGTACCGGCCCAAATTATAGTTTTTTCGTCTGAAAGTAATCTGCGCTACCCATTTACCTTTTTCCTTGTTCCAGTAAACCCCTTTAAAACCAGATGTGTTGTTTTTAGACAACTGCGCTGTCAATTCTTCTGCCAATGTACCGTCTATATAGTGCTGTTTTTTCCGGTTTTCGTCGAGCGTAATCTTTGCAACCTCAGCAGTATGTTTGCCACATGACCCAACTGTTTTTGCTTTGCCAATAGTGCGCTGGCAAGTTTCTCCACAGTCACATTTGCACTCCCAGATAAAACGGCCTTTCTCGTCTTTGCCTACTCTTTTAATAAAGGTTAGTCGTCCGGTCCTTTGGCCCGTCATATCAATGCTTCTATTGCAGCCGCACGATTTCGTGCGGCCAGTTCTTAACTTGTGGCCAGCAATATCTCTTACAGTACCGCACTCGCACTTACAAGTGTAGTACTTGTTGTTGCTAGAATCAGTTTTGTCAGAATCACTCAGTACAGTCCATTTTCCGAATTTATCGCCCGGGCTTATCATGCGAGAGTCTCCAGGAGCTCGATAACATCTGCAATATTGCCAACATAAAAAGGCTGTTCCTTTCTATTCATTCCTGCGTAAAACTCGCCGTCTTCTGTATAAAAAACAATGTCGCTATCGCTGTAAACCTCAAAAGCTTTTTCAGTAAGCTCGCCTGTTCCTGTAAATTCATATCGTTCCATGAATACTCCTCCTATTTGATTAATGATTTTGGAATCCAGCAAGTCCAGCCCTTATAAGACCCAACGACTTCTCCAGTAGATACTCTTACCTGGATTGCTTTTTCGGATTCTTTCATGATTTCTTCGATTTTTGCAAAAATATATCCGTTCTCTATCTTTTGCGTCCCATCCTCGTTTCTTGCAAAATCCATAAAAACATTATATTTTTCTGCTTTTTCCTGCTCTTTGTCAAAAAACCATTCTTTTACCGCGATATAGTTCGTCTTTGCATCCCTCCAAGATTTCTTTAGTGCAGAGGAAATGGTGAAGCCGAATCGTTTGACTAACTGCCATGCTTTTTTCATAATAGCTGATAAATCGTATTTCATTCCCGTTTCCTCCTGCTTGATTGATATCTTTATTTTAACATACTTGTGTAAGTATGTAAAGGAAAAGTAGAACTTTTTTTAAACTTTTATGACCTGTTTTCTTCCGTCAAAATCTGAGACTATATAAGCATGGAGCAGATGTTTTCCGATGACTATGAGGTAGAGATACCTATAAGAATCGATTACCACGATATTTTGATCTTAAGAATTGGAGGAAATCGAACATGGCAGCATATCCGAACATGTATCAGCCATACCAGCCGTATCAGGATCGTATGGCGCAGATGAACCAATACCAGCCCGTCCCACAGCCGATGGCACCGACAAATAACCAAGGAATACTCTGGGTGCAGGGCGAGACTGGGGCGAAGTCTTACCTTGTTGCGCCTGGATCGTGTGTACTGCTGATGGACAGTGAAGCGGAGCGGTTTTACATCAAGTCAACGGATGTATCCGGCATGCCGCAACCTTTACGCGTATTTGAGTACCATGAAATAAATGGCAGAATGCCGCAGAAGCAGCCGGAAGCTGCCATGAATGATATGTATGTTACCCGTAAAGAGTACCAGGACCTTTTTGACAAATACAATGAGATTCTGGACAAGATAAATTCGTTTCCAGCAAGCGGCGGCTCTACTGCCAAACCGGAGAGCCGGAGATCAAAGGGAGGTGCGGCAGCAGATGAGTAACCCATTATTCCAGATGTTCGGCGGTGGCATGCCGATGGGCGGCAACGGCCCCATGCAGATGATGCAGCAGTTTGCACAGTTTAAGCAAAACTTTAAGGGAGACCCAAAAGCCGAGGTACAAAAGATGCTGCAATCCGGCAGAATATCACAGGCGCAGCTTAATCAGGCTCAGCAGATGGCGCAGCAGTTTCAACGGATGCTGGGCGGCATGAAATAGTACATTATCCCGGCCGGGAATGTAAATAAATCAAAGGAGATATCAATATGGATGGAACTTACAGCTTAGCCGATATCGCGGCGGCTACTGGAACCAACAGCCGAAACAATGACGGTATGTTTGGTGGAGACGGCGCGTGGTGGCTCATTGTACTTTTTCTTTTCGCATTCTGCGGATGGGGCAACGGCAATGGCTGGGGAAACGGCGGAGGTGGAGCAGCCGGAAGCGCATACACCGATTCCGCAATCCAGCGTGGCTTTGACAATCAGGCAGTTATCAGCAAACTGGACGGCCTGTCCAGCGGCCTGTGTGATGGCTTCTATGCCATGAATAACGGTATGCTTACCGGATTCAACGGCATCAATACAAACGTCATGCAGACTGGCTTCGGCATCCAGCAGGCTATTAACGCCGACACCGTAGCCAACATGCAGAACACTAACGCACTCCAGGCGCAGCTTGCTCAGTGTTGCTGCGAGACCCGGGAAGCAATCCAGGGCGTAAATTACAACATGGCGCAGAACACCTGTGCACTCCAGAACACCATGAACAGCAACACCAGAGACATTATTGACAGCCAGAACGCAGGAACCAGAGCTATTCTGGACTACCTGTGCAACGAGAAGATTTCTTCCCTCCAGGCTGAAAACAATGATCTCAGACGCGCTGCATCTCAGGATCGTCAGAGTGCACTTCTTACAACCGCAATGGCAACACAGACACAGCAGCTCATTAATGCGATCAATCCGGCACCGATTCCGGCTTACCAGGTGCCGAACCCGAACGTATACTATGGCTGTAACACTGGTTGCAACTGCTGACAACCTCATATCTGTATCTTCTGATGTTTTGTTGACCTCAACAAGACATTGGATGTTCGGCCCAGAGCCGGTATTACGCAAATCGGCAGGCTCAGTCCTGCCTTTTTGCGATATGAAAAAGGAGAAAACAATATGGCTGAATATGTAGCTGTTGCCGCTCAGGATGTGGCAGCGAATGGAAATGTAGTATATACCAACACAGCGGTAAAAGGGACCGCATGTGTTCAGCACCGGGAGGGCAGCGGAATAGTTACTCTCAGAGGAATGACGAACCAGTGTAAGGCCCGCTATTTTGTGGCCTTTTCTGCAAATATCGCCGTTCCGACCGGAGGGACAGCAGAAGCAATCTCCCTTGCAATCGCGATCGGCGGCGAACCGGTCTTATCATCTCAGATGATATCCACTCCTGCGGTGGTGGAAGCGTTTAATAACGTATCCGCAGGTATCTTTATTGATGTGCCGCGTGGGTGCTGCTCAAATATTGCAGTGGAGAACACCAGCACGCAGGCTATAACCGTAGCAAACGCAAATCTTGTGGTAACACGGGTAGCATAAGGAGGTGGGATGATGAGAGATATTAAAGATCTGTGCGCACGAATTGAAGATGAAATATCCAATATCGCAGAAAAAGGCCTCACCTCTGGCAATCTGGACACCGCCTTTAAGTTGATTGATATGTATAAGGATATCAAAAACACAGAGTACTGGGATAAAAAGGGCGAGTATTATATGACCGTGCTGGATCAGATGCGTGACGGTGTAGGTGATTACAGTGAACGCCGTGGACGAGACAGCATGGGCCGTTACAGTTCTTCTGATGGCCGGATGATGCCGGACTATGACCGCGGATCTTCTTACATGCGCCGAGGCGAACATTACGTGCGAGGGCATTACAGCCGCAATGATGGACGGGATGCTTACGATGATTACATGACCCAGAAACAGAGCTACCGTTCTGGAAAATCCGAAGACTGCAAGCGTAAGATGCTTGCCGCACTGGAAGAGCATCTGGATGGGCTGACCGCTGAGATCGGGGACATGTCAAAGGACGCGGAGTGCCGCGAAGAACGTGACCTTGTGAAGCGGTATGTTGATAAACTTAGAGATATGTTATAAACGTGTGGATAGCTTACATACGGATAAATGATACATTATAAGTGCAGCAAAGATTAACCTCCTGTGAATCTTTTCTAGCCAATTTACACCTCCCGCGCACGCCCTTAATATAAACGGGTTTATCCCGGAGGTTAATAAAAGCGGGTGAAATTCCCGGCGTGCGTATTGCCAGTTTATTCATCTGGCCGGATTGACTGTGTGATTTCATAGCAATCCTCCTTTCCCCTCATAGCTGATAGGCTGTTAAGGCGGCTTACGACCGCCGTGAGGGTTCTTGCTGTTCACCCCTAGCCAATGCAGCAAGACTTTTTCACATCGACTTCTTTCTCGAAACACCGGTTGCAATATGTAGCCGGTGTTTTAGGACCGTTAGCTCAGCGGTGAGAGCGCCCGGCTCATAACCGGGTGGTCCGGGGTTCGAATCCCTGACGGTCCATTACCCCGCCCGTGGTCTATCGGGCTTAATCCATTACCTGCGGCGGCAGGTCAATAAACACGGCCAGGAGGATAGATATGCAGAAGCTTATTGAAACACTCAAATCATTTGGCATCGACATCCCGGAGGATAAGCAGGCAGATGTGAAAAAAGCACTGTCTGAGCATTACAAAAACGCCGGAGAGGTTACGAAAACACTCACTAAGGTAGAGGGTGAGCGTGATGCCTGGAAAGAACGTGCGGAGACCGCAGAAAACACCCTTAAGAGCTTTGAGGGAATTGACCCGGAAAGCATTAAAGGAGAGCTTGCAACCTGGAAACAGAAAGCGGCAGATGCAGAGAAAGCGTATAACGACAAGATCTATGAAAGAGATTTTGCAGACGCTCTCAAAACCGCACTGGAAGATGTTGAGTTTTCTTCCGCATCAGCGAAAAAGGCGGTTATGGCTGATATCAAGGAAGCCGGGCTTAAACTCAAGGATGGCAAGATTCTGGGCCTTAACGATCTGCTGGAGCAGATGAAAAAAGACGATGCGTCAGCTTTTGTTGACGAAGGCCAGAAACAGGCAGAACATAACCAGGCGCGGTTCACAACCAGTCTCAGTAAAAACACCCCGCCGGGCAAACTGACGAAAGCTGATATCATGAATATCAAAGATGCAGGAGAACGTCAGGCTGCCATTGCAAGCAACATGTCACTGTTTGAGTGATCCAATTACCGACCATGCGCTTTGAGCGTGGCCGCTGACCTACACACCTTTTAACAGCTATAGGTAGAAAGGATTTTTTTATGGCAAAAAATAACCTTATTAAGCAGGAAAACATCCAGGTTCGCGCACGCGAAGTGGATTTTGTTACCCGTTTTGAGAGAAACTGGGAGCACCTGCGTGAAATTCTTGGCGTGCTGAGAATGATTAAGAAAGACCCGGGGTCTACTCTTAAATCTAAGTACGCACAGGGCACTCTTGAGAGTGGAAAAGTTGGAGAGGGAGAGGAAATCCCGTACTCCAAATTCGAAGTTAAAGAAAAGAGCTACGCAGAGATCACCGTAGAGAAGTATGCAAAAGCGGTATCCATCGAAGCCATCAAAACCTACGGCTACGATGTTGCCGTGGAGCTGACTGACGATGAGTTTCTTTTCGAACTCCAGACCGATGTTACCGGACGTTTTTACACCTATCTTAAGACCGGAAGCCTTACCTCTACTGAGAGTACCTTCCAGATGGCTCTTGCTATGGCGAAGGGCCGTGTCGAGGATAAATTCAAGCAGATGCACAGATCTATCCCGAACGGAATCGTTGGCTTTGTGAACGGTCTGGATGTGTATGAGTACATCGGTGCGGCAAACATCACCGTGCAGAACAAGTTCGGCTTCCAGTATGTAAAGGACTTCATGGGATTCAATACCATCTTCCTGCTGTCTGAGAGCGAGATTCCGCGTGGTAAGGTCATTGCTACCCCGGTAGATAACATCGTGCTGTACTATGTGGACCCGAGTGATTCCGACTTCGCGAAAGCTGGCCTGGTTTACACCGTGGCGGGCGAGACCCCGCTGATTGGTTTCCACACCCAGGGTAACTACCACACCGCAGTTTCCGAAGCGTTTGCGATCATGGGTATGGTTCTGTTTGCAGAGTACCTGGACGGCATCTCCGTTATCAGCTTCGGCGGCTCTGAAACCCTTGGTGATCTGACTGTGGCTTCCGCAGAAGGCACCGATAGCGGAACCACTAGGCTGACCGTTACCCCGGCAAAGGGGAATGAGGGCAATGTATACAAATACAAGGTTGCATCCAGTCAGACAACCGTGGAGTATGGCCAGAATGTAAAGAACTGGAGCGCATGGGACGGCAAGTCCGATATTACCGCTGCAACCGGGCAGGTTATCACGGTAGTTGAGTGCGACAGCACCTATAAGGCACTGAGCGCAGGACATGCGACAGTAACCGCAAAGGCGTAAGGAGGGTTCCGGCATGGCATATGCAGACTATGAGTTTTACAAAACATCATTTTTCGGCAATGTCGTGCCGGAATCTGATTTTATGCGATTCGCCGAACGGGCGAGTGACTTTATCGACACTCTGACCTTTGACCGACTGGTGGACGGCCTGCCAGGGGATGAGCGGCAACAGAAGCGCATTAAGAAAGCTGTCTGCGCTGCGGCTGATATCCTGTATCAGATTGATATTGCGGAGCAGAACGCGGCAGCAGCGGCAACTGGCACGGCTACCACCTTACCGGGTGGCGGCACGGCCACGGGAATAGTAACCTCTGTATCATCCGGCAGCGAATCCAGATCATACGCAACCCCGCAGCAGATTGGAGCGAGTGCAAAGGAATGGAGTGCGGTGTATGCCGCCGCCGGAGATGTACAGAAAACGAACGACTTACTCTTAAAGACAGCTTTGCCGCTTCTGATGGGAGTAAGGACGGATGATGGGATACCAGTATTGTATGCAGGAGTGTAATTATGGAATTAAAAGAACTCACCAGTAAAGTAATAGAACTGTTGAATATTGAAAGTCCAGAACAGATTCCAGATTCTTTGATGGAAATTGTGCTGAATGGAAAAACAGAATATTTTGACGGATTCTGCAATCTGGTAGAGGACTTATCCGTTGACTGGTTACAGAAGATTTTCCAGTATTATCTTGCGGACAGAAAAGTAAAAATGCAGGACTACACACCTGTTTCATTGGCGAGATTTGTTGGAAAACTGGTGCAGACAGAAAATGAACGCTCTGTATATGATTTATGTGCTGGAAGTGGTGCATTAACTATTCAGAAGTGGAATCTGAATAATAAATTGAAATTCGTATGCTATGAGTACGATAAAACAGTTATTCCGATTTTACTTTTCAATTTGGCAGTAAGAAATATTGATGCAGTTGTTGTAAATGGTGATGCATTGCATGACGAAGTTTTTGCAACTTACCTTGTAAAGAAAGGCGATAAATATTCTTCCGTAAAAGAGACAGAAAATTTTAAACCAGAAAAGACAGATGGTTGTATTTCAAATCCACCGTATAACATGAAGTGGAAAATCCCACCGTTTGCACAGTTGCAACCACGTTTTAATGACTGCGAGTTGCCACCAGAAAGCAATGCGAATTATGCTTTTATTCTGACCGCATTAGATAACTGTAATGAAAAGGTTTCGATGATTCTTCCATGCGGGATATTATCTTCCGAAGTGACGAACGAAAAACGGATAAGGCAATATCTTGTTGAAAAGAATCTTATAGAATCAGTTATCTTATGTCCCGATAAAATGTTTGAAGCTACATCAATACCAACTTGCCTTTTGACTCTGAGCAAGAAAAAAGAGACAACACATATTGCATTTTTAGATATGCGTAAAACTTGCGATGTAGAACAAAGAGAACAAAACGGACAGTTTGGCGGGGCAAGTCACGAAAATAGAACGTATAAAAAAGCTGTTAATGTGTTTTCTGATGAACAGATGGAAAGCGCTATTGATTCTATTATCAACCAGAAAAGCATTCCAGAATTTTCAAAAAGTGTATCTGCTCAAACAATTTCTGAAAATGATTATTGTCTTGTACCATCAAGATATATTGAATTTCAAGAAAAAGATTTTGCTCATAGAGAGTATGGAGAAATCATTGACGATTTAAACAGAGTTATCAATGAGAAAAACGGTCTCAAGCTAACAATGAATGAAACCCTTGCAAAATCAATCGGATTATATGACATATTTCAGATGCTTAAGCAGTCCGAAGAAACAGCGGATTCCATGAATCAAATGCTTGCTTTTACTGGAAAGAAAATTGAAAAAGAGAATTTTATTTCCATGACAAAGAAAGCAGGAGAACTGAAATTTGAAAACGGAAGTAAGAACAGCATATCAACTATATTGCTTTCGATTTTGCAAATGTGGAAACAACACATAATGTATCTGAACAATGAAGAAAACAGGTACTTGGTAGAATTGAGAGACGCACTTTTACCAGATTTAATGTCTGGAAAGATTGATTTAGGAGGTGAAAAATAATGGAAGCATTATTTACAAACGTAACTCTGATTCTGGCAGTAATCAGTGTTTTGGCGTTTTGCGTGTCTGTGATTACACAGGTGATTAAAAATGTTGGGTTCCTGTCAAAAATTCCGACAGATGCACTGGTGCTTGTACTGTCCATTGGAATCACTGTAGCCGCTTTTGTGGCATACATGCAGTATATCCAGATGCAGATATTATGGTACATGATTCTGGCAGCTATCATGGCAGGCTTTATCGTTGCCTTTGTGGCTATGTATGGCTGGGAAAAGCTCACGGAGCTGTGGAAAAGAATGAGTAAGACTGACATTAAAAAGTAATGATCGTCGGGTGATAAAACATGTATGACAAAACGATAACGGTTTTTAACGGGTATGCCTCAAAAACCACAGGAAAATCATACTGGTATCCGCACATCCTGTCCGGCGTTGATTTGATAACCGACCACGGCGCAATACTGAAAAAGTATGGCCCGGACAGCACCGACAATGCCGCACTGCATATTGCTTACACCCCGAATGGGGAAAAGGTGATGGCGCAGCAGTCGGACGGTTCAGCGGTGCCGTGGTTGCCCCCGAAAGCATGGGCGGCGCAGGTAAATGATGATCTTCCGGGCAGCATCACCTTCGGCCCAGAGGACTTTTTCTGGCAGGGTGAATGGACTGGTGGTGTGGTTGTGGATGATGATTACCGAAATGGTTTTTACCAGTACATGAACAGCAGCCGAGATAATGTTTACAAGATAACCAGTGTAGGTGGACCGTATACGGTTATCCCGCACTTTGAAATCTTAGGAAAGTAGGCAGGTTTAAGGGGCGGTAATATGGCAAGGAGAAGCAAGCGCTTTTATCTCAAAAATCTGTCATACAATGTTGGCAGCATTCATCTGAAACTCGATATGTCCCGCTTTGAGCGGCAGTTTCAGCAGGCACAATACTATTTGGACGGCGCTGTCATGAACAGTATGGTGCCGTATATGCCGATGGTAACGGGCAGCTTTATCAATACCACCCGTGCTGCCAGTGCGGCGGTACAGGGAAGCGGCTTTGTGTATGCCGGATATGGCCCACAAGGGCGTTATCTGTATGAGGGTAAGGTTATGGTTGATGAACTGACCGGATCGCCCTGGGCGCGGCGTGGAGCACGTAAGGTGCTTGTGAGTGAGTACACAGGCAAGACCAACGCACGGGAAAACATCACTTACACGCACCAGGCACACCCAAAAGCACAGGATCACTGGTTTGAAGCGGCGAAGCAGGCAGACGGAAAGACATGGATAAAAGGCGTAAAGCGCATAGCTGGAGGTGGTAAGCATGGATAAGGTCATAGGGCGGGACGCAAGCGGGTTTGATATTCTCACCCGCGCGGTGAAATCCCTGTTAAATCAATATCCTGGTCTGGAAGATGGCGAGGTCATTAAGTTTGAGGAGCTTGGGAAAGAATCCGGAATAGCCTTTTCGGCTGACAATGGGGCGCTGGTGTATGCCGAAACAGAGGATGTATGCGGATTCAGGCACCAGAAATGCCAGTACCCGTTTTACGTGGTCTACAGGACGGCGTCAAACAAGGAGCGGCTGAAGCTGAGTGCACAGGAATTTCTTGACTCGCTCGGCAAATGGCTGTGCCAGGAGCCGGTTGTAATAAACGGTACTCAGACGCGTCTTGCGGCTTTTCCGGCGTTGTCTGAAGGTCGGATAATAAAACGTATTACCCGCGAAAATTCATACGGTCTGGAACCGAATGCAGACGCGGTGCAAGACTGGGTACTGCCTGTTACGGTGCAGTACACCAATGACATAGAATATGAAGCGTAGTAGCGCAGAAAGGACGAATTTATGAAGCTTACCAGAGGTGCATATAGAACCTTTCTTGATTCAACATTTGGTGGAACTGGTACACCTAAATGGTGGCGTATCGGTAAATACAACGACAGCATGAGCGTAGCTCTGAACCCGGATGTGTCCACGAGTAAGAACATTTGGGATGAGACTTATGTAGAAGACAACGGATATGAACCTTCTGTTGAGGACATAACATATTACGCGGACCCTACTGATACAATCTATCCGATGATCCGCGATATAGCTATGAACAGACTGCGTGGTGATGAATGTAAGACTACCATTTTGGAGGTTATCATTGAGGACACCGAGAAAACCAACCACCATGCATGGACCGAAGATGTTGTTATCAAAACAAGCGAATATGGAGGCGGTACTGATGGTTTTACCATCCCGTTTTCCATATACTTCGATGGCAACAGAAAAAAAGGTTATGTAACCATTGAATCTGGAACTCCAGCCTTTAAAGAGGGCGAGATTCCGCTTACATAAGAGGAGGGTGTGAGTTATGGGAAATATAATAACAATTGATGATGGCAGCGAGGTCTTTGACATCGTAAATCAGCGTGGCGAGCATCTTGGCCAGTTTACTTTTATTCCATCGGATTTTGACATAGTGAACAGATATGATGAGACAGTGAAAACATTCGAGGAATTACAGGGCGAGCTTGAAAGAGGGGAAAATACTGATCTCAATGAGATCAGCCGGAAAATGTGCGAAAAGATAGATTACCTTTTCTCGGCTCCGGTGTCCGAGAAGTTTTTCTCGATTACATCCCCATTTACATTTCTTAATTCTGGCCAGTTTTTCGTTGAAAATGTTATTAATGCCATCAAAACTGTTATCGAGCAGAAGCGTGGAATCCGGCTCCAGGCCGTGCAGAACCGTGTAAAAGAATATACACAGAAATACAAGGCAGCTCCTGGGGGAAGATATCTTTCCCCACTTAAATGATGCACTCATGGGACTTACCATTAACCCTTACGGTTGGTGGTAAGTCTTATGGTATACGGACAGATTTTAGACCGTGCCTGGATATTATGACGGCATTTAATGATGCAAATCTTGACGATGCAGGAAAGTATCAGGTCATGGTGGATATCCTTTATGAAGAAAGTATTCCAGAAGATGATATTCCAGAAGCAATAGAACAGGCTTTATGGTTCCTGGACTGTGGGAAACCGGCAGATAATATACCGCGCCCGCGTGTTATGGATTGGGAACAGGATGCACCAATTGTTTTTTCTGCAATTAACAAGATATCTGGGCGTGAGGTTCGCGATCCGAACCAATATATGCACTGGTGGACCTTCATCGGGTACTTTGATGAAATCGGAGATGGAACATTTTCCCAGGTTCTTGCAATTCGGCAAAAACGGGCAAAAGGCGAGAAACTGGAGAAATGGGAATTAGAATTTTTTAAAAACAACAGGTCTATGGTGGAATTAAAACAGGCAATGTCCAACGAAGAAAAAGAACAGTGGCGCATTGAGCAAGAAGCTGTGGACGCTCTGTTCGACACGTAACGTAAGGCGGTGATATATTGACGGCAGATGGATCAATAGTAATCGACACAGAGATAAACACCAAGGGCATGAAGCCAGGAACAGAAGAGGTAGAAGCCGCCGTAAGAAGAATGGCAAATGGGATTGATGATCTTGGGAAAAAATCAGAAATCGCAGTCCAGAAGCAGGTCACCACTTTTGCGAAACTGAATAGCCTGTACGCCGCACAGGAACGGAAGGTTGAAAAGCTACGCGAAGCATTGGAAGCGTATTCCGAAACGAAGATACCTACACAGGCATACGCTGAGGTCCGGAATCAGATAGAAAAAACAGAACAGAAATTAACAGCTTTACTTGAACGCCAGCAAAAGTTTTTGGACACTGGAGGCAGAACCAACAGTAGCACCTATAAAAAAATGCAGTATGACATAGAGCAGCTGAATAATTCGTTAAAATATGCAAAAGGTGAATTGAAAGATCTGGAAGATTCTGGAGGAGCCTTTACACTTGGAAAAGATACAGATAAGTTTTCCCAGATGTACGACAAGTATGCAACAGAAGCTAAAAAGCTCAAGCAGATGAATGAATCTCTAGGAATATCGTATAACCGAGTGAAAAACGAATTTGAGGAGTATAAAAAACGGCTCCTTGGTATTGACGGTGCCAGCAAAAAAGCCACAAACTCAACAAAAAAACTTGGGATTCAGATGAAAAAGAGTCAAAAACCAACCAAGAAGTATGGAGAGGCATTGAGTGGCGTGGTAAGGCGCTTGGTTATGTTTCGGCTTTTGCGTTCTACTATATCTCTTGCATTTAGATCGGCCCGTGAGGGAATGGAGAACCTTGCTCAGTATTCCCCAGAGACAAACAAGGCCATATCGAATGTGCTTTCGTCACTTACGCAGCTGAAAAATTCATTTGCTACTGCGTTTTCTCCGGTCGCAGAATATGCGTCTCCTGCATTGGTAGAGTTCATCTCATTGCTTTCAGAAGCAGTTACATGGACTTCTCAGTTTTTTGCGGCTCTTACCGGAAAAGATACATACACCAAAGCAACGAAGGTAGAGGAAGACTACGGAGCTGCCTTAAAAGAGAGTAACAAGCAGATAAAGGCACAGGAAAAGGCGAATAAAAAGCTGACGTATTCGTTTGATGAGCTTATCCAGGCCGGGAACAAATCAGATCAGGACAAGACCGGATATGTCGGACCTACACCAGATCAGATGTTTACCACGGAAGAGGTATCAAACGACATAAAGGCCCGTGCTGATGCAGTGAAAAAGATATTCTCCGGCCTGTTTGCTCCGCTGAAAGAATCGTGGCTTGATAATGGACCGGAAGTGATGCAGTCACTCACGAATCTGTTTGTATCAGCAAAACAGCTTGCACAGGACGTAGGCGCATCATTCATGCAGGTTTGGAATTTTGAAGGGTACGGAAAGACCATAACGGACAATCTGCTTATAACATTTGCCAATCTGGCGCAAACTGTTGCGAATCTTATAACGCAGTTTGATAAAGCTTGGGTCTCAGGCGATACCGGGACAAAGATATTACGCCATCTGGGGGATATTTTGGTTACTTTATCAGGATTTTTCCGCTCAGCATCAGAAAGTATCAAGAATTGGGCTGCAAACTTGGACTTTTCTCCGCTACTGAAATCCTTTGATAATGTACTTGCATCAGCGAATCCGGTTGTACGGGCTATTGGTAATTTGCTTTTATGGTTTTTAAATAATGTTTTGCTGCCTATCACAAAATGGGGTTTAGAACAGGCTCTGCCCGGTGTGTTTGAACTTATAGCAGCGGCACTTGATACCCTTTACGCAGTAATAGAAGCTTTGGAACCGGTTGGAGAATGGTTATGGAATAGCTTTTTGCAGCCTATTGGGAAATGGACAGGGGAAATTATAATTAACGCCCTGAAATTGCTTACAGATGCTTTGAAAAAGTTCTCTGACTGGATTAGTGAAAATAAAGAACTTGTAAGAATTATAACATATGCAATACTTGGCTTTTTTGCGGCTTGGACAATAATAAAGTTGGTATCTGATATTGGAAAGCTGTTTGTCGCATTAAAAGTCTTTATTAGTGTAATGGGCAAAGTCCTTGATTCTATAACACCGGTTAAACTGGCATTATGGTCAATAATAACACTTGCAGCCATTTTATACGATAGCTGGGACAAAATGACTCCGACAGAAAGAATGATAAGCTTTCTGTTGGCAGCAGCTTCCGCGGTTGGTGTTCTTGCTGTTGCTCTTGGTGCACTTTCTGGTGGCGTAGGAGCTGCGGTTGTGGCGGCATCTCTTGCGGCAGGAATAGCAGCTGCAACGATTGCGATTAATGCAGGCAAACGGCAGACACAGTCTATCTACAGAAATGCTGGTGGTGGAAGATCTGCAAAATACGCTTCTGCGGCTGCAACGTACAATATGCCACGCCTTGCTACTGGGACTGTAGTACCGCCACGTGCCGGAGAGTTTGCCGCAATCCTTGGAGATAACAAGCGCGAGACAGAGGTTGTTTCCCCGTTAAGCACGATGAAACAGGCATTGAAAGAAGCTCTGGCAGAAAGCGGAGGTAGTCGGGACATAACGGTTATCATGGAAGTGGACGGTCGGCGCTTTGGACAGGCCGTGTACAAGGCAAACAATGAAGAAAAACAGCGTGTAGGTGTAAGGATGGTGACAGTATGATAAACGGTGTTTTTACTATTGATGGCTTAGATCTGCGCATCCAGGTTACAGACCTGGAACGCAGCTTTGCTGTTACCGATAGCGATAATTCCGGGCGTGTGCAATCCCGTAGGATGTACAGGGACATTATAGGCACATTCTATAACTACACACTAACCGTAGACCCGGATAAAAGCAACAGGGCAGATTATGATACGTTTTATGATATCATTTCGGCTCCGGTTGAGTCCCACACGATGTCTTTTCCTTACGGTCAGGAAACGCTTGAATTTGAAGCCTATGTAACAAACGGAAAAGACAAGCTGAAAAAAGAAAAGAACAAAGACGGAATCGACATAAATAAATGGGGCGGATTATCTATTGATTTTATTGCAATGGAGCCGCAGAGGACATGATATGAAAGAAAAAGCGAGATCAAAAACAGCCGGGACAGGACTAAAAATAGTATATGATGATGTGGCTCCATATGCAAAAGATAACAGTTTTCCCAAAATCATGGATACTGGTTTACGGCCGCATAAAGGCCTGTATCCAAAAACTGGTTTATATCCAAATGCAACAACGACAAGAAGAGAATTTCCGGATCTCCGGCGGGATGATCTGACTTATCCCGGATATGCACTATGCTATCCGGGATTTTCCCTTTTGAATGGTCAGTACATAAATATTCCAGAAGATCATGAAGATTATGGATATATCAGTGACGAGTGGTCAAACGAAGACGGCATATTCGGCTACTCTATAAAAACTTCTGGCCTTATTCCACAAATTGGCCTTTATCCACGTGTGTTCCTTTATCCGTCTGGCGGACGGGACATTATGATGAATCAGCCGACTCTTACCATAACATTTAATGGCAAGTTCTCTAGTGTAGGTATTCTGCTTACATTCAATCTTCTATCTGGAGATTATGCAACCGGTTTAAATATCAAATGGTACGAGGACGGTCATTTGCTTTCATCTAAGGATTTTTCACCGGACAGTAGCCGCTATTTTTGCAATAACTATGTTCAAAATTATAACATGCTTGCAATAACATTTAAAAAGACTTCAAAGCCGTACAGGCCGGTGTTCCTCACCAGAATAGATTACGGCATCTACAGAGATTTCCTGTCCGATGAGCTGGTTACTACTGATTGTATACAAGAGATCAATGCAATATCTGAGAACATCAGTATAAATACCTTGTCTTTCACTGTGCGCACCAAAAGCAATATTCCGTTTGACCTCCAGAAAAAGCAAAAGCTGGCAGTTTATTTTGATAATGACCTGATCGGAAACTTTTATCTAAAAAATGGGGCAAGGAAAAATGTTTTTGATTATTACCTGGATGCGCACGATGCGCTGGGTGTCCTTGATGGAAATGAGTATGTTGGCGGGATATACTCTGGAGAATTGGTAAAAGATGTAGTTGCTGATATTTTTTCTGGAGAGGACTTTACTTGCACCATAGATCCGTCCTTGTCAGAACAGGCACTGTACGGATACATACCATATACCACAAAGAGGAATGCATTGGTACAGATTGCATTTGCTATAGGCGCTATAGTGGATACATCAAACGTAGAGGGCGTATCCATGTATCCGCAGCAGGACGATGTAACCGGAACCTTTGCAGCATCAGATACATTTGACGGAGTTACCCTGGAACGCTCTGATATAGTGACTGGAATAAGGCTTACAACGCATACATATCAGCCGTCAGAAGAAATGCAGGAAATTTACAATGAGACACTTTCTGGAACGGCTGAGATAGTTTTTTCAGAACCTTACCATGACCTTTCTGTTTCTGGAGGTACCGTAGTAAAAAGTGGCGCAAACTATGTGGTGGTATCTGGTGCCGGAGAAAAAGTTACAATAATAGGCAAGAAATATATCCATAATACAAGCCAGATTTTAAAGGAAAATCCTGACATTGTATTTAATAAAAACATTAAAGAAGTTACTGATGCTACGCTTATAAATGCACAAAATGCAGAGCAGGCCATAGACCGAATTTATCGGTACTATATGCGCGCTGAAAGCGTTACTGGAGATGTTTTACTAAAAGATAAAGTTGTCGGTCAGCGAGTCGAAATCGACACTGGATATGATGGGAAAAAGTCAGGTGTTATTGAAAGTGTAGACTACAGTTTTGGAAAAGCTATAAAAGCAAAGGTGACGATTCATGAGTGATATTTTGAATGGGCTTATATTTGATCGGACCCAGGCCGATATTGAGTCTCTTACTAAGAAAGCTTATATAGACTATCAGGATTTAAACCGTGTAGAAATGGCAGTAAAATGGGTGTCTTATTTTTTAAATCAATGCGGGTACAAAAACACTACGAGGAACAAAACGAACTGGAGCATGAATGATTTTCGAACCGAAAAAGATATGGAACGTCTTAGATCAAACATCAATTCTATTCGATCTGCATTTTATGCTCCGGCCAGCACACCGTTAACTCCTGCAAAAATAACGTATACATCAATCTGGCAGGCAAATGCCATAGAACAAATCATTTACGATATCGGCGTGATTGCAGAAAAAATTGAGCCGGGGCTGAATCATCTGAGTTTTAACCTTGGATCTCGCGGCTTTGGAAACAGGAGAGTTAATATATGAGCTTAAAAACTAATTATAAAGACGACATTTTTTCTGGAAAGCGGCGCTATCGAATGATCCAGAACGATGATGGAACGGTATCATTTGATGATGTCACTGATTACACACAGGATGGTGATATTTACAGTGCCGGGGACGTTAATGCAACAAATAAGGCGGTTAACCAAAACGCTGGTGACATAGCGGACATGCAAAAGCTGCGGTATGCCATATTTAAGGCCGCTGATTGGTCTCAGTCCGCGCCTTATATTCAACGCGTTGTAGTACCTGGTATGACGGTAAACGATGTGCCTATCATATCTTTACATATTGCAGACGGCACCACATCCGCGGATGCAAAGGCGCAGGGCAAAGCGTATGGGTATGTTGATCGTGCTGTTTCATGCGGTGGTCAGCTTGCGCTTTATTGCTATAACTCAAAGCCATCATCAGATTTTACCGTGGCTATAAAAGGGGTGTGAGTATGGCAGATGCGATAGTATTGCGCGGCGGGTCTGGTTTTGATGATTCACAGCTTACAGCTACGCCGGATAAGGTCAGGAATGGGAAAACGTTTTATGGACCCGGAAGTGACAGCATACAGACCGGAACCGTTACCGAGATTGCGGCAGAAACAGTAACGCTACCTCTGAATGGATCTTACACCATACCGCAAGGAATCCATTCTGGAAACGGCAAGGTGGTACAGAGTTTGCAGACAAGCTCAGGCGGTACCGTATATCCAACCAGTGAAAAACAGACTGTGCAAACCGCGAATAAATACATGACGGACAATGTATATGTGGCACCGCTTACCGGACTTAAGCCAGAAAACATCAAAAAAGGCGTAACTATACTTGGAGTTACCGGAACTTATGAGGGGTACAGTTGATGGGAGAGTGTATTATTAAGCGTCAGGGCGGCGCAGTAGATGTTTCAGATCTTACAGCCACACCAGCAGACGTTGTGGCTGGAGAAAGGTTTTATGGATCTGGAACAGATGAGATTCAGACCGGAACTCAGAAAAATAATGGGAAAATCAGCAAAGTACTTGCAGCCAATGAAACGTATGTTATTCCGGCAGGATATGTCGATGCAGGATCTGCGGTAACTCAAAACATTGCTACGCATGGATCTATGACGGTTAATCCGGTCGCAAACGGCTCATTACTCAATGTATCTGGTAAGTATATGACTGGGGACATAACGGTAAATGGTGTGGAGAATCTTAAGCCAGAGAATATAAGAGCAGGAGCATCTATAGGGACTGTGCCTGGAGAATGGCAAGGTTATGTAAATAATGATGAGCTTTGTCCGTATTGGTTCGGAATATTTGGACCAGGTCAAGTAGGAGTTGTAAGAGATTATAGTTATGCTTACCACGGAAACGGAAGTGACAAATTTATAACATGGGCCGATAACGATGAAGCATACACAAAAGACCCGAGCCACAACATTTCTTTTAGACTTATATCATACAGAAGTTCAAGCGGTGGTTATGCTTTTTTTGGAGTTTTCTTTACAACTCCTATAGAAATGCAAGGAGCAAAAAAAGTAACAATATTATACCGAACCAGCAATTGGTATTACAGTGATAGAAACAGAATTTTTTTAATGGAAAATCTGGATTCTCCTTATGATGAAAACTGGAATGTAAATACTGCGGAAATTGGTTATAGTGAATCTTTTGTTCTTCCGGTTTCGGAAGGATCATATACCGAGCAAACATTTAATTTAACCGATCCATCAAAATTGAAATACGTTTGCGTTGGCATAGGCATACCGCCAGCAAGTGGAACTGGACGAGGTATAAGCGTTATATCTATAAAAATAAGTAAATAAAGGAGATTATTATGAGTGAAGAAAACGTATCTTTACCTGTAGCACAAGCACTTGCATCTGCTCTTGAAAAAATAGAAGCATATGTCCCCACCGAGTATGTTGACAACTCAGAACCAGACATTGACGCTGAACACCTTAATCACGCGGAACAGGGAATAATGAGAGTGACAAACCTGTTAAATGCTGCTGTCGATGTTATACAGGGGCAGGAAAGCCGCCTTGTGGATGCTGAAAATAAGATCGGTACCGCTGCGCTGACCGGCGGTATGACAGATTTATCCAGTGGTCTTAATAAGTTAAATAGTGATTTTGCTTGTGCAAAATACGCAAGCGATATATTTGTGAAGACAAATGGTTTATTCGTCTACTATGACGCTAATACAAAAAACAGTCCTTACAAAGCAGGTACAACACCGGCAGCGGAAGGACTCTGTTTAATAACCGGAGATCCAGATACATATTTTTCCGCCTTCTCTTTTGACAAAGGTGGCGAACACATCTGTGTTTACAACAAAACACCTAGTGGTGTGACTAATTGGAAGCGACTAGTTTAAAAATGTTTATTTATTATATCGGTGTTCTATTTGAAACAATTGCCCCTTTTACAATGAGATTCCCAGTGTAATCAAGAGACATAATTGGAACAAAGTCGTGATTATAAAATACTACTTTTCCAGATTTGTCAGTTTTTATTAGAAATGAATATGCATTACTGGCTATTAAATACAGGTAATTATCTTCTATTCGTAATTCACCTTTTAGAGTTCCGCCTGTTATGTTTAATTTTTTATCTAAATCACTATTTAACGGGGATATTCAAAATGTGAAAAAGCAGTACTATGTGAGTATCAAATATCTTACAGAAAGAAAGGAAACATCTTATGGAAAAAGAAATGAACATCCAGGAACCGTTACACCGAAACTGTGCACCTCATGATGCAGCACACTGCGATATCAACGATCATCACAACCTGTCTCCAGCAGATGACGACTGTGGTCACTATGTTAATTCCGGCCCGGGCGTAGGAAAACCGGCTGGCGGCGGTCATCCGGTAAACGGTGTCATTGATGCAGGCACTACCCCAGACAGCGCACGACACAATCACGATCAGGATCCAGAGCATGGTCCTGGCGTAAAATAAATCGTGTTGCATTTCGTGTTGCATAGTATTTAAAAATGTATCATTTTTGATATTTTTATGCTACAAGTGATAAATACTTATAACATGGAAAGCCGCATAAAACCTAAGATCTAGGTTCTATGCGGCTTTCCAGTTAATCGGGGCAACAGGATTTGAACCTGCGACCTCTCGGCCATATGTGGCTTAAAACAAGCATTCTTAGCTTATCGTGTTGCATTTCGTGTTGCATTATCTCTTTAAAACACCTGTTTTTTTGCTCCATTTCTCGCCCCTGTTTATCCCCGTCAAATAGTGATTTTATTTTACAATTTTTGTGAAATAATCATTTGCCTTTTTGCTCATTCCTTTTTCCTGGCTTATCATAGCGTGCCTGTAAACCTGCTTTAACACGCCATCATTCCCCCAACCTCCGCGCTGCATAATGTAAGCATCCGGTATTCCTATAGCGTGCTGGATGGAAGCGGAGTAGTGCCGCAGGTCATGGAAACGGAAGTGTGGAAGACCGGCCCCTTTTAACAGTCTGGAAAACTTTTTTGTGATCTGCATTGGTGTCATATCAACAATGCGTCCGGTCTTTTCTTTAAACATATCCGACACAAACGATGGGTAAGGGATGTATCGGTCTCCAGCGTAGCTCTTTGGACTCTTTTTAACCCATTCTTTTTTATCGTTCTGTACGAGCGCATAAGCAACGTGTACCACATTTCCGTCTATACAGTCAGATTCCAGCGCACATATTTCGCCGCGGCGCATCGGGCCGAATGCAGCAAGAAGTATGGGCAGCTCCATATCAGTTCCTTTTGCGTGCGCTAATAGCTTTTTAATGTCTGCGTCAGATGGGATATAGAGATCAGGTCTTACTTTTGCCGGCAGCTTCGTGCGCACTGCAAAGCCGGGCCTGTAAGTGGCAAGAACAGCCGTGAGAAGCCCATGCATATTCCTTACAGACTTAGGAGAGTGGGAGAGTGCTTCTTGATTTATGGCTGCCTGTATCATGTCCTGCGTGATATCTTGAAGCTTTACATTCATCAGCCCTTGTAAATCTCTTTTCCTGGAGTTTTTGTATTCCCTCACAGTTGACGGAGACAGCACAGCGGAACGCTGGCTTATGTATAGATCGGTGGCTTCGCCTAATGTTAATTCCGCGTGGGTGTTCGATTCGTTTTCCTTGTTTGCGGCCCATATGGCAGCTTCCCGCTCAACATCCCGTTTCCCTTTTGGTGTAGGATCATCGTTTGTGAATGATTTGTAGATTCTCTTTTTCTTCGGCTTGCCTTTATCATCCAGAACCGGCTTTCCGTCCTTATCTCGTACATCCTCAAATCTGTCAAATACCTGGACTCTCCATGATCCAGATGGTAACTTTTTTGCTTTTGCCATAGTAGTATCACTCCTTTTGGGTATAAAAATACAGCCACCAGATTTTGAATAATTTATCTTGCGTGACTGCTGCCGGATGTGATATTATATCTGTATAGGTTTGTGATTTTTTATCACATCCGTAAAACGTCTGGTGTTGGTAGCGCCGGGCGTTTTTTATATTGGTGATATAACCATAGGTTTTTCTGATATGATAAAAATAAAAAGGATGGTATTTTATGTTTATATCAAAAAAACGATGGAATAACTTAGTAAATCGTGTTGAGCGTCTGGAAAGCATCGTCACTCCCGAGAATGCCCCCTCTCCTCTGCGGCAGATGAAAGCTGCTGTAAGAGAAGTTTTTGAATTTGGCGCTCATCCAACTCAACGATCTGGTTCTCAATCAGCAGATCAAGAATCATCTGTACCGAAAGGTAAGTAGATAGCTTAATTCCGTTCAAGAGCATTTGGGAGTATATCTTTTGCTCTGAATCCTGTTCGGATGTCCCAGAAAAGAGCATATCAAATATCTGTTCCGTCTGCGATTCCGTAGAATCACAGATCATCTTGTATATTGCCTTTTTCGTTGTTTCTTTCATGTGGTTCGTATTGTTCCATTTCTTCCTGGTGGTCAATGTATGCGTTGCATATCAAGCCGTATCTTAAAGCCTGTTCATCTGACATTTCTGGCTTCTTTACCTGTGTAGGCTCTGACCTTTTTACTGGTTCCGGCTCTGCTTTCTTAATTGTTGTAAGATTTACGGTGTTTCCCAGTACCATATCCGGTTGTGGAATACATACAGTTATAGGCCTCGGTCCGCATTGTTCATTTGCTTCTTCTTGCTCTTCCTGGTGTTCTAGGAATGCGTTGCAGATTGAGCCGTATCTCAAAGCCTGTTCATTAGACATTTCCAGTTCCTTTGTCGGCGTAGGAATCTGCTTTTCGACTTGCTCTGGCTGATATTGTTCTTCTTGATCTTCAAACTCTTCTGCGTGTAGGTCTTCCATATCAGTGCCATAAGTGCGCCGAAAATGGATTTTCCGTATCAATTCGACAATCATACTGGCTATGATTATTAAAACAGCCAGAACGGCAAATATGAACGCCATAGCAACAAGGAAAGCTCCGGCCATTATCAAAAATCCGATAAGTACCGCTACAGCAGCTATCCATACAACGATGCGAGTTTGCTTTATCAAATACAGTATAGGTTCAAGCCACCAGCCGAGTATCAACCAGTATAAACATCCTTTTCTCATGGGAAAACTCCTGGTTTTATTCTAAGCCAATTTGGGCCTTTTGATATAGCTTACCGTCCATAAAGTATAATTCTGCGTTTGCTCCGCTGTATTCATTAGCGTACCACATATATGCTGTCATGTTTGTATCTATAATTTCAGACTCAGCAAGCGGAGTTCCTGCGAATCCAATTATATCCTCACATTGTTCATATGTCATTCCAAGTTGGCATTTGTTATATGCTTCGAGCGTTATCCGTTTATAATGCATGAGGTCAGAAACACTGTTCATGTAGCACATAAATGAAATCACTAGAATAATGAATACAGATATTAAGCATAATGCCTTTTTCCTTCCTGGAATATAGTTACATGCGGTATTGAAATCAATTCTTTCGTACTTTTCAATCAGTTTTACATCTGGATTCCCAAATTGAACAGTATCTAAAAATTCAGAAACTTGTTCGTTTTCCTTTTTTCGAAACAAGAATGTTTCAACAGAACCGTTCTTTCCGTGGAATCTCAGATATCCAAATCTCCCATGATCTCCATAGTAATATGCTATTTCCTTTATTTTCCTGAAAGAATATGCCTGCGATGGCATTAAAAACTCGGACAACAAAAAGCTCTTATCAGAGTATAAAAGCTCCTGCCGGATTCCCTTTATTGTGGTATTCATCGAAAACCTCAAATTTTCTTAAATTTCAAAAAACATTCAGCGTATCCAGTTAATGCAGATAGCTGATTCAATGTAAATCCAGGATGTTCCAGTACAACGCTGTCCGGTACAAGCAGTTCTACAGCAAAGGTATGTGCTTCAATCTCTGCCCTGTTTCTGTACAACGTGTCTGGTATCCAGTTAAAAAAGAAGTAGTCTTCCCGGTGCATCACGGCGTGGCCCAGTTCATGAGCCGCTACCATCTTTTGTGTAGGTGTATCCAGATCGCTGTTTATGTAAATGAAGCGTTCCCCCGCTATGGTTAAGCAGCATCCGAATATTTTCCCCAAAGGTCCAACCTGTGTATATACCCCCAGTTGCTCCGCAATCTCAAACGGATCATTTGTATGGTACATTTTTGATAACTCTACGGCGGTCCTTTTTGCATCTTCCATGTTCTACCTCTCCTATTTTTTGCGCTGTTTGAATGCAAGCGCAACGGAAATCTTAATCTGGTTAAGCAGTAAATCTATGCTTTCCGGATCTGCGGGATGTCCGTCAAAGTACAACGGTTTGCCTTCCCCGCTTTTTAATAGTTTCTCGATGCGGTCAAACTCCGCTTTTAAATCAATGTGTGTTTCTTGTGCAACGGCAGTTTCCTCCTTTCCTGTTATTAAGAAGTCAACAGACACGCCGAAATAATCAGCAATCCTTTTTAACTTATCCTGTTTAGGTGTGTATCGTCCGGCTTTCCAATTGCTTATTGTAGCGGTTGGAATGCCCGTTTCTTTGCATACACGGTAAGGGGTTACGTTTCTTTCGGAGCATAACTTTTCAAAGTTACTATACATAGTTTACACCTCTAAAATAAGTTTGAAAAATTAGCTAAAATCTGTTGACAAACTTTGAAATCAATGCTATACTCTGGACATAGCTTTGAAAGCAAAGCTACAGACAAAGATAATAGCTTCGATTTCTTTTATAACTTTGTTCGACGACTTCATTATATTAGAAATCTTAACTATTGTCAATATATATTTATGAAAGGATGGTGAAAATGTATAACAAATATGCGGAATTGCGGGATAAAGCTGGTGTTACTGACTATGAAGTAGCAAAAAGAACCGGAGTATCTACCGCAACGCTGAGCAATTGGAAAGCTGGCAGATATACGCCGAAAGCTGACAAAATCAAGAAGATCGCAACTTACTTCGGAGTCGGTATTGAAACTCTTTTAGAGGATGAGGAGGAGAAGTGAGAATCAGGAGGTGAGCAGAACGAAAAGGTACATAGAAGCTTTGCAAGGCATCAGCTACCGTGACTGGATCAAATTAAGAGAAGGCATAGACGGAGCCTTTGCAAAAGAAAGAGGCGAATTCGAAAAAACTCTCAAATTCGCCAATCCAGAAGATGCTGAGCGGGTTATCCGTTCACGATTTGGATGTAAATTGGATTGATGCGCCAATCATTTCCATTATAGAAAATGTGGACATAATCCAAGCCATACAAACTGTTAAGCTGCTTTTCGGAAGAATTGCCCGGAGCATAAACCGGAGCGCTTTCTTCCCACCAGATTAACGGCGCTTGTAGATTTTCGCCTATGCGGCAGCCTGGGTCATCGTTAAGGCATACCCAACTTCCGGCAAGGCAAGCGTAAATTTTTGTCATATGTATTATTCCTTTCATTTACTCGGCGCGGCAACGCCTGTATGGAAATTATAGTACATAGGTAGGAAAATACAAGGCGGTGATGATGGTAAAAAAATATCTATTGATTTCGGCGCTTTCTTTTGCTCTTTTGCTTTCTGGATGCAGAGGGAAGATGGCGGAAGGAGAGATTTACAGTAAGAGGTTCATCCCGGCCCATGCAGATACCATGCTTATTCCTACGATTTATAGCAATGGTAAAACATATTACACCATCCTAATGCCATATGTGATGACTTACCCTGATGCTTACGAGATAAAAATTCGTAATTATGATGAGGACAAGCAGAAATATGACACGCAAACTTATTATGTGAAAGAGGATGTGTGGGAGCAATGCGAGATCGGGAACGTTTTCAAATACGACAAGGACAGGGATTTTACCGAAATGCCATACAGTCGTAAAGATAAACAATAACCACTGGTTTTTAGAGTTATTAACCATAGGTTTTAAAAGTATTAACCGGAGGTACAAAAGCTATGAAAAGGGTATTTATTCCACTGTGGAAAGCTCTTGCGCAGGCAAGGGAAGCATTTGGCTATTCAAAGGATGATGGCATTTGTGCTTGCTATGATGTCGAGAACATGGGATTTTGCAAGGATAATGAGACAAGATGGTACCATTTTACAAGCATTGACGGCAAGCCAGCGTACACTTTGAAAAGATAATAAACCACTGGTTTTTCTTTTCGGAAACCACTGGTTTTGAATCTGAAAACCTAATGTAAATGTAAATGTTAATGTAAATGATAATGTAAATGTAAATATATAAAACCATTTGCCCGGAGCTAACGCGGTTACTCCGGCCCGTAAGTAGGCGCAACGTGGTAAACACATTAGAATAGCGTGGTACAGGAGATACGCACGACTTAGCTGTTTACGCACAAGATTGGATGCTTACAGGATTTTTGTTTACCAGAGCGGAGGTCTTATGCTGAGAAAAAAGACATACGCTGACGAAAAAGGGGAGAATGTCCAGATACTCCTTGATGTTATTAAAGCCCGCAAGCGTTTGGACGATCAGCGTATGGCGAAGATGGCGGGTATGAATCTGGCAACGTATCGGCTGAGAAAAAAAGATCCAGGCTCGATGCGGTTAAAGGAACTGTGGCCGTTGCTAAAGGCCGCAGGGATAACGGACGAAGAGAAGTCCAAGTTGATTTAACTCAATTTAATTCGTTTTTAACTCAATTCTGAGTTGAGTTAAGGCAGGAAAACTCAACGGAGGTGCGGAATGCGCGCAAGAAAATGCGATAGATGCGGTTGCTATTATGACACTTATCAGGGAATTATGAAGTTCGGAAAGACCGGAAGAGCAAATGCGTTATGTTTGATTGATAGATTCGAGGATAATAATGATATGTCGAGAAAATCATACGATCTTTGCCCGAGGTGCATGCAGGAACTGGAGGAGTTTCTCAAGATTGACGGAGGTGCGGAATGACGCTATTCGGAGCAGGATTTATTAGCGGCGGTTTTGTGGCTTTTGTGGCTATGTGTGTAGCAGCACTGAGAGCCAACGATAAGAAAGAGACGGAGGAGAAAAACGATGTGCAGATTTAAGAGCGGCATTATCTTGAAAAACAAGGTAGTTGTGGCACCTGGCGAGAACGACAGCCATTCGGACTTACTGGAGAGCCTGGGAATCAATGATGATTACTTTGGAGCAACGAATGTGTTTGTGAGAGCCGAGCTAGTTCCGGTCAATAATGAGTGGTGGATTGACCCGGCAGAAGAACCGGACAAATGGCGGTTTGTTGTAGATCAGGACATGAGACCGGAGTGGTTTGACGAGAGCAAGCATGAGAAGGCTTTTCGGGAAGCTGTCTGCGACTGGTGGAAAGAACATGTACTGGTGGATCAGAAACTGGAAGAGCTGTCAAGCGGATACTATCGCCTAAAACGCTGCGAGGTTAAAAGGCTGCTGAACGATGTAAAGGTATTGTTGGGCAGCTCACAGGTCGGCGAGATGCGGGGCAGCTCACAGGTCGGAGTGATGTTGGGCAGCTCACAGGTCGGCGAGATGTGGGACAGCTCACAGGTCGGAGTGATGTGGGACAGCTCACAGGTCGGAGTGATGTTGGGCAGCTCACAGGTCGGCGAGATGCGGGACAGCTCACAGGTCGGCGAGATGTGGGACAGCTCACAGGTCGGAGTGATGTTGGGCAGCTCACAGGTCGGCGAG
>ERZ1034915.311-NODE-311-length-34034-cov-7.072663_pt1 | contig 34034 bp, 28 predicted proteins | sample MGYA00520592_ERZ1034915 | MGnify/ENA primary metagenome ERZ1034915 (study PRJEB33766, sample SAMN09781787) | gut metagenome | biome: gut microbiome | host: Homo sapiens | place: Madagascar | study: EMG produced TPA metagenomics assembly of the PRJNA485056 data set... | reverse complement strand
CGGCGCCGGCACCTTGCCGGTCGGGTTCCAAGGGCGAAGCGCCTTGGTCGCTCCGGAAGGAGCGAAATCCCCGATATTTTCATGCCGGGGGATTGCAGGATGAAGCGAGGCGCGGTATTTTAACTGGATACAAGATAAAGGTGTTGCTGAACATGATAAAGAACATTATTCTGGTCGGAGTGGGTGGGCAGGGAATTCTGCTGGCGGCCCGCATCATTGCTTCCGCGGCCGGACACGCCGGATACGACGTGACCACCAATGAAATTCACGGCATGGCGCAGCGGGGCGGCTCGGTGACCGCGCAGATCCGTTACGGCGAAGTGGTGCATTCCCCGCTGATTCAGGAAGGGACGGCGGATGTGCTCGGGGCGCTGGAACAGGTCGAGGCGCTGCGTTACGCGGCCTGGCTGAAGCCGGGCGCGTTGGCGGCGGTTTCGGCGGAGTCGATCATTCCGGTTACGGTTTCGAGCGGGCGCGCGAGTTACCCCGGGGATGTGGAGACGCGGCTCCGGGAATGCTTTCCCAATCTCAAATATCTTGATTGCGCGGGGATCGCGGCGCAAAAATTCGGCAATCCGAGGGCGGCCAACACGATTCTGCTCGGCGCGCTGGCGAACGGGCTTGACCTGCCGGAGCCGGCGTGGCGGGCCGCAATCGACGAGTGTGTGAAGCCGCAGTTCCGTGAATTGAACCGGCGGGCCTTTGAATATGGGAGAACGTTGTGAAAATGGAAAAAATCCGGTTTTTCAACCCTGAGATGGAGACGATGTCCGGCGATGCGCTTCATGCTTTGCGCGACGAACGGCTGCGCGGCGTGGTGCGGCACGTCGCGGCCGGCAACGGATTTTTCGCGGAGCGGTTCAAGGCCGCCGGGGTGGATGTGAATGAATTCCGCGGTCTGGAGGACCTTGCGAAACTGCCGTTCATGTGCAAGGAGGATTTCCGGCGCGAGTATCCGCTCGGCATGTGCTGCGTGGACCGCCGGGAGCTGGCGGAGATGCACATGTCCAGCGGTTCGACCGGGACTCCGGTGGTGATGCCCTATACTCCGGCGGACCTCGAGCAGTGGGCGGAGTGCATGGCGCGCTGCTATGCGATGTCCGGGGCGCAGCCGCACGACGTGTGCCAGATCACGCCCGGACTCGGGCTGTTCAACGGCGGTTTCGGCTGCTATCACGGCGCGCGCAAGTACGGAATGTTCATCGTGCCGTGCGGTCCGGGCAATACGGTGCGGCAGATCAGGCTGGCGCGGGATTTCGGTACGACAGTGCTGACCGGGGTGGTCTCCTACGGCATTCGGATCATGGAGGTGATGGAGGAGGAAAAGAGTTCGATGCCGGAGCTGAAGATCGGCATCTTCGGCGCGGAAACCTTCTCGGATGCGATGAAGGAACGCCTCCGTTCCGGCCTCGGAATCGACGTGTTCGATATCTACGGCATGACCGAAACCGGCGGCATCGGCACGCTCGGCATGGACTGCAGCGACCACTCCGGCATCCACGTGTGGATGGACCACTATATCGTCGAGGTGATCGATCCCGGAACCGGCCTGCCGCTGCCGGACGGCGAGGAGGGTGAACTGGTGGTGACTTCGCTGACGCGCGAGGCGCTGCCGGTGGTCCGCTACCGGACCGGCGACCTGACGCGGATCGTTTCGCGGGAACGGTGCGCCTGCGGCCGCACCCATTTGAAGATCGCCGGAGTCACCGGCCGGGTGGACGATATGCTGATCATCAAGGGAGTCAACTTCTTCCCGAAGCAGATCGAGCAGTCGCTGCTGAAAATTCCGGGCGTGCTGCCGAACTACCAGATCATCATCGACAAGGAACACGGCGTGCGCAATCTGCATATCAATGTCGAAGCGCAGCCCGGCGTGACCGGCTATATGATAGAAAAGCAGCTGAAGGAGGATCTCGGCTTTTCGCCGGACGGCGATGTGTACGCTCCCGGCACGCTCCCCCGGCAGGAGGGCAAGGCGAAGCGGGTGTTCTACCGGAAAAACGGCGAAGATGTGAAGAAATGAGCGATATGATGGAAAAACAACTGCTTTCGGGCAATGAGGCGATCGCGCGCGGCGCGTGGGAAGCCGGCGTGAAGGTGGCGGCCGGATATCCGGGCACACCCTCCACCGAAATTCTGGAAAATCTGGTCAGGTTCAAACAGGACGTCTACTGCGAATGGGCCCCGAATGAAAAGGTCGCGCTGGAGATGGCCGCCGGGGCCGCGTTGACCGGCGTCCGCGCCCTGGTCACGATGAAGCACGTCGGGCTGAACGTCGCGGCCGATCCGCTGATGACGCTCTCTTATATCGGCATCGTCGGCGGGCTGGTGATCGTGGCGGCGGACGATCCGGGGATGCACTCCTCGCAGACCGAACAGGACACCCGGCAGTACGCGCGGCTGGCGAAGGTGCCGGTTTTCGAGCCGGGCAACGCGCGCGAAGCGTCGGCTTTCATCAGGCGGGCGTTTGAGATCAGCGAAAAATACCGTACTCCGGTGATCTTCCGCACCACCACCAGCGTCAGCCACTCGCGCGCGCTGGTCGAAGTCGGAGCGCGCACCGGGGCCGGGACGGCGAATTTCGAGAAGAATCCGCCGCAGTTCGTGCCGATTCCGGTCTGGGGGCGCAAGCTGCGCGTCCGGGTCGAGGAGCGGGTCGCGGAGCAGGCGGCCGAAGCCTCCCGCGCCGCCGACTTGAACTTCGTGCTGCGCGGGACGGAAAAGGGGGGGCTGGGAATCATCTCCTCCGGGCTGACCGCGCTGCACTGCACCGATATCTTCCCGGAGGCGGATATCCTGAAGCTGGGCTGGTCGTGGCCGTTCCCGGATGAACTGATCCGGAGATTCGCGGCGGAGCACGAGTCGGTCGCGGTGATCGAAGAGGCCGACCCGATCCTCGAAGAACATGTGAAGTCGCTCGGCATCGACTGCCGGGGCAAGGATGTGGTGCCGCGCGTCGGGGAGCTGGTGCCGCTGAAGCTCAGGGAGGTGCGCGCGAAATTGTTCGGCGAATCCTTCGCCCCGCCGCAGCCGCCGCCGGAGGATTTGCCGGGGCGGCCCCCGATCCTGTGCGCCGGGTGCCCGCACCGCGGCGTCTTCTACGCGCTCGGCAAGTTCGACGTGATCGTGACGGGCGATATCGGCTGCTACAGCCTGGGCGTGTTTCCGCCGCTGTCGCGCACTGACGTGATCCTCTGCATGGGCGGCGGTTTTTCGATGTCGCAGGGGATGGTCAAGGCGGGGGAGAAGAGGCCGGTGGTCGGCATCGTCGGCGATTCGACCTTTTTCCACTCCGGCATCACCGGATTGCTGGACATCGTCTACAACAAAGGCAATTCCACTTTGATCGTGGTGGACAACCGCACCACCGCGATGACCGGCCATCAGGACCACCCCGGCACCGGGCGGACCCTGATGGGCGAGCCGACCGCCGCCGCTTCGATCGAAAAGATCGCCGAAGCGTGCGGCATGAAACGCATCCGGGTGGTCGATCCCTATCGGCTCGACGAAGTGGCCGCGGTGTTGAAAGAGGAGCTGGCGGCCGATGAGCCGTCGCTGATCATCTCCCGCGCCCCCTGCCTGCTCAAAGAGCGCAAGCCGGTCGGCCCGGTGCAGGAAATCGACCACGAGGCGTGCCGGAATTGCCGGAGCTGCCTGAAACTCGGCTGCCCCGCAATCGAATCTTCCGGCAAATCGAAGCCCGCGATCAACGCCCAGCTCTGTGCCGGCTGCGATATGTGCCGCCAGGTGTGCCGCTTCACCGCGATTCACGAAAAGAGCAGCTGCTGAGGGATTTCGCTCCGAAAGGAGCGAAATCTCCGCCGAAAAGGCATTGAATTGCCTGATTTCCCTGATTCTTCTCTTGACAACGGGGAAATCCTGTGTCATACTATAAGCATGTTGTATCAATGTTGCATATAAATATGATGACAGTGTGATCAAAATGCAGAAAGCGAAATACCAGGAAATTGCGGGGGCGCTGGAAAACGGCATCCGGAACGGGGAGTACCGGGGGCGGCTGCCGTCAGTGCGGCTGCTGGGGGAGCTGTTCGGGGTGAATCCGCGGACGGTCCTGCGGGCGTTGCAGCAGCTCACCGCGGGCGGATTGATCGTGCCGAACGGCAATCGCGGTTTTCTGATCCCGGAAGAGGGAAGCCGCCGCCCGGTTTCGGGGAACATTGTGATTTTCCATCCGGGACCGGTCAGCGACAATCCCGGGCAGCTCGACCGGCTGATTGCCCAGGCCGGCATGCGGCCGATTTCGATCAGCACGCCCGCCGCCGATCTCTGCGGAGTGCGCTCCTTCTGGGAGACGCTGAGCGCGGACGGGGTGATCTTCATGAACAGTTCGCTCGACCGGGAATCCGCCTACCAGCTGAAACTTTCGGGGATTCCCTTTGTGGCCGCGAACCGGATGCCGCGCGAATGGGGGGTGAACTGCGTGGAGTTCGACCATGAAAGCGCGCTGCGGCTGTTTCTGAAAGCGTTGATCCGGCGCGGGCGCCGGAGGATTGCGCTGCTGAACCCGCGCTATCCGCTGCACTACTTCCGGGAAATCATCTTTTCGGCCTACTTTGAAGTGATGAACGCCTATGCGATCTTCGACCCGGAACTGTTCGTCTATCCGGATGAATCGCAGCCCTATGAGGCGGCGCTGGCCGCCGGGGTGGAGCGGTTGCTGGCGCTGCCGCGCCCGCCGGATGCGATCTACAGCTCCGTGCCGGAACCGGAACTGCGCCGGATTCTGGCCGAACACCGCGTCACGCTGCCGAAGGCGGTGGAGTGCGGTTTCTCCCGGATTTTCGAGGAACCCGCGCCGGACGGCGGTGAACCGGGCCTGGTCTACCGCTACGACCGGCTGCGCGAATCGCTGTGGGAGCTGCTGCAACTGGTGATCGCCGATCCCGTGCGCACTCCCGAAACCCGCCTGATCCCGGTGCCGGTCATCGGGCCGGACGGAGAACTCCTGACCGCCGCAACCAACTCCCAACCGAGGAATTAAGTCATCATGATTACCGCGATTATCGTCGGAGCCGGCCACCGGGCGCTGATCTACGCCGGCTATGCCCTGAAAGCTCCGGATGAACTCCGCATCGTCGGCGTCGCCGACCCCTCCCCCGAACGGCGCGCGCTGGCGGCGCAACGCTTCGGACTCACCGCCGAACAGTGCTTCGAGTCGGCGGAGGAGCTGGCCGCCCGCCCGAAGCTGGCCGACGCGGTGATCAACGGCACCATGGACCGCCAGCACGTCCCGACCACCCTGCCGCTGCTGGAACGCGGCTACGACGTGCTGCTGGAAAAACCGTTCGCGGTTTCCGAGCAGGAGCTGCGGCGGCTGGAACAGACGGTCCGCCGCACCGGCCGCCGGGTGATGATCTGCCACGTGCTGCGGTACGCACCGTTCTACGCCGAACTCAAACGGCGCGTGCTCGCCGGTGAAATCGGCGACATCGTGACGCTGGAGACCGCCGAACATGTCAGCTATCACCACTATTCGACCGCGTTCGCCCGCGGCAAGTGGCGGCGGGAGGATGTCTGCGGCTCCTCGTTCCTGATGTCCAAGTGCTGCCACGACCTCGATCTTCTGACCTGGTTCAAGAGCGGGGTCGCCCCGGTCCGGGTCGCAAGTTTCGGCGGCAGGCGCTTTTTCACGCGGGAGAACGCCCCGGCGAACTCCGGCGAACACTGTCTGCTGGACTGCCCGGTGGAAGCGGAGTGCCCCTACTCGGTGCGCAAACTCTATTTGAACCACCCGGACCGCTGGGTGTTCTACGTGTGGCCGGAGCTGGAGGATTCCGGCGACCTCTCCATCGAATCCAAGACCGCCCGGCTCCGCGATCCGGCCAATCCCTATTCGCGCTGCATCTGGAAGCTCGACAACAACGTCGCCGACCGCCAGTCGGTGCTGGTCGAATTCGCCGACGGTTCGGTCGCCACCCACAACCTGGTCGGCGGGACCTGCCGCCCGATGCGGAAAATCCATCTGCTCGGCACCGCCGGGGAGCTCGAAGGCGTGTTCGACGACAACAAGTTCACGCTCCGCCACATGGACGCCCGGCCCGGACACGAATTCACGGAGCAGGTGTTCGACCTCGCCGACCTCGGCGACACCACCGGAGCTTTCGGCGGGCACGGCGGCGGCGACGAGCGGCTGGCGGCGGATTTCGTCTCCCTGCTCTCCGGCCGCACCCCGTCGATCTCCTGCACGATGCTGTCGGATTCGATCAACGGGCACCTGATCGGCTTCCTGGCCGACCGTTCGATGAACTCCAATCAGGTGATGACTCTGCCGCGGGAGTGACGCCGCGCCTCACCTGCGGCACAGCAGCATCGACAGATACTCTTCCGGGCGGGCGGCGATCTCTTCCGGGTCGCCGGAAACGAACTCGTCGTCCAGCCCCAGATTCGCCCCGTAAGTGACCCGGTATCCGCCCTGCGACAGCAGCCTGACCAGTTCTTCGCGGGTGCGGTAGCATTTCAGGAGCACCGAAGTTCCATGTTCCTGCAGCATCGCGGCGAGCTTTTCCGATTCCGGCGGAACGGCGGTCGGGATGATCCGCAGCACCTCCCGGTCCTCGACCAGCGCGGTCGCGGTGGCGGCGGCAAGCGCGCTCCACGAGTTCACCCCCGGAATAATCTCATATTCCAGCTCCGGCTCCATGCGCCGCAGCGCGCGCAGCAGATAGCTGCAGGTGCTGTAGGTCATCGGGTCGCCGATCGTCACGAAAGCGGCGTCCTCTCCCCGCCGGATTCCGGCCAGAATCAGCGCGGCGTGCTCGTCGATCCGCGCGAGCCGCTCCCCGAAATCTTTGGACATCGTAAATTCCAGCTCGGTGCGCTCCGCCGTAATTCCCGGCAGCGCGTCGAGAATGCGCCCGGAGATGCTCCGGTCGCTCTGCCGCGATGCGACCGAATAGATCGCCTTGACCGAACGCAATGCGTCCGCCGCTTTCAACGTGACCAGCCCGGGATCGCCCGGCCCGAGTCCGATTCCATAAAACTTACCCGCCATATTCCGCCTTTTCCAGCTAAAGATTACAGTTCAATCCTCATACGGGAAATATGCCGTTTCAATCCGGTAAAATCAACCTTGCAATCAGCGATCCGCCGAAAAAAAGCAAAATAATTTCTCCTCTTACGTTGCTTTATTGATAAATAACGTTATCTTATAGATAACAATAAAAACAATTTTCACGGAATATCGAGAATCAGGGAGAACAGCATCATGTCCAATCATCTGGTCTTTTCCGTCTGGCTGATCATGCTCGGGGCGGCCCTCCAATGGGGAAACATCTGGTGGACCTGCGGAGTGATCGCATGCGGCCTATTCACACTCCTCCTCCGGCGCCGCGGCAGAACCTCAAACACATTGCCGGAATACGCCGCTCAGATCCCCGAAGAGTTGTTTTCCGTCCCGCCCCTGATCGCCTCAGGGCCATTTCTGGAGCAGAATGAACTGGATGGACAACTGCAGCAGGCGGAAAACCGCCTCCGACACTGGGAAAGCCACTCCCGCAACTTTGCTTTTCTTATCGCGGTGTCGGGAATTGCGGCAGCCGCCGTAACCGCATGGCTGACCAGTTGCCGCCAATTATTCACGGCCCTGCTCCTCTGGGGAAGTCTGGAAAGCATTCTCCTGCTCTTCTGTCTTGGCGTGAAACGGTATCTCCGAAATCAGTTGAAACACCGGAGCATCGACCTGCAATCAACACGCGCCCAATGGCTGCTCAACCATCCCCGTCCGCCTCTTTGTCTTGACCGGCAGCAGGACCGCGACCACTTCTGCCGTTTCTACCCCGGCAAGGCCGAAGCACGCTGGGCCTGTATTCTGACCGAATTGGCCGGAATCGATTTTCTGGTTTATCCTCAGGATTCACTCCGGCTGGCCGCCGGGGGCGGTTATGCACAATTCCTGCAGCAGACGGCACGGCATGGCTTGAAAATCACCGGAACCACCTTTCATGAAGTCATTCGCAGTATTCTCGGCCAATCCCCTTCCGCCCTGCCGGAAGATCTCGCAGTCGCCGGAACAGCCTCCGCACCTCCCTTATCCACTTTTCTGGTTAAAGTCCGGAAAAATATGCTTCGCAAAAACTGGAAAAGCCTTTCCGAAGAGCTGCTGCTTCAGGAGATTCAGCAACGGCCGGAGATGTCGGTACGGCTGTTCTGCTCTTACTGGCCGACCCGGGAACAAGCCGTAATTGCACTGGCAATCCGGGAACTGGCGATTCAGAATATGGACCGCCCGGCAACAATGATGTGCTATCCCAACGATCCCGCACCATTGCTGCTTTACGTCGACCTCGACTCACTGGAGTCCGCCGAATTCTTCCTCGGCATGGAAGAAAAGTTCCACATCAGAATCACCGACGCCGAGGCGGAAGAACTGTTTTCGAGGAGCTTTGCCGAGATTGTGGAGTATGTCCAGCGCAAACAGACCGAACCAATGGAAAAATCCTGAGATTCTTCCCGACGCTATTTTACTTTTTCAACAGAAACCAGTATTGTAATAATTGCAACACCAAGGAGAAAAGTCAATGGATATTCTGCAGAGGATCATCGGCTCGCAAAGCCGCGCGGAGATTCTGAGGCTGCTTTTCACGCCGGATGCTCCGACCTTTTATTTGCGCAAGCTGGCGCGTGAAGCGGGGCTGAGCGCCCCGGTCATCCATCGGGAGCTGCAGAGCCTGCTGGAACTGGAGCTGGTCCGCCAGAATTCCGACGGAAACCGGGTCAACTTTTCCGCCAATACCGGCCATTTGCTCTATCCCGTGCTGTGTGAGCTGGTCAGGCTGGCCGGACAGATCCCCAAAAGCGGTTCCGCCTAGAACAGCTCCTTCCGCCGTTTGCGCACTTCGGCCACGGCGATATCGGTGAGTTTCAGCAACGCGTTCTGCTGTTCCTCGCGCGACAGGGCGAGGAAACTTCCCATCACCCGGTTTTCCAGCGGAGTCAGGCTTTCAAAGGCGGTCGGAGCCGTTTCCGCCCCCGCCATCTCCTCCATCCACGCGATAACCTTCTTCTGCTCCGGTTCGGCGAGGACGTCGAATTCGTCCAACAATACCTTCTGGTCGCTGAACATCTCCACCAGCTCGTGATGGCGGCGATAAGCGGGGCCGACGCGCGGCGGCGGCTCATGGGCCGGTTCAGGGCCGACCAGATAGGGCTTCAGCGCCGGATAGATCTTGTCCCAGGTTTCCGCCCGCGCCCGGCGGGTCTTTTTGGAAATGAAGCGGCGCAGCAATTCGATGCGCACGCCGGTCACACGCGACAACTCATTCAAAGACAGAGCATTGGCGCAACTCTCAAACGCATTGGCCACTTCATCGTTCAACTTCTGGATCGGGGCAGGCTCTTTACGCCCGGTTTCTTTGGTCTGGTTCTCTTTCATCGTATCTAATCCAATTCGAATTGCTGATCGAGGGCGGCCGCCTTCTGCATCAGCTGTTTGAATTCCGGTTCGGTATAGTGGTAACGGGTGTGCAGATAGCTGACCACCCGGCGGCAGTTTTCCGGATTCTCAAGCTCCAGCGTCTCGACGGAACCGTCGACCAGAATCACGTTGACCGCATCGGCGTGATTGAACGGCCAGTCGATCACCAGCGGCAGCTTCGGATTCGATTTCCGGTTGAATCCGCCGAAATAAACATAGGAACAGTTGTCAAAGGTAAAACTTTCGGTATCAGCCGCCGCCTCATCCTCCGTCCCCGGACAGATCAGCGCGGAAGGCGCAATCAGCCCGGCTTCCAGCAGCGTTTTCAGCCCGGCAATCCCCTCCTCCGCCGGGAAACGGCCATCATGTTCCGCCGCATATTTCTCCAGTGCGTCCGCCAGCGGCTTGAGCTGAAGACGGCACTTCTGCTGTGCGGCCTTGTCATCAAGCATTTCCCGGTGCTCAGTCAAATAGGGCGAAACCAGTGTGATCAGCCCCACCGCCGGGATCAGCGCCTGCTCGGCGAACTCCACCTGATTCAGATCCCAGTTGCTGCGGCTCACTGTCAGCTTGCCGTCCGGCTCGTTGCGGAACACGGTCAGCTCCTGCTGGTCAAGCTCCGCCAATGCCGCCGCCGATTCGGCTCCGGTCAGGGAAGCAAGCTCATTCCAGAGCAGCGCGAGCCCGCCGCCGGAATACAGGAAGCCGCTGCCGCTTTCCGGCAGCCCTGCGGCCAATTTGCGGAATTCCGGCGTATCGGCAAGGCGCGGCGCGCTCTCATCCGCCAGATAGTCGAGCATATCCTGACTCGAATAGAGGTAGAGCCGGCCGTCGTCGAAATGCAACTCCGGGCGCCAACTGATGCCGAACCGGTTCAAAGGCCCGAAAACGACCCGGTTCTCCCCGCTCACGGTTCCCGGCACCAGCTGGGCGACTCCGGCCAGATAGCGGAAAAGCCGGCCGCCGGCATCGGGCAGCGTAACCAGCAGCCGTATGCCTTCGAGCGTATCGGCGGAAGCATCCCCGTCCGCGGTCACCAGAACGCTCCATTCGCCGGAAATTCCGGCCAGCAGCGGCTCCAGCGGCGTTTTGAAGATGGAATCGGCCAGTTCGTCCCCCTGCCGGGAAGTCGTCTCAAGCTGCTTCAGCGCCCGGGCCAGCACCACCGGCTCCAGTGTCAGGTCGGCAGCGAACACGGTATCGGCCGGCAGCGCCCGGAACTCCTCCCGGAGCGGCCGGTTTCCGCTGCCGGTCAGCCCCCACAGAAATCCCTGCGGTTCACGCGGCAGCGCCAGGAACATACGGTTTTCAAAGAGACCGGACTCCCCTTCCAACGGTACGGAACTGGCGCCGCAGGCGGCAAGTTCGTCAACCCCGGCCAATTTCCAAGCCAGCGCAAACGCGGCGCTGAACTGCTGGAGTTCGCGCACGAACTCCGGCGGCAACTGGCTGTCCGGCGACGCCAGCGAAAGCTCCAGGCCGTGGAACAGCCGTTCCAGCGATGCGAACAGCCGCACCGGATTTGAAATCTTATAGTAAGTCCCCCCGACCTGAATGCGGCGGGCGGCCTGCTCATACGGCTTCGCCGCTTCCGATGTTGCGGAACTCCGGCACCCGCCGGCGAGCCACAGCATGGAACCGGCTGCGGCAACGGCTAAAATTCGAGTCAACATGGACTGCCCCCCGGATGATAGTGTGATTCAGTACAATATGCCACTGTATAAATATAAGTTGCAAACCGCTCCGCCGCAAATCCGCGGCTCTATTTTTTACCGATTTTATCCGGCTCGAAACATCCGAAATCGAGGAAATTGAGGATCAGCCGCTGCGCCTCCGGCTTGTTCATCATGAAAGCGTGCGCCGAATCGATCACGACCCGGTCGCACTCCGTGCCGAGCCGGGTGGAGCTTTCGCTGACCTTGCTGTCGCGGCTGCCGACGATGATGCCGATTTCAACGCCGCTCGGCACGGGCAGCCGGTGGACCGCCGCCTCCGGCGTATCGGCCAGATCCGGCAGCGAACGCACCAGCACCCGCGAAGGAGGGAAGTGCGACACCCACCAGCTCGCGACCTCCGAACCGTGGTGGGGCGGAGCCAGCATCACCACCCGGCCGATCCCGTCCAGACGCCCCTGCCGGGCCAGCCGGTCAAGCGCGACGCGGGTCAGCAGACCGCCCATGCTGTGTGTGACGATATCCAGCTTCGGGCAATCGAGCTTCATCAGGAAATCGGCCAGTTCGACGCCGTGCGCCTCCACCGGCTTGCGGGTGGTCTTGTAGTCGTAGACATAGACCTTCCGCCCCGCCCGGCGGAGCGCCGCCGCAAACGTCCGCATCACGATGCCCCGGTGAAGCAGGCCATGCACGATCACGACCGGCGGATGGTCGGAGGGTATCTCCGGCTCGTACACTTCAAACCGGCGCTGCCCGAGCGCATATTTCAGCAGTGATTCCAAATTTCAGCCTCCCCGGGATTGCATTTTCCTGTCTGATGTTTCAATAAAAAGATAACGCCGGACAGTGAAAATGCAAGTTTTCCGCTTGCATTTTCCGGCGGGAAACGGTATTTTATTGTATCTTTGCCACAGTCAACCAATTGAAGCATAGAATAGAGGTGCGACATGCCTATTTTCCGTTATCACTGCCCGAAGTGCGACGAAACCGTGGAGCTGCTGGTGCCGCGGTTCGACTCGGAGGCGGAATGCCCGAAGTGCGGTTCTCCCGAGCTCGAAAAGCTGCCGAGCGTTTTCGCGGCGGTGACCCAGACCGGCCCGGCCGGATGTCCGTCCCGGCGCGACTGCCCTTCCGCCGGAAGCCACCAGTGCGGCTGCGGCTGCGGCTGCCACGGCGGGCACTGATCCATGAATAAGCAACAGCTCACCGCCGCGCTGGAGTCGATCGGGATGCGCCCGGGGCGCGGCCTCGGCCAGAACTTCCTGCTCGACGGCAACCTTTTGGATTACATCGTGCGCCTCAGCGCGCCGCAGCCCGGCGAAACCGTGCTTGAAGTCGGTCCCGGCTTCGGGGCGCTGACCCGCAAGTTGCTCGCTTCGGGGGCCGATGTGTATGCGGTCGAATTCGACCACCGCATCGCGGAATATCTGCGCACCCATCTGGAGGCGAACAACTTCCACCTGACCGAAGCGGACGCCTGCCGGGTCAATTACCTGGAACTGCTGCCGCAGGGGCGCCCTTTCCGCGCGATCGCCAATTTGCCCTACTCGATCAGCACGATCTTCATCGCCCGGATGCTGGATCTCCCGGAGCCGCCGGAGGCGATGTTCTTCATGCTCCAGCGTGAGATGGGTGAACGGCTCGCCGCGCCGGTCGGAACCAAAGATTACGGCGCGCTTTCGGTCCGCACCCAGCTCCGCTACGAGGTGAAACTCGAAAAGATCGTGCCGCCGGAGGTGTTCTTCCCGCCGCCGGAGGTGGACTCCGCGATCGTCTCCTTCCGCCGCCACGAGCGTTATTCGGCGGACAAAGAGCTGTGCCGGCTGCTGCCGGGCGTGGTCAAAACCGTTTTTGCGCAGCGCCGCAAACAGCTCGGCAAGCTGCTGTCGAACAACTACGGCAAAGAGAAGGCGCTTCCGGCGCTGGAGGCGCTGAACATCCCGACCGAAACCCGTCCGGACAAGCTCTCCGTCGATCAGTACGCCCAATTGACCCGGCTGCTCTTCGACCTGCCCTGACCTTTTCCGTAAAACACTCCCGCCGTTTCCCGCAACCGACAGCAAGAAGCGGAAACGGCGAAGCTCCCTCCATCCGCCGCCTCCTCCCCAAAATTGCCTTGATTCCCGCAGTAACGGGCAAAGAGACAGTATACACAAAAGATTGATTTTTTACGGCTTTTTGAGAAAAAGTCGTACCGGATGCGTCAAAACAGTCTTGACGTACCCGGGAACGGGGTATTAGCAGAAATCCAATCTTTTTTGAAATTGGCCCCTTGACATCAAAATAATACAGTTTCACAATATATTTCAGGAACAGAATAGTACAATTTAAATACACTTATTCCATCATGAGCCATATTGCCAAAATTGCCGAAGAGCTCAAAGAGGGGCGCTGGGGAAAAGAAGGGAAATTACCCTCTTTCCGCAAGCTGGCGCAACATTACAGTTGTTCGCTCACCGTGGTGCAGCAGGCCATCCGGATTCTGGATGAAGAAGGCTGCCTGCGCACCTTTCAAGGCAAAGGAACCTATTGGACGAACGGTAAAATCCATCCCAGTTTCCACCGCAACCGGATCATCGGCGTCACCTACCTGAGCGGCTGTTTCAAGATTGAATTGGAAACACTCAAGGAGGAGTGGCTCAACGCCGGATGGTTCCTGGCCGGCTACAACGCCGACATTCACCGCCAGAACCCGGTCCGGGAGCGCGAATTCGTTCTTCAGGCGCGCCATGAACATTTCAGCGCCATGGTGATGCTGGCAACTCCGCTGGCCCCCGGCAATGCTCCACTTTTCGCCAGAATGCGGCTGGAGGGGATGAAGATCGCCCATCTGGTGCCTTATCAGGAGTCGATGGAGCAGGAAAGCTATTTCTGCTCCGATTATGTGGCCGCCGGAAGGCTCGCCGCCGCCCAGATCGCACGCTGCGGTTATACCCGCCTCATTCTTTTCCGGGAAGGCGCCAGCGCCGACCGCAATCTGAACTATCGCGGCGTGCTGGAAATGGCCGAGGCTCTCGGTCTTGAAATCTGCCCCGATTTCGACCCGGAGCGCCGCTGGCGGAGCGCCGATGCCGACGCCTACCTCGAAGATTCACGCGCCACGCGCCCCTTCAGGCTGGATACGCTGCTGGATCTGCCCGACAACTGCTGCATCTGCAGCCAGTCTCCCTACCTCCTGCATCAGATCCGGCTTCTCCGGCAGAAATATTCCGCTTCCGCATCACGCCGCGTCGGTTATCTCTGTTTGGATGATTTCTCCTCGGATCAGCTGCCGGTCAGCAGGATCACCTACGACCGCCGGCTGCAGCTGCGCACGGCGCTCGAATACGCGGCGAACAGCACGATCGACGCTCTGGAACCGGTCCAGCAGCTTTTCGCGCCGCATTATCTTGACCGGGGGAGCTTATGATGGGGAAACACGCTCAAATCTATACCGCGGGCACTTTGCGTTACACCACGCGTGCGGTTTTCTGGCTGTTTTTCTGGATGCTGCTCGGATCGTTCGTTTTCAGCATGCTCGAACGGATCATTCCGATTCTTCTGCCATTGACGTTCAAACAATTCGGCTGCAGCAACCAGACGATCGGCCTGCTGGTCGGCAGCCTTCCGTCAGCCCTCAACATTCTGGTCAATCCCGGCATCAGTTTCAAGAGCGACCGGCTGCGGAGCAAATGGGGACGCCGGATTCCGTTTCTGGTCTCGGCAACCCCCTTTGCGGCGGTCTTCCTGATGCTGATCGGCTGGGCGCCGCTGCTGGGAGAATGGGTTTCGGAAGCCTTGAACGGAATATTCCCGCCGCATACGGCAGGCCTGGCGCTGCTGATCGTGTTCTGCATCTGCTTCCAGCTGTTTTACATGGTGGTCGGTTCGGTATTCTACTATCTTTTTGCGGATGTGGTGCCGATACAGCTGATGGGTAAATTCTTCGCCTTCTTCACGCTGACCGGTTCGGCGGCGGGATGGCTTTTCCAGAGTTATTTTCTGAAATATGCCGAAGATTATGCTGATATCCTTTATACAGTGATCGCACTTCTTTACGGCGTGTTTTTCCTGCTGATGTGTACGCAGATCCGGGAGGGGGAATATCCGCCCTCCGACGACGTTCAGGCTCCCCGCCTCAGCGAGAACATCCGGACATACTTCAGGGAATGCTTCTCAATTCCGTATTATCTCTGGTTCTTCGCAGCCACGGCGCTGAATGCGGTTTCCGGGATCTGCGGTACGCTGTTCGGTGTTTTCTTCGCCAGGGAAACTCTCGGACTCACGCTGGAAACGTTAGGCGAAATCAACGGCTGGAGCGCCCTGATCGGCGTCCTCATCAGTTTTCCCTGCGGCTATTGGGCGGACAAACTCCACCCGCTCCGGCTCTATACGCTGTCGGTGATTCTGGTGATCGGCGTCAACGTCATGGGGTATTTCTACGCATACGACACGTTTTCCTATGCCGTAACCGCATTGTCGCTGGCAATCGTCTACACGATTCAGGCGACGTGCACGCTGCCGATGTTCGCCGCACTGCTGCCGCGGGAACGCTACGGCCAGTTCTGTTCGGCCCAGGCAATTTTCGCGGCATTCTGGCTGACGGTGGCCAACTGGGGAGGCGGCTGGTTCATCGACGTGACCGGAGATTACAGAAATATTTTCGTCTGGGACATTTTCTTCACCGTCGGCGCCCTGATCGCCCTGGTTCCGGTCCTGCGCACCTGGCAACGGTGCGGAGGCAGGAAAAACTATATTGCACCATAATTAGGAAAGGAGAACAATATGCCATGACCTACCCTGTTGTCCATGTGAAGCAGCCGCCGAAACTGCGCAGTCCCTTTGACGCGCCGGAATGGAGAGCGGCTCCCGCGGGAAAAGTCGACCGGTTCCATGCAAGGAGTTCGGCGCATCATCCGGCAACTCAGTTCCGGCTGCTGTATTCCGACGATGCCCTGTACCTGAAATTTCACGTCAGTGACCGTTATGTGCTCGCACGGCGGACACATCCGCACGATTTCGTCTGCAACGACAGCTGCGTTGAATTTCTGGTCGCGCCGGAATCCGGCGATGGTTACCTGAACTTTGAAATGAATTGCATCGGAACACTTTTGAGCTACCACATCCGCGACTGGCACCGGATTCCATGCGGATTCGTCGACTACGAACGGCTGTCACCGGAATTGTTCCGAAGCGTTCAGCTCGAAACCACGTTTCACGACGTGATCCAGGAGGAAATCGCGTCTCCGGTGGAATATGAAGTCGCCCTCCGGATTCCGTTTGCGCTGTTTCAGGAAACGACAAACGTTCCGCCGCCCCGCCCCGGAACCCGGTGGCACGGGAATTTCTTCAAATGCGCCGACAAAAGCAGCCGACCCCACTGGGCAAGCTGGCAGCCGATCGGAGAAGAACTGAATTTTCATCAACCTCACTATTTTGGAGAACTGCTTTTTCAATGACAGCAAAAAACTGCAACCGAGGAAGGAAAATATGAGAACATTTTTTACTTTAATCGAACTTTTAGTTGTTATAGCAATCATCGCGATTCTGGCATCGATGCTGCTGCCCGCCCTGAACCGTGCCAGGGAAAAGGCGCAGGAAACTCAATGCCTCAACAATCTCAAGCAGATCGCCACCGCTTCGGCATTCTATTCCGACACCTACGAAGATTATCTGGTTGCGACCGGCACCGCCGGAGACGGATCACCCTCCTGGGTTCAGAATCTGACGCCTTTCGTCACGTCGAAAAACGGACGCGGTTCGATCTTCTATTGTCCGAGCTGGGAGAAACGTTCCGAACAAGCCTACGATCAATGGTGGATGACCTATGCTCTGAACGCCTACGCTCACGGCGACGCATGGGGAGGCGGCATGTATAAATTCCGGCGCGGCCGGATCAAACGTCCTTCCATCCGCGTTTCCGGACTGGACAGCACCGGTACGCAGGCCGCCATCTCATACGGGACACTCTACGGGGGGTGGCCCGGTCCCTACGGCATCGATCATCGTCACGCCGGAGCATATTGCCGCTTCTTTTTCGACGGCCACGCCAATGCCAGCAAAGAGCTGGCCAGAACCGGCGGCTGGGGTCCCAACTACGATAACATACTCGGAGATTTGCCATGAAAAACATCCTTTCACTCTCTCTCTCACTCTGCGCCTTTGTCCTGACCGCCGCCGAACCGCGTCTCGGCAGTACGTTCGGAGCCCTCTTCGGTTACAGCGACGACCCGGTAACCCAGGCGGATCTCAATCAGATCGCTCAAAGCGAAATCGCCAGTTTTGAAATCTATCCGCCTACATTCGAAAAACAGAATCAGTCGTTCAAGACCGCATTTCTGGAAATGCTGCGAAAGAGCGGCAAGACGGCCCAGTCGTACCATCTGCCGTTCGGCCCCGAAGTTGATCTCTCCGCAACCGATGAGACCATGCGGGCAGAGGCGGTGCGGTCCCTGAAGGAGTATCTCAAGGATGCGGCAAGTTTCGGCTGCAAATATGTGGTGCTTCATGCCAGCGACGGAAAAATTCCGCCGGAAACCCGCGCCGCCCGGATTGCCGCCGCACGAAAATCGCTGGCGGAACTCGCCGCGCCGCTTCAGGAGCAACATCTGCAGCTCGCGGTGGAACTTCTCCCATACGATTGTCTCGGCAACACTTCCGAAGAGCTGCTGCTGTTGCTGGAAGGGTTGCCGAAGGAGCTGTTCGGCGTCTGCGTCGACCTCAATCACGGAGTCGGCAAACCGGCCACACCGGCGCAGAACATCCGGAAGCTGCGGGGAAGAATCCTGGGGATCCACATCAGCGACAATGACGGAAATCTGGAGCGTCATTGGATGCCCGGCGCCGGAGTCGTGGACTTCGAAGAGGTTGCGGCGGCGCTGCGGGAGATCAATTATCAGGGCGTTTACACTTACGAAGCGGACATTCCCGGAAATTCCACCGGGGAACGCATCAAAAATCTGACGGAAAATTTTCACTATTTCTTTCTGAAAGGTACTGAAAAATGAAAAATTCAACAATGCTGCTCTGGAAATCAACCGAATCGTCGGCAACCGGCCGAAAAGAAGATGAATTCGCCCCATACATGGAACTTTACCTGCTCCCGGCCGAAGAAAAGACGCGCGGCGCGGTGGTGGTGTTTCCCGGCGGCGGGTACTGCTGCCGGGCTCCGCACGAAGGGAAACCGGTTGCGGAAATGTTCAACAAGCTCGGTTTTCATGCGTTTGTGGTTCAGTATCGGACTTCTCCCGGTTATTTTTTCCCTGCCGGGCTGCGGGATGCATTGCGCGCAATCAAGCTGATCCGCTTCAATGCCTCCCGCTGGGGTGTGAATCCCAACCAGATCGCGACGGCAGGTTTTTCCGCGGGCGGCCACCTCTGCGCTTCAACCGCAACGTTTTTTGATCGGGTGAATGCCAGCGGCGGCGATGCCGCTGATGCAGTTTCGGCACGTCCAGACGCGGTGCTTCCCTGCTATCCGGTCATCAACATCACCGAAAGCTGGGGACATGTCGACAGCGGAAAAAACCTGCTCGGTTCCGATTATGATGCAGAAAAGGCCATGCAGAATCTGGAGTCACAGGTATCAGAGAAATGCCCGCCGGCCTTTCTTTGGCACACAGCTGTTGACGGCTGCGTCAACGTCGCCAATTCGCTTCGGTTCGCCGAGGCGATGTGGGCGAATGGGCGATTGTGCGAACTGCATGTGTTTCCGCACGGAAGCCACGGCCTCGGCCTGGCGGCGGAGCATGAAGACATCCGGCACTGGCCGGAACTTGCCGCCCGTTTTCTCCAGGTCAGCTGCGGCTTTGAAGCACATGCCGCCGGAAATTGAAATTCATCATCTGAAACAAGGTGCATCTGCCTTTTGCTTTGAGTAACTCAAAATCTCAACATAAAGACAGATGCGAGGAAAAATCAGCATGGAGATTATCGGCGTCGGCAACTGCAAGTGTGTTTCACAAAATTTGAGGCAATAACATTTCACCATAGGAATAATGAAGCAATGAATCGACTGGGAAAGCTGGCCGTGCTGGCTCTGTCACCTGTTCTTCTGGGGGCGGCGGAGCAATTGCCGGACATAGTCGTCGCGGAGCAGGCGGAGCCCGCATATGTGATTTTGTCTTTGAAGCAATCCTGGGATAACCCGGAGGCACGCATCTGGAGTTGGAATCCCGTCATGGACAAACAACTTTTCCTGCCATGCTCCAACGATCCGGAGAGACGCCCCTGCAATGAGTTGTTCCGGGCTCCGAGTGAAGTCAAACCTGTTCTGGATAACACGCATCTTCTGGTGACAGCTTCCCATGGAGGAGCAGCTCTGATCCGGATTGCCGACAAACGGGTAATTTGGCACGTTTATCCGCACAACAATCCGCATTCCGCCGCTCTGCTGCCGGATGGGAATGTTGTAACAGCATCCAGCAACGGAAGTTATATCCGATTGTTCAATCTGGCGAAATACAACTCGGCAGATCCGGGTTCAACTCCGGCGGAACAATATTTCGCGGACGATGCACACGGGGTTGTCTGGGATGCGAAACGCGAGCGCCTCTGGTCGAGCGGCCGCTGGGGAATCTGCGAGTGGCAGTATCATGCAGACCCGGAACATCCGGCTCTGAAGCAGGCGGGGTTCTATCCCATGATCGACCCGGAACCTCAGGGGCGCGGAACTTACCTGCAGCTCAACGGCCATGATCTGGTGTTGACACCCGATGGAGAGCAACTGCTCGTGACAACAGAAAAAGCGATCTATCGTTTTGATCTCAGATCGCGGAGTTATTCGACCAGTCATGCGCTTGCCGATATCAAGAGCATCAGTATTCTGGCAGGCAGGGAGCTGATGCTTAAACCGACGGAAAGCTGGTGGTCACCGGCGGTGCTCTTCCCTGATGACAAAAAACTTTCAGCCAGCTGTCATCTGCCGGGCGCAAAAATCTACAAGGCCCGCTGGATTCCGCGGCTGAAGCAATCCGAATGACAACATTCCACCGATTTCATCAATGCGGCAGACAGCAATGACGCACGAAGGAAAATACCGGCAATGGCGAACTCGGCTTGTCTGCGGCAGCGGAGTGACAAGGGGCAACGGAAGTTGCGAGGATCATATTGAAGCGGTTTACAAATGCCGGAGTATGGGAGGACTGTCGGCAAAAAAAAGGATGGCGACTGTCGGCGACGTCGTCATCAGCGTTGGAAATTACAAATGTGTTTCAAAAAATCTGGGACAATAACAATTTTCACAGTTTCTTCACGGAGGAATAAATCATGAAATGGCTCTCTTTATTCGCATTGCTCACATGTCTCCCGCCGGCTTTCTGCGGCGGTGAACTGCCCGACCTGAGTACTTTCACCGACCTGACCAAAGTGACCGGCGGCAAGGTGATCCAGGAAAGCTTTGACCGGGGTTCCGAGGGCTGGAATCTGCCCGCCGGATTCGCCATCGCCCCGCGGATGGGACTGAACGGCACAGATGCGCTCAGCTATACCCGGAGCAATCCGGATGATTATCCGATTCTGTCGCGCGACATTGAACTGGATAAGGATACGACCTATACTTTCCGCTTCCAGTTCCGCACCGAAGGAATGTCCGTCTACACCGGTAAAACGGAAATCCGCTGGGTCGCCGGAATCGAATATTACGAAAAAGGCAAATGGATCGCCGGAATCAGCAGCGACGCCAACGGTGCGCATTTACTCAACCAGCCGTGGAAAGAAGTGGTGCTGAAAACCAGGCCGCCACGGAACTGCGACCGGGTCCGGCTGATTTTTTATCTGGAAAGCAACTATGTCGGCAAAATCTTCTATGACAACGTCGTCATCGAACCGGAATCCAAAATCGGCGCCGAAATCTACGACACCCGTCCCGGCAACCTCAGACTGAACGGCAAAGGGCATATCGAACTTCGCGCCGCGCTTTTCGGCAGCGAACGGCAGAATCCCGATGATCTGGCAATGCTGGTCGATGCCGGAGGACGCAGGCAACTGCTGCGCGGCCGGGACGGATGCTACGCCGGGGATTTCGGCGGATTTCCCGACGGCGAAGTCACCGTCAAAGCCTCGCTGCTGAATCTGCGCAGCAAAACCATTATCACCGCCAAAACATTCAGACTTCATGCCGGAGAAACAACGCGGGTCGCCGGAACAAGCGAAATCGACGACGCCGGATTCACACGGGTGGACGGCAGAAAATTCCTGCCGGTCGGATTTTTCGGTGACAACCTCACCGATGCCGATATGAAACGGCTGCAGTCGGCGCAAGTCAACTGCTATATGCCCTACACCAGCATGTTTATGGGGAAAGACGGAGCGTATGTTGAAAGTTTCGAAGAGGTTGCCGGAACAATGGACCGTTTCCAGCAGCACGGCATCAAGGTGCTGTTTGCACTGAACGGCCAGAATCCGTCGCAGGGCGGCTTCGTCCGCAAGGAGTACGACGGCATCAAAGGGGTGCAGGAAATTTCCGAGGCGTTCATCCGCCGTTTCGCCGCCCACCCGGCGATGCTGGGATATTATCTCTCCGACGAAAACCCGGTTCATGAACTGCCCTATGTCCGTTCAATCCGCGAAGCAGCGGCAAAGCTCGATCCCAATCACTTCAGCGTGACGCTGACCTTCGTGCCGGACGACTTTCCGTTCTACGCCTCCACCGGCGATGTCCTGGCGGTGGACAACTATCCGATCGACGACAACCGCTATCCGACGATGACGCCGATTTACGATGTGATGAAGGCGGCAAACGCCCTGAAGGTTCCGGTCTGGTTCGTGCCGCAGGCGTTCAGCTGGGGCGGCTTCAAAAATCTCAAACCCGACCAGAAAGAGGAGTTCGCCCGCTACCCGTTCCCCACGGAACAGCAACTGCGGGCGATGACGCTGGCCGGTGCGATCGCCGGAGCCCAAGGGTTCCTTTTCTACAATTACCACTCGATCTTCAAAACCGGCGAGGAGTTCCAGCCGGGAAGCGCCGAGGTGAACTGGAAACGCGTGACCCCGGTCGTCTCCATGCTCAGAGAACTCGAACCCTTTCTGTTGAGCGAAGAAACCACGCCGAAAATTCAGGTCAGATCGATCGCGCCGCAAAAAATCGGAGCGGCGGTTTGGAAAAACGGCGATGAAATACGTGTTGCCGTCACCGGCAACGGTCCCGGCAAGGCGGCGGCAACCATCACAGTGCCGGGATATCCGAATTTGCGTTCCCGTTACGGCCTGACTGAAAATCTCGGCGGAGGGAAATATCGCTTCAAGTGTTCCGACATTGACTCCGACTTGCTTTATTGAGGCCTGCATGAAGAAAATCAACCTGATTTCCCATGAAATCGACCTCGCCCAAAGCGAAGTACTCCACGACCTTCGCCGTTCATCCCCGGAGCAATGGGGCCTCCGCCGCGGCGGAGGCCGCTGGGAGGTGACGGCCGACGGGCTCCGCGCTTACCATATGCCTGACGACAAAATGCTTCACGGCCAGATTTTTTATGCGGAACCAATCGTCGGCGACGTGATGCTGGAATTCGATGCGCGGCTTCTGCCGCCATCCAGCCATGATCTGGTCTGGCTCTGGCAGACGTCGTTTGAAGCCATGCCGTGGGGCGAGGGATATCTGGGATGTCTCGGCGGCTGGTACGGCGATTACGCCGGGATCGAAAAATTGCCGACTTTTGAACCATCGGCAATCTTCGCGGCGCATCCGCTGGAAACCGGACGCGATTACCGGATTGTTTCCGGCACGGTCGGTGGAATCGTTTTCATCGCGCTCGACGGCGAACTGCTTTTACGGTTCGCCGATCCCCGCCCGGTGGCGAACTCCAAACCAGGTTTTATCGGTTTCGGTTTCTATCAATCCGATGTCGAATACCGCAATATCCGGATTTCGCGTCCCCGTACCACTCCCCGGATGCCGTCATACGAATAATTTTGTTCGCTTGCAAACGGGATGTCCGTCGCAATATCCGCCGGAACATCCCGTTTGCAGAAAAATGAACTTTAAACGGAAGAAAGCCGGCGAAACGATCAGGCATACCAGCCTCTTTCACAAAAGCTTTTTCCGTCTCGCCTCATGCTTTTACATAATCGATGGGGAATATTGCATTCGCTCATTACCATATTTTCTTTCTCGACCATACATTGTTTTACCGGCAGTTGCATGATTCCTCTTGTGCCGGCAGAAAATAACGTTGTGCACAATTCCATGACCGACCGTCAGTGAATAAGCGGAACGCATTATTAAAAATTCAGGCGGAATGAAAAAAACCGCCTCCGGCAGCCGGGGCGGTTCTCATTCCGAACAGCCGGAAACCTGTTACCAGTTTTCGGCAAGAATCTCGAAATAGGCGCGCGGGTGGGCGCAGGCCGGGCAGGTTTCCGGCGCTTCGGTCCCTTCGTGGAGGTAGCCGCAGTTGCGGCAGCGCCAGACGACCGGATGGTCCTTCTTGAAAACCGTGCCGTTTTCGACATTCGCAAGCAGGCCCAGATAACGGTGCTCATGCTGCTTTTCGGCGACGACCACATGCTCCCATACATACGCGATCGCCGGGAAGCCCTCCTCGCGGGCCTTCGCGGCAAATGCCGGATACAGGTTGTACCATTCGTCGTGTTCGCCGGCAGCGGCTTCGATCAGGTTGGCGCGGGTGTCGCCGATCACGCCGGCCGGAAAGCTCGCGGTGATTTCCAGATCGCCGCCTTCGAGGAACTTGAAGAACCGCTCCGCGTGCTCCTTCTCCTGATTGGCGGTTTCGGTGAAGATGTCCGAAATCTGCATATACCCCTCTTTTTTCGCCTGGCTGGCGAAGAAGGTGTAGCGGTTGCGGGCCTGAGATTCGCCGGCGAAGGATTTCAACAGGTTCTTTTCGGTTTCGGTTCCTTTGATGGATTTCATCATACATTCTCCTCTGGTTGGTTATGAATTTGACGCGTTCCCGTTGCTGAACGACAACACGGATTCTTTTTCTCCGGATTCGGCACTCTCCTCAACCGATCCATATAAGAATTTACCACATATAGTCATAAAGGCAAGTATGTTCCTGAAATTTTTTGATAAAAAAAAATCACGGAAAGGTTTTCGGACTTGTCAATCGAGCCGGCAGGGTGTAGGGTATGAAAGTTCCGGGAAAGCGGAACGGAGATCCCGGTCAACGATATAAAATACAGACCCGGGCCGGAAATAATACCGGAGAATTGTCAATGTATAAAGAATTTTTGTTTCATCTGCCCAACGATATCGGCAAGCTGATGCAGCTGGCGGCGGAAATCCGGCAGTTGAAGGAATATGAGGACCTGAGTCCCAAAACGCAGTATGTGCTCGATCTCGCTCTGGAGGAGATGGCGACCAATATCATCAAATACGGTTACGACGAACCGGGCACCAGGACGATCGAAATCTCGGTGGGGTTCAATCAGAAGGACCTGCGGCTGGTATTGAGCGACGACGGGCACGAATTCAATCCGCTCGAAGCGCAGGCTCCGGCGGAAGCCGGGATCGAAGAGCGCGATATCGGCGGCATGGGCATCTACCTGACCCGCAATCTGGTCAGGTCGATGGAATACGAACGCAAAGAGAACAGAAACGTGCTGTCGATCTGCATCGACAAAGAATAAAACGAACAGGTAGGAACATGGAACTTGATTTCAAATCCGAAAACGGCGTAACCGTGCTGACCATGTCGGGACGGCTGGATTCCGCAACCAGCGGCCCGGCCGAACAGAAAATTTCCGAGAAACTCTCCCGCGGCGGCAGCTGGATCGTCCTTATGCGGGATCTGGAATACGTGAGCAGCGCCGGTTTGCGGGTATTTCTGCTGATGGCCAAGCGGTTGCGGGCCGCTGGCGGCAAACTGGCGCTGGCGGAGCCGGCGCCGGGAGTGCGCGAAGTCCTCGACATCAGCGGCTTTTCGACGATTTTCACCATCTGCGGCGACTTGAACGACGCCCGGACCGCCTTGCAGTAGCTCCTCTCCGCACCGGTCAGGAACGCCTCCAGAAAGGAATATCCAGTGGAACCAGTGAACGTAACCGGTATCGCATGTTTGCGCTACCTTTCGGCCAACCTCAAGCGCGACATCAACTTCGACGCGCTGATTACGCCGGAACTGCAGAAGGAATTCGCGGCGGACCAGTCTTCCGGCCTGATGAAACTCGCCGCCGCGCTGCAGTTGAGTCCGGAACAGCATAAGAACGCCGCCGACCTGGCGGAAACCTATGCGGGTCCCGCCCTGCTGCTGCTTCAGAGCGGCAGCTGGGTCTGCGCGGTGAACCTGCAGCAGCTCAAAGGGCCGGGAGTCACCCTCTTCGACCCGCTGGCACAGGGCAAGGGCGGCATGCTCAACGTGCCGACCGAACAGCTGCGTCCCCGTCTGGGCGACGCGGTGATCATCTTCCGCACACTTCAGGCGGTGGACAACCGCAAACACAGCGGGCTTTTCGCGCTGACCGCGATCGGCCGCCACCACAACGTGCCGATGGACATCCGGCGGCTGCTGCATGATTATGCGGCGGGCGAGCAGGAGGTTTCGGTGCCGCAACTGCTGGAGATTGCCGGAGACTATCAGCTAAAAGCCAAAAAGGTCCGGCTGCGCTGGAAGGATTTCGCCGGAATGGGGCAGGCGTTCCCGCTGATCGACCTCAAGAAGGACGGCACCCGCCGGGTGATCTGCGGCATGCGCCGCCGGGAGGAGGGCGACGACCTCGCGGTGGTCGATCCCGCCTGGCAGGCCGAACACCCCGGCCAGCAGTTCAACTTCATGGCGCAAAAGGAGTTCGAGGAAACCAGCTCCGGCAGCGGCATCTTGCTCAAGCGCGTCTACAAACTCGCCGACGAGGACCAGCCTTTCGGACTGCGCTGGTTCATCCCGGAATTCCTGAAACTCAAGGGCATCTTCGGCCAGATCGCGCTGGCGGTGCTGATGATCAACGCGATCGCGCTGATCACGCCGCTGTTCTTCCAGATCGTCGTGGACAAAGTGCTGGTCAACAACAGCTACAACACGCTGAACGTGCTCGGCATCGGCATCGTCGCGGCGATCCTCTTCAACGCGGTGCTCGAATATCTGCGCAACTACCTGCTGCTTTTCGCGACCAACAAGATCGACATCGCGACCGCGACCAAGACCTTCAAGCACCTGATGCGGCTGCCGATCGAATTTTTCGAGCGGGTGCCGTCCGGGGTGCTGCTCAAGCACATGCAGCAGACCGAGAAGATCCGCGGCTTCCTGTCGGGGAACCTCTTTTTCACGGTGCTGGAGTTGTTCAGCCTGGTGGTGTTCATCCCGTTCCTGCTGCTCTACAGCGTGGAGCTGACGCTGGTGGTGCTGGGGTATTCGGTATTGATGGCGCTGGTGATCGCCACGCTGATCAAGCCTTTCCAGATCCGCCTGAACGAGCTTTACCAGGCGGAGGGCAAGCGCCAGAGCATGCTGGTCGAGTCCATCCACGGCATCCGCACCGTGAAGTCGCTCGCGATCGAACCGGTCGAGGAGAAGGCGTGGAACGATTCGACCGCCTACGCGATCAAGTCCTACTTCCGGGTCGGCAAGATTTCGATGACCGCCCGCACCATCAGCCAGATGCTTGAAATGCTGATGACGGTTTCGGTGATCTGGCTCGGCGCGTCGCTGGTGTTCGACCATGTGCTGAGCATCGGCGCGCTGATCGCGTTCCAGATGCTTTCCGGCCGCGTGACCGGCCCGCTGGTGCGGCTGGTCGGGCTGATCCACGAATACCAGCAGGTCGCGCTTTCCGTGCGGATGCTCGGCGTGGTGATGAACACCCCGGTCGAACCCGCCGGCGGAGGCGTCCGCAACCCGCTCAAGGGCAATATCTCGTTTGAAAACGTGACCTTCCAGTACCGTCCCGACACTCCGCAGGTGATCAGGAACCTCGACCTCGACGTGCCGGTCGGTTCGACCATCGGCATCGTCGGGCGCTCCGGTTCGGGCAAGACCACGCTGACCAAGCTGCTGCAGGGGCTGTATCCGGTGCAGTCCGGCCTGATCAAGATCGACGGCATCGACCTGCGCGAAATCGACAAATCCCACCTGCGCTCCAGCATCGGCGTGGTGCTGCAGGAGAACTACTTCTTCAACGGCACCGTCCGCGAAAACATCTGCCTGACCAAGCGCAACGCGACGCTTGAGGAGATCATCTACGCGGCCCGGCTCGCCGGCGCCCACGACTTCGTGCAGACGCTGCCCAAAGGGTACGACACCATGCTTGAGGAAAACGCCTCGAACCTCTCCGGCGGCCAGAAGCAGCGCCTCGCGATCGCCCGCGCTCTCTTGACCAATCCGTCGATCCTGATTTTCGACGAAGCGACCAGCGCGCTCGACCCGGAAAGCGAAAACGTGATTCAGGAAAACCTCGGCGCCATCGCCAAGGGGCGCACCGTGCTGATCATTTCACACCGCCTGAGCATCGTCAGCGGCGCGGATAAAATCCTGGTGCTGGATAAAGGCGTGCGCACCGATTTCGCGCCGCACCGCGAACTGCTGTCGCACGACGGCATCTACCGCGATTTCTGGCGCCAGCAGATGGAAAGGAACCTTGCAAGATGAGCCAGCCCAAACAGGAGCGCCTCAATTCCAAAGCGATCGAATTCCAGCCGGACGCGCTGGAGATCAAGAACGAACGGCTGCCGTGGCCCGCGCGGGTCGGCGTATTCAGCGCCTTCTTCTTTCTGGCCGGAGCCGTGATCTGGGCCTGCGTATCGCAGGTGGACGTGATCGTCGGGGCCACCGGCAAGCTGGTCACCGACACTCCGCCGGTGGTGATCAAGCCGCTGGAACGGACCGTGATCAAAAGCATCGACGTGAAAGTCGGCGACGTGGTCAAGAAGGATCAGGTGCTGATGCACTTCGACCCGGTCAACAATCTCGCCGAAATCGCCCGGCTCGAATCGGAGGTTTCGACGCTGACCGCGCAGTTCAACCGCCTGCTCGCCGAATTCAAGAACCAGCCCTACCAGCCGGGCGACACCGCCAACGAGGACGTCGAGTGGCAGCTGGCGATCTACAAGCAGCGCCGCAAGTTCTACGACGAGAAAATCCGCTATTACGACCAGAGCATTGCCCAGATCAAGGCCTCGCAGCACAGCACCGAGGAGAGCCTCGAAAAACAGACCGAACGGCTTGAAGCTGTCAAGAAGATCGAGCAGATCTACACCAAGCTGCTGGACAAGAAGGCCATCTCACTGAAGGAAACCCTCGAAATCCAGATCACCCGCATGGAGATGGAGAGCGAAGTGGACAAGTTGCGCAACTCCCTGGTCGAACAGAAGCATCAGGAGCAGACCGCCGTCGCCAGCAAGAACTCCTATATCGAGGAGTGGCGCAACTCCATCTCCGAAGAGCTGGTCAAGGTGCAGCGCGAGCTGACCAGCAACCAGAAATCCTACGAGAAGGCGGTGCAGCTGAACTCCTACGACCGGCTCCGCTCGCCGTGCGACGCGGTGGTGCATGAAATCGCCGCCTTTTCGGTCGGTTCGGCGGTTCGTGAAGCGGAGGCGCTGATCACGCTGGTGCCGCTGGACAGCAAAATCGAGCTGGAGGCTGAAATCGAACCCAAGGACATCGCGAAGGTCCATACCGACTCCAGTTGCCGGATCAAGCTCAATGCGTTCCCGTTCCAGAAGCACGGTACGCTGGAGGGGACGATACGCAATATTTCGGAGGACACTTTCCAGCGGCAGCAGGGCGAGGCGGGGGCCACCCGCACCTACTACCGCGCCCGCATCGACATCGACGACAAGGTCAAACTGCGCGGTGTGCCGGAGAATTTCCGGCTGATTCCGGGCATGGAGGCGCAGGTGGAGATCCGGGTCGGCCGCCGCCGGGTGATCGAATATGTGATCCACCCGCTGATCAAATCGCTCGACGAAGCCATCCGCGAACCGTAAGAACGCCCGGAGAGGGCGGCCTTATTCATAGAAATACGGGTCGTCCAGCCCGTCCAGCTTCCACTCGATCCACTTCAGGTCGGGCAGCGACAGGCGCAGGAGCTTCCCGCGGAATTCCGCGGGTATTTCCAATTCGGTCCGCCGGAAGGAATTGCCGTTCGTCTCCGGCTGTTCGGCTTCAAGAATATGGATTTCCCGGACGACCGGCTCTCCTTCCGGCGTTTCCAGACTGACCGCCAGCGGTTCGCCGGAACGGGAGTTGCGCGCGTTTTTCCACCGCCAATCCACCGCCAGTCGCCCGGATTTCGGCGCGCGGATCGTAAAGACCAGCGGCACCATCACCGTGGTGCGCGTCCCGAACCAGCGGTCGGCACGGATGCGGTAAGGATTCGGGCTGCCGACGCCGCCCCAGCAGTCATTGTGAAACGTCACCCGGGCAAGGACCGGTTCGCCGCCCGGAGCCGGCACCGTGATCCGGCGGTGTTCGGCGACGTCGTTGGCGTAAAGCGTCTGACCGGCCAGCTTCCGGCCGGCCCGGTCCGTGACCACCACGGAGAGCCGGTCGTCGGTGCGCTTGAACTGCCAGTAGCGGAAGCTGCGGATCCGGTAAAGATCCAGCACCGCCATCCCGTCCGGCCCCGGCGTCAGCTCCAGCTCAAACGGCCGGTCGCCTCCGATCTGCATCCGGCCGGCCAGCCGGTTCAGGTCGCCGTAGCGTTCCGGCATGGCCGGATTCTCCCGCAGGCCGAACTGCCGCATCGCCGCCAGATAAGGCAAAGCCCATGCCAGCGAATTGTCGCGCGAACTCCCGGCCAGCAGATGCCATAGCAGCGGATCGCCGTCGCCCCGGTTCAAATAGGTCAGATATCCCGGATCGCCGCTGCGCCGCGCCATCATCGCCCCCGCGAAAAGCATCATCGCGGCCCGCCCCTCGTTGGCGCTTCCCGACCGGGTCGGCCGCGCAGTGCGGTCCGGAGGCATCGGCGCCGTTTCTTTGCTGTTGATCCGGCGGAATCCGGCCGCCTCTGCGTCGAGCCGTTCAAGATACCGCGCATCTCCGGTGACTTCGTACAATTTGGCGAGCGCCTCATGGGCAATGCCGCCGTAGTAGCTGTCCGCGTCGGAAGCGCCGCCCCAGCCGTACTGGCGTTCAAACGCGGCGCGCAGCTGCGGATCGCCGGAAAGTTCGTAAAGTTCGGCCAGATGGAAAATCATCCGGTGCCGTTCCCGCCCCGCCTTGTACCGGATCGCCGACTTCTGGACCAGCACCGCGGCGCTGGAGAGCGCGCTTTCCAGCGAACGGCGGTCGCCGGTCAACAGATAGTGCCAGACCACGCCGGTGATCCAGAAGTGGCCGGTGTGGAAATTATAGGTCAGGTTGCTCCAGGAGTTGTGCGGATGGACCGCCGTGGCCCCGCGCCGGATATGGCACTGGTCGATATCGCGCATGTGGCGGCTGTGACTCTCCGCCAGCGCGAAATCCCGCGGATCGCCGGAAGACAAATAGCGGGTCCAGAGGTTCCGCACACCGGAGGTTTCATGGTTGCGGTAGAAGTTGCGCGTACCGAAATCACCGTAATCCGCGAAGCCGAACATTCCGGTCACGGCGGCGTGATTGCGGGCCGCATCGAACACCCGGTCGATCATCGCGGCGGAACGCGGGAAGGCCGCCGCCGCCTCTTCCCGGGTCAGAAAGTCCCCGAATACTCCGCTTTTCCGAACCCAGTCAGGGGGAGGCTGCAGCAGCGGCCGGCGGGCCGGAGGCAGCGCGCCGCCATCCGGCGCGTACCAGAGCCGCATCGTGCCGGAGAGTCCGGCGGCGACATCCAGCGGATTCACTCCCGTCTCCGGCCACAGCATCAGCTTCACCGCGCCCGGCTCAAAGCCGAAACCGCGCGGCGACTGCTCGTAGAGTTCGTCGATCCGCAAACGGGCCTTGCCGCTCCGGGCTTCGCCGGAGAGGCGGCGGCCGGGCAGTATGGCCTCACGCCCGTCCCGGCGGACCGCGACATCGGCGGTGAAGCGGCCAGTCCGGGCCAGCCGCTGCACGAATTCGGCGGGAGCGGCGCCGCTTTCACCGTCCAGTTGGTATCGGGTCCCTCCCGGCAGCTGCAGGTAGATGGAACGCACCAGTCTGTAAAGCGGGTCTTTTTCGGTGAAGTTGTTTTCAAACGAGCAGTCGATCTCCAGATAGGGCTGATTCCGGAATGCGGTCAGGCGCAGCTCCCACGCCAGAAACGCGTCGCCGTGCAGGAATACGGTGCAGCGTTCCGGCCCGTTCTCCTCAAGCTTCGCCAGCGTCGCGGCGGAGCGATGGATTTTGCCGTCCGGCGTTTTCACCGCGAAGAAAGCATCACCGTTCTCCAGAAAAGAGGGTTTGTCCGGGGTCAGCGTCAATTGCAGCGCCCCGGTATTGATCCTGATCCGGCCCTCCCGTTCCTCCGCCAGCGGCCTGCGCTTCGCGGCGGGGACGATCCCCCTGCCGTAACGGAGGCGGAAAGGCCCGGCGTCCGCAGCCTGAAAATCCACCGCCAGCGCCAGGATGCTGCCGTCGCGCGGCCGGCGGGCCAGCACGGTGAACTGTGCCGGAACCGTCTTCCCGTTCCGGTCCAGCAGCTCCGCTTCGGACGCGTCGAAAAACTCTCCGGCCGGAAACGGCACACCGCCCCGCACCGGCACTGCTTGCGGAGGCGGCGGCGCAACCTTGAGAACCACCTCTCCCTGCCGGGTATTCGCAGAGATGCGCATTCCCGGATACTGCTCGAGTGAAACCGTCTCGGCGATTTTATAGTGATATTTCGAGCCGCGAACCGGCGAAAACGGGCGCGGTTCCGCAAAATCCTGCTCCAACTGCACCGCGTCGATCCAGATCGGTTCCGTGCCGGTGTTGCGAATTTCCGCCCGATAGAGGTCGAAGTCGACTGCGGACATCTTCCCGGCCAGAGGGCAGTGGACCGATCGCCGCTCCCAACTCGTTCCAACCGTCACGCTGCCGCGCACCACCGGAGCGGCTGCCGCGCCGTGGTGATCCATCACCATATTCTGAAGCAGCAGCTCCGCTTTCCCGGCGCGTTCGCCGCGCAGCCACGCCGAGAACACCGCGCCTTTGCCGCGCATATCATGTGCGAACCAACTGAAAAATCCGCCCGGTTCAATCCGCAGCGACCGTTTGCCGTGAAACGCATTGCCGTCGTACCGGAAGCCTTTTCCGGTGATTTCCGGCCGGTAATCACCCCACAGGTTAAAATTCACCGCCGGCTCCGTTCCCTCCTCGAAACTCGGATCAGGCAACAGGTTGACGACTTCGGCGGCCCGGTCCAGCCCGCTCAGCGTGACCGACCGGATCGTCAGCGGCGCATCCGCGATCACCGCCAGCCCATCCCAGCTCGCCAGATCGTGAAACGGCCCGAACCGCTCCAACGGGATCACGGCCCGCCCGCCTCCGGTCTTATCGGCGGACGGCACCACCTCCACAGTACGGTTGCTTTTGCCGAAACTCAGGAACTCCACCCGGAAAGGAACCGCTTCCGCAACCTCCACTTTCAGTTCCGCCCGATCCGGCGTGGAACCGGCCAGCAGTACCGGCTTGCCGTCGGCCGGAGCCAGTACAACCCGTCCCGGCGAAGCGATCGCCAATCCCGTTTTGTCCAGCTCCGCCCGGACACCCGGAGCGGCGTTCCAGCGCCAGAAAAGCGGATTGCGCTCCAAACGGATCAACCGGCCCGTCCCGGTATTCCAGGCCGCCTCCTCCCCGGCAGGTTCCAGCCGCACCTCCGCAAACAGGACCTCCGCCGTACCGCCGTAACCATTCGCACAGTCAAGCGAAGCACCGAATGCGGCGGCGTCCGGCGGTATGTCGGCGGTCACGCTGTACGGCATCCACTCCGTCGCGCCGCGCACCGGTATGCGCGCACTCCGGTAGACAGTCCTGCCGTCGCGCGCCTTCACATCCAGCGTCAAACCGACCGAGTTCGCCCGCGACGCCGCCAACTGCCGGATCCGGGCGGAAAACACCACCCGCCTGCCCCGGTACGGCGTCAACTCCTTTCCCGTGAAACGACGGTACAGCCGATTGTTCGACCTGCCGTCGGCATCGTCCTTCAGATGCAGCACGCCATCCCGAAACTCGTTGACCGCGAACGGCTCACCGCCCGGTTTCCACAACTCCGTTTCCACCGCTGCCGCGATGATCGCAACAGCTGACAAAGCCGCACCAATCAGCGTTTTCATCATTCCAATCCCCAGAACAGTTTCACCCCTGCCGACGCCGCCGCCAGCTCCGCCACATTGCTTTTCGAGGCGACATGCCAGTCCAGAAACAGCACATTCACCGAATTTGCATGGCGCAATGCCCCGTACAGCAGATGGTTGCGCTGTTTGGCGACATTGGGGTCCATCCGGATCGGCGTTCCGTCATCCGGATTGCCTGCCGCCGTATCCGCCAGTACGCAGATCCGTGAGGGATGCGCCGTAAAGCTCTGCCGCTTGCCGCCGATCAGCGCATTCAGCCCATAACTTGACTTCACCATCGAAGTATCGCCGGCATTCGCAAAGGGTTCCGGGTCGGAAGGACATTTCAGCAGCTTCGCCGCCATCGCCTTGTCGATCGTGCCGGCCAGAAACAGCTCTCCCCGGTTGGTTTTGGTCCATAAGCCCCCATTCGGCATATAGCGGATCAAACGGCCGTCATGACTGTCCGCATAGAGCAGGATGAAGGTTCCCATCTGTTTCAGGTTGTTCCGGCAACTGGAGGTCTTCGCCGTTTCCCGCGCCCGGTTCAGCGCCGGCAGCAGCATCGCCGCCAGAATTGCGATAATGGCAATCACGACGAGCAGCTCAATAAGCGTGAATGGCCTTACGTGGCCCGATGCGGGGGGCGTATCCGCCGCCCCCCGCACCCCCTGCGTCCGGCAAGGTGCCGGTGCCGGGTACGGGACGGTCGACAGGCGGAGCAGCGGTCGCTCGGCGGAGGAAGAAGATTCGCAATAACGTGAAGTTGTCTTCCCGCTTTTTTGCGGAAAAACAACTTCACGTTTTTGCTCCGACTTGCCGCTTGCAGAGCATTGGC